>Ga0209426_1000023_pt1 | contig 306099 bp, 330 predicted proteins | sample Deesub1362B_J571_FD_187697 | JGI IMG/M metagenome (GOLD analysis project Ga0209426, IMG submission 187697) | Deep oceanic, basalt-hosted subsurface ecosystem from Juan de Fuca Ridge flank, Pacific Ocean, CORK Borehole 1362B_J2.571 (SPAdes)... ...
GGAAAAACCAAAAGTTGGAAGTACATTTAAAGGTTTGAATTGGGAAGCTGTCGTTAGCCTGAACCCTGACTTAATAATAACAGACTGGTATGACGGGAAATATAAGGATAAGGAGATCATAGAGAGATGAAAAAGCCACCGTTATCGGCCACCCCCATGGCTATCCGGTCTCAAACACCCCCCCATTAAAACCTGAACGGTTATGTGATGTCGATCTGGTGGCAACAATAAGAGCTTCTGCATCTAAGTTTAAAAGCGAAATAGATGAGGACGATGTGAGAGTTAGAGTAAGAAAAACCAGAGTGCCAAGACTGACGATCATATTGCTCGACTCCAGCGGAAGTATGGCGGCGATGCGGAGAATAAGCATTGCAAAGGGTGTAGCAAAAAGGATAATAGAGAACAGTTACATAAAAAGGGACTCACTTGCTTTGATAACCTTCAGAGGTTATGGAGCTGATATTTTAGTTCCTCCAACTCGTAGATACACCAGTGTTATGGATGCACTTCAAAACGTTAAAACAGGTGGAAGGACTCCACTCTCATCTGCCTTGCAGACCCTTCTGATGTTAGCCAGAAGTTTTAGAATGAAAAACAAAAATTCAGTCGTGAGATGCATTCTGATTTCCGATGGAAAGGCAAACACGCCACTCTTCAACAAATCAATAAAAGAGGAAATACAAATACTTTCTTCCGCTATAAAAAAGAATAAAATAAGTTTGAAATATACGATACAAGGGCAAAAACGATAGATCCTGCTCCTACTTATGTTGAAATGCTGTCAGACATACTCAATGCACCCATCCACGGTGTTTGATTGTCAGTTTCTCAATACCTTAGACCAATACCTTCATCCAGGAGCCGAATTATCCGTACACAACTTTGTTCAGATCAAAAATCTTTTTATGAGAGATATCCTCATACAATAGCCAAAACAGAAATGATCTCGGATTTCTATTACCATAAAAATATAAAGTGAGAGACGGATTTAAATCTATGGGACTACACAAAGAACGTCAGAATAGAATCGTGCTGAGATCTTCAATTTCAGACTCTGTACTCTGGAATGTCAGCCAAACAGATAGGTGAACACAATGAAAGAGTCAAAGCTTAAAAAAATAGATTTCTACCTCGAGAAACTCAGGATCAAGGAGAGGGATGTCTCTGATAGAAAAATTTATGCGGAGGTTCTTGATGATAGGACCCTTAAAAACCTTTATAAATTATCCAAAAAGTACATAAGGGCTCTCGGTGGTGTGATCAGCACAGGCAAGGAAGCCAATGTCTTTTTTGCCGATGGTTTTGATGATGGTAAACCTGTTCCAGTAGCCATTAAGATATATCGAACAGAGACGAGTGAATTTTACAAAATGGATGAGTACATCTTTGGCGATAAGAGATTCGATCTTAGAAGGATTTCGAAAAAGGATTTAATTAACCTATGGGCCGAAAAGGAGTTCAGAAATCTTCAGAGAGCCTATACTTCAGGTATAAATGTCCCAAAGCCAATCGTTCATTTCAGAAACATTCTAATAATGGAGTTTCTCGGAGAAGATGAAATTCCTGCCTCCTCCCTATTTGAGCTTGGTAGAATCCTTCCTGAAGTCGCTGATGTTGAAGCTCTCTTTGATGAGATTGTTTTAAATTTGAAACTTCTGTATCACAAAGCTGAACTCGTTCATTCAGATCTCAGTGAGTACAACATCCTCTTTCACAGAGAGAAACCATATCTCATAGATATGGGGCAGGCAGTTCTGACAGATCACCCAAGAGCAATGGCTTATCTTGAGAGAGATCTCAAAAACCTTTTAAGATTCTTTGCCAGATTTGATGTAAAAAAGGAGTTCGAAGAACTTATTTCTGAGGTCAGAGGAGAGAGGCTTTGATGAGGTGATACCATGAAAAATGATGATTTTGAATTTCTCCATCAAACCCAGATAAGGATACCTGAAGATAGAATCGGTGTCCTCATAGGAAAGAATGGGGAAGTGAGAAGACAGATTGAAAAAGAAACTGGTTGCAGAATAAATATTTCTCCAGACGGTGTTATCATAATCTCTGGAAAAGATGCTATCGGATTTATTAAGGCTCAGAATGTTGTCAAGGCAATAGGTAAGGGTTTCAATCCTGAGATAGCAATGATACTCCTGAAAGATGATCTGAAAATGATTGAAATTATTGAGCTTCCAGAATATGTCGATGAGAATGCCATAAAAAGAGTAAAGGGTAGAATAATTGGAAAAGACGGAATTATGAGAAGAAATATCGAGGACACACTTGATGTAAAGATCTCAATTTACGGAAAGAGTGTAGCAATAATTGGAAATATAGAGAATGTTGATGCTGCGAGAGAAGCAATATTCATGCTGATAGATGGGGCGCAGCATTCGAGAGTTTTGAAGTTCATGGAGAAAAGAAAAAGAGAGATGAAAACCAGAGATCTTGACTGGCAGCCCCTTTATTAGACCGTAAAATTTTAACTGAAGTAGATGGATTAATTAATGAGGTGAGGTGTATGGATGAAAGGGAGAAAGCCGTTCTTGAGGCTATTAAAAAAGCAGGAAAACCTGTAAGACCAGGAGATGTTGCTAAGGAGACTGGTATTGATAAAAATGAAGTATCAAAAATAATAAAAAAGCTAAAAAATGAAGGGAAGGTTATCTCACCCAAGAGGTGCTTTTACGCACCATCAGAATAAGGGATTAAAAAAATTGATTGAAGTTTTTTAGCCATCCAGTATTTTGTCACCAGCTTGGCTCACTCAGCCTGGCGCTTTTTCAGTTCCTCCTCCTTGAGAATTCTTCTGAGTACCTTTCCAACCTGACTTTTCGGAAGCTCGTCTCTGAACTCTATAATTCTCGGCACCTTATATGGAGCAAGATGCTCTCTGCAGAACTTTTCTATCTCCTCGGCAGTAACATCTGCCCCTTCTCTGAGGACGACAAATGCTTTCACAGTTTCTCCTCTCTTAGGGTCAGGAACACCTATCACCGCAGCTTCAAGGATGTCCGGATGCTCATAAAGGACTTCTTCCACCTCTCTCGGATAGATGTTGTAACCTCCCGCGATAATCAAATCTTTCTTCCTGTCCACGATGTAGAAGTATCCATCCTCATCAACTCTACCGATATCTCCTGTCAGCAACCACCCGTTGATCAGAGTTTCCTTTGTTTCAGCCTCCATTTTGTAGTATCCCTTCATCACCTGAGGTCCTTTAATAGCAATCTCTCCCACCTCACCGACTGGCAGAACATTACCCTCTGTATCAACTACCACCGCAACAGTATCTGGCATTGGAAGCCCAATGCTTCCTTCCTTGTTTATCCCATTGATTGGATTGGCATGTGTAACAGGGGATGTCTCGCTCAGTCCATAGCCTTCAACAAGTTTTCCTCCAGTCAGCCTCTCAAACTCTTTTTTAACTTCAAGAGGGAGTGGAGCTGCACCGCTTATGCACGCCTTTATTGAACTCAGATCATACTTTTCTATATCCGGATAGTTGTTTATCGCATTGTACATCGTGGGAACACCGCAGTAAATCGTTGCTCTGTGCTTCTGTATTGAGCTGAGTACTCTTTTCAGATCCCTGGGATCTGGTATAAGTACAATCTTTGCCCCTAAGGCAATGGGAAGGTTCATGCTCGTTGTCATACCATAGGAGTGGAAGTATGGCAGTGCCCCTATTACGACATCTCTGTTTGTAAGATCAGGGAACCATTCTATAAGCTGGTACACATTGGCGACCAGATTGAAGTGTGTGAGCATTACCGCCTTCGGTAAGCCTGTGGTTCCACCAGTATACTGAAAGACCGCCACATCTTCCTTTGGATCTATCTCAACTTTCTCTGATGATGGTGAATATTTCATAACATCCTTCCAGTGGATTACCTCCGGTCTGGAATCAATCTGAACCTTTTGTTTTTTCAAGCCAAACAGGATATTCAGCGGGAATTTCAGGAAATCTTCAATCTTGCAGATTATGACCTTCTCAAGGGTTCCATCATCAAGCAGTGGTTTGAGTCTTGGGTACATCTGCTCAAATGCGAATATGATCTTTGCCTCACTGTTCTCTGCTATGTGTCTCAGTTCTCTTTCAGTATACATCGGATTACATTGAACAACTGTCGAACCTGTTTTGAGAATACCATAATATACAGCAATATAATGGGGGGTATTGGGAGTGCCAAGGATAACACGACCTTTCTTCACACCATTATCATAAAGGAAGGCTGCAACCCTGTCAGACATCTCATTCATATCTCTGTAGGTGATAGATTTTCCAATGAAGTCTGCAGCTACTGAATCCGGATATTTTTTCGCAGATTCTTCAAGAAGCGTGTAAAGGGGTACTTCAGGATACTCGAGTCTTTCTCTAACACCCTCGTCATAGCTTTTTACCCAGAACCTCTCAATCTCATCCCCACCCAGTTCTCTAATATTCTTTCCTGCCACCTCATTCATAGTCTTTACGGGATTTCCAAACAATAAATAATTTTCTTTTTTGAAATAATTGACTTGTAATAGAGTTCAAAATAAAAATTAAATCGTTTTATAATTTTACTTTGAAAAATTATCATTAAATTCTGAGGAAAAAAATTAAAGTTTTGTTTAATTTTTCAAAATAATTATCCTCCGCATCTTTATCCGATTTTGAATAATAGAAAAGTTTATTTACCTCTACACCAAAAAAATATTGTGGATAATAAAAGGAAAAAAAGTCACTGTAATTTGCATTGGATGAACGAAATCACTGTAATTTTCGAATATTCAGTAGTCACATTTTCAGCATTGCATTCTGCCTTTAAAATTTTCCTGTGTCAATTAGATAAAAAAATAAAAATAAGCAATATATTCATGGAGTGATGTCCATGGCTGGAGGAATTAACGAATTCAGGGGCATGAGTGAGTACTCTGCAAGGCATATCACAGTTCTATCAGACCTTGATGCCGTAAGAAAGCGCCCAGGAATGTATGTTGGCGGAACAGGAATCAGAGGACTTCACCACCTCTTATGGGAGGTAATAGATAACTCAATTGATGAATCACTGGCTGGATTTTGCAAAAACATCCGGGTGATTCTGCATGAAGATGGTTCTGCAACTGTCGAAGATGATGGAAGAGGAATTCCAACTGAACTTCATCAATCAGGAAAAAGTGCTCTTGAAATCGTCCTAACAAAACTGCATGCTGGTGGAAAGTTCGACAACAAAGCATACAGGGTTTCTGGAGGTTTGCATGGAGTAGGATTGAGCGTTGTGAATGCACTGACAGAATGGCTTGAGGTATGGGTTGAGAGGAACAGAAAAATACACTACCAGAAGTACAGAAAGGGTGTTCCTCAATCAGATGTCGAAATTCTCGGTGAAACAGACAAAACGGGCACAAAAATCAGGTTCAAGCCAGATGATACAATTTTTGAGGTTACCGAGTTCAGATACGATATAATATCTCAGAGACTGAAAGAGCTTGCATTCCTGACAAAAGGAGTTAGAATCGAGCTGATCGATGAAAGAAGTAGCAAAAAAGATGTTTTCTACTCTGAAAAGGGCATAAGTGAGTATATCAAGCTTGTAAACAAGAACAAAAATACGCTGCATGATGTTGTATATTTCGAGAACACCAGAAACGGGATTCAAATTGAGGTTGCAATCCAGTTTACCGATTCTGATGTGGAAAATGTACTCGCCTTTGCAAACAACATCCACACAATTGAAGGGGGCACGCATGTTTCAGGTTTCAGAGCTGGCTTAACAAGAGCAATAAATGAGTATGGGAAGAAAAATGTTAAAAAATTCAAAAATCTCACAGGGCAGGATATTAGGGAAGGTTTGACTGCCATTATATCAGTAAGACTTACAGAGCCGCAGTTTGAGGGGCAGACGAAAACCAAGCTGACGAACAGTGAAGTGAAAACAGTGGTTGAATCAAATGTTTACATGGAGGTGCTGAGGTGGCTTGAAGAGCATCCTAACGAGGCAAACACCATAATTGATAAATGTATGCTCTCATTGATGGCTCGACAGGCAGCAAAAAGGGCGAGAGAGCTTGTAAAAAGAAAGAATGATATCTCAATAACTCTACCCGGAAAACTTGCAGACTGCTCTTCCAAGAACCCTGAAGAGAGGGAGCTGTTCATAGTAGAGGGTGAATCTGCCGGAGGTTCTGCCAAACAGGCAAGAGATAGAAACTTCCAGGCTATTCTTCCGTTGAGAGGTAAGATTATCAATGTCGAGAAGGCCGGGATTTCCAAAGCTCTCAAAAACGAGGAGATTAAGGCAATTGCATCAGCAATAGGAGCGGGGATAGGCAGTGATTTCGATATTACGAAGGCAAGATATAAAAGAATCATAATAATGACCGATGCCGATGTTGATGGCTCGCATATCAGAACCCTCCTGCTGACTTTCTTTTTCAGACATATGAAGCCGTTGATAGAGAATGGATACCTCTATATAGCTCAGCCACCGCTCTATAGGGTTAAAAAGAAGAGTAAGGTTTTCTATGCCTACTCAGACAGAGAACTTGAAGATCTGCTGAACAGAATAGGTGATGCTGAGGTTCAGAGATACAAGGGTCTGGGAGAAATGAACCCTGAACAGCTATGGGAGACTACAATGAACCCACAGACCAGAATTCTCCTCCAGGTTACTGTTGAGGAGGCTCTCCAGGCAGAAGAGCTCTTTTCAACCCTTATGGGTGAGGATGTGGAGGCGAGAAGGCAGTTCATAATAGAGAACTCAGATAAGGTCAGGAACCTTGACATCTGAGGTGATTAAATGGAACTTGTCAGAGAGATTGGAGAGGAACTAAAAAGCTCTTACATCGATTACGCAATGAGTGTTATTATAGGAAGAGCTCTTCCCGATGTTAGAGATGGTCTAAAGCCTGTTCAGAGGAGGATACTTTACGCAATGCATGAAATGGGTCTGACGAGCAATCGCCCATACAGGAAGTGTGCAAGGATTGTAGGAGATGTTCTTGGAAAATACCACCCCCATGGTGACTCTGCTGTTTACGATGCTCTTGTCAGAATGGCTCAGGACTTCAGCATGCGATACACTCTTGTTGATGGACAGGGGAATTTTGGCTCCATAGATGGAGATGTCGCCGCTGCGATGAGATACACAGAAGCAAGACTGACAAAGATTGCTGAGGAGATGCTCGAGGACATAGAGAAAGATACCGTGGATTTTGTTCCCAACTTCGATGCAACTCTGAAAGAACCGTCAGTACTTCCCTCAAAAGTTCCTAACCTCCTTATAAATGGCTCAAGTGGAATTGCTGTTGGGATGGCAACCAACATCCCACCTCACAATCTGAAGGAAATATGTGATGCTATTGTTGAGGTTGTCAGAAATCCCCTGATAAGCAATGAAGAGCTGATGAAAATAGTGAAGGGTCCAGACTTCCCCACGGGAGGAGTTATAGTAGGAAAAGAAGGAATAGAACAGGTTTATTCCACAGGAAAGGGAAAACTCATCTTAAGGGGAAAGGTAGAGGTTGAAGATGAAGCTATAGTGATAAAAGAGATTCCCTACCAAGTTAACAAGGCAAAACTCGTTGAAAAAATTGCAGAGCTGGTAAAAGAAGGGAAACTTGAAGAAGTGAAGGCAGTAAGGGATGAATCAGACAGAGAAGGTATAAGGGTTGTTGTTGAGCTTAGAAGAGGTGATTTTAACACCGTAATCAAAAAGCTCTACGCTTACACTCCTCTTCAAACAACCTTTGGTGTCATCAACCTTGCAATCGCAAACGGTGTACCAAAAATCTTCAATCTGAAGGGAATGCTGGAAGAGTTCATCAGCCACAGAAGAGAGGTAATCAAGAGAAGAACAGAGTACCTTTTGAAAAAGGCTGAAGAGAGATTCCACATACTTGAAGGATTAAAAATAGCCCTTCAGAATATAGATGAAGTTATAGAACTGATAAAATCTTCAAAATCTCCTGAAGAGGCAAAGAAAGGTCTGATTGAAAAATTCAACCTTTCAGAGGCGCAATCAAACGCCATTCTCCAAATGAGGTTGCAGAGGCTTACAGCTCTTGAGATGGAATCCATTATCAATGAGTATAAAGAGCTCGAAACCAGAATAAAAGACTTCAAAGAAATTCTCGCCCTCAGGGAGAGAATAGATGAGATACTCATTAAGGAAACTGTTGAGATCGCAGAAAAGTATGGAGATGAAAGAAGAACCCAGATTGTGATTGAGAGGGGAGAGATAAACTATGAGGAACTGATAACACGGGAGGATAACCTTGTGGTCATAACATCAGAAGGTTACATGAAAAGAATGGATATGAACACCTTCAGAACTCAGAGAAGAGGTGGTGTAGGAGTAATAGGAGTCTCGCTCAGACAGAATGATGTTCCAAAGCTGATATCAGTTTGCAACACTCACGACAGGCTGCTTCTCTTTACCAATGCGGGGAAAGCATACTGGATAAACGCCTATGAACTGCCAAAGCAGGACAGAACTGGCAGGGGGACGCATATCAAGAATTTCATCAGTCTCTCCGAGGAGGAAAAGATTGTTTCAGTCATATCAGTACCGGAATTCAAAGGAGAAGTGGTTATTCTTACGGCAGATGGCTATATAAAGAGGACAAGACTTGAAGAGTTCGAGAACGCAAAGAGAGCAGGAGTTATCGCTGGTGGAAAGATTGCCTTTGCAAGACTCTGTGATGGAGAAGAGGTGTTGATTTCAACAAGACTCGGGCTGACAGCAAGGTTCAGAGTTGAAGATATTCCGGTTTACAGTAGGTCAGCCAAGGGTGTCAAGGCGATAAAACTGCAGAAAAATGATTCAATCTGCTGGGTAACCACAGCATCAGGAGAAGGTTACCTCTTGACTCTCACAGACAAGGGATTCGGAAAGAGAACGAAAAAGGATGAATACAGACTTACCAACAGAGGGGCTAAGGGTGTAAGAAACATCAGGCTGACAAAAAGAAATGGAGAAGTTGTGTTTTCCGAGTTTGTTAAGGGTGATGAGGAACTTCTGACTTTCAGCCATGATGGCTATGCTTTCAAGACGGCCGTAAAAACGATATCGGTTCATGGAAGAAATTCCTCCGGAGTCAGCGTCAGCAAAAAAGGAATTGAATGTGCTGTGGTGATAAAAAGCAGTTAATTCTGGTTATATCTGTTTCTTCTTTTTTCCACAGCGAGGGTTTCTTCTACATTATCTGGTTAACATTCTTCTAAATAAGCAAGAACAGGCCGAGAATAACATTTATACAAGGACTGCAAAATATCAAGTATCAACTGTCACCATAACCCTCAGATTTAAGACTCATTTTTACCTCATACAAAAAATGTATCGTTTATTTTTATCCTAAAACCATTAATCTCCGCTTCTTTCTTCAGCAGATCTAAAAATTGCTTTTTAGAACTATTCAGCAAAGATGTGTTGAATTCATTATCTGTCGTTAATTTCAGAATGGGAATTGGTTTAAATTTATGTCCATCCGCCAGAACATTTTCAAGGTTCGTGAATAATATCATCTTTATCAATCCATCTTTTATATCTCCCTCAGATGGTAAAACACCTGTTTTTGTATGTTTTCCTTCAATCAAATACAACTCATCCTGATGCACTTCTACTTCATCACAAGTAAAATAATAATAACCACCCAGGTAATTCTTAATTGTAATTATTGCTTTTACACCCGCCAAATATTCTTTGGGTTGTGTTGTCATACTTTCCCTTATTTGAGCTTTATAAGCAAGTTCCCTGGATAGTTCCATAAATCTCTCCTTTCCTTTACGAAGTTCATCAATTCTCCTCCACGCAGATTCCATAGAGTGCATTTCAACTTCCAGTTTCTTAGAGATACTTCTGTAAGCATTAAGGGCTAATTCTGCTGTTTTGGGTATTTTGTCTATCTGCTCCAAATTCCAGTGCAGTGCATCAGACTGATACGATAGAAGTCTTTTAATTTCGTCTCTTATATAGCCAATATCAAATCTTTGATTTGTAATCTTATTAGCATATCTTGGGTTTTTGTCCGCATCAACATAGTACGCTATGATTGCATAAACCCCCAACAAACTCATTAAAGAGATTGTATCCCACTGAAGAAAATCTCTGTCTCCATCCTTACCCTCATCCTTTATAACTGGAATTATTGTAACTTTTCTACCAGCGAAATTTAAAGTATCATACACCCTTGCATAGGGATAGGATCTTGTTCTCTTGGGAGATACCCACCAACTTACTGCTACCTCATTTCTCCTGTTAACTTCTAAAATAAAACTGGCCCTTTCCGACAATGCTTTATCAATTTGAGCAATATTATATTTATCCAACGATCTACATAAAAAAGGTGTGTATTTTATCCCTTTTATTTCTGCAAAAACCTCCATTTCTATTTCCCCCTGCTGTTTTTAGTCACTCGCTCTTGTAACTGGGTTCTCAAATGCTTAATATCATCCCTGATTATTATCTCAAAGTCTGATGGGTCTCCAAGCAAAGTTCGTTGACCGAATTTTAACTTCTTTTTCACGACTTCCAAAAGTTCGATGTCGATCTCATATCCCACTGCTCTTCTTCCCAGCTCAACAGCAACTTTTAGCGTGGTTCCAGAACCCATAAAAGGATCTAAAACCGTTTCTCCTTTATATGAAAACAGCTTTATCAGCCTGTAAGGAATATCCTCAGGAAATGCAGCTATGCCTTTTTCTAACCTGTTATTTATAGGCAACACATTAGTAATCTGCCACACACTCAGATACCATTTCTCTCTCTGATACTCCTGAATATCTATCTTCGACTCTTCCTTAAGTTCCTTTGGAATTTTCCTGTAATCAAAATCCCCATTCTGAAATATCAGTATGGATTCCTGAAGATTGTCAGGGTAGTAATACATTGGATAGGGATGCTGTAATAGAACCCCACTTCTTCTGCTTATTCTGATGTAACCTTCGGGTTTAACCCAGACTATTCTCTCCCTATACTTGAATCCCTTCTCTATAAAGATTTTAGTGATGTCCGCAACAACAGGATATTTTTTCCCTTTGATCAGTGTATCATCAACAACAAATGCTGCAATTCTCCCCCTGTCTAAAACCCTTTTCAATTCCTTCGCCACATTCGATATTAACTCCAAAAATTCATCATAGCTCTCAAATAAATCAGGATAATCGAAGGGAGCATTAAAGTAAGGTGGGGAAGTAACGACTAAATGAACACTATTGTCATCGAGTTCTTTCATATCCTGAGCGTCTCCAAATATCAACATGTTTTTCTGATTTTTACTCATACTCACATCCCCTTACATAATCTACACACCATATTTTAAATCTCTTCTGAAATCATAGAGAGTTTTTGATTGGGACCTCCTCAACTATTTCCTCAGACCCATGACAGATTGAAATCTCTCTCATAAAAGAGATAAATCCCCCACAATAGGAGCCATAGTAAGCAACCAGAGTTCTGTTTTTCTCACTTTGCAGCACTTCCCGGACAGATCAATTTCATCTTACATTTTGTGCATGTCTTTTTTCTACTGATAGCTCCACTATATAGATGCTAATTTTATACAAGTGCCTGTGCCGAACTCCTCAATACTGCCCTTTTTGAATAACAGAGCAGATAATTTCCCCTAACCAATGTGACACCACTTTCCGTAGTAATAGCAATTTGTACAGATTAGCTTTCGCAGAACTACGAAAACCACCACCACAGCAGAGATGAGGTAAGCATAAGCGAGAAAAGGATTCAGAAACCAGCAGGCAAGTGTCCCTAAGCCGATCCACAGAACCATGAGAAGATTGCCCAGGAATATACTAATTTGGATATTCTTCCAGTCCCTGCCCGTATATTTTCACTCCCTTTTTCATGGGTTTCTCCCTATCAAATTGAACTGTGATGTAAGTTTCCCGGAGTAGTTGAGTGTCTCACTTGGCGTTTCAGTAAATGTGTCAGATCTGTGGAGAATGATAAAACAATCCATATTCAGTACTAAACTACAGATACTTTCCTCTCCAGAACCACTTCTTCAACCCAAAGGAGCGCTTATCTACCTATTTACATTCAATCAGGAACATCTGTCCCAATAGTTTTCCTGTACCTCATCCCCGGAAAGCTAATTTTGCTTAGCACTTCATAAGCCTCTTTTCTTGCCTCCTCTAAGGTGTCACCGAGGGATGATACTGTCAATACTCTACCCCCAGTGGTCTGAAATCCATTCTCTGTCTTTGATATTCCATTGGCATACACAATAGAGCTGGAATCCAGCCCCTCAATGGGCTGATTTGTGTAGTGGTCCCCCGGATAACCTGGCTTCAAACCCTCTCTCCCCTTCAGAAAACCACTGACTGCACAGACCGCCACACAGTACTTATCAGAGAATTTTATTTCTTCTTCCTTGAGTCTCCCCTCAACCACAGCTTCACCAAGCCTGAAGATGTCACTTTCAAGTCTTGGAAGTTTTGCTTCCGCTCCAGGATCACAATCCCTGACATTTATCTCAAGAACTTTCGGGATGTATTCTCCCTCCTCCTCAACAAGCATTATAACAGGATACAGCACGCCTTTGAACTCACTCCCCTCAACCTCTCTGAACTTTTTGATTATTGGTTTTACTACCATCTCCATTATCCTGTCCTCAAGCTCCTCGTTCAGGAAAGGATGTGGAGAGATTGCCCCCATACCACCTGTATTTGGATTGGGGAGTTTTCCCTCTCTGAACAATCTTTCAGCATCCTTTGAGGTAAGAAACTTCTTGGTGACCCCAATATAAAAATTCCTCATACCCTCTATATCATCAGGGTCGAATGCCCTCTTGTAATCCTTGGCATGTCCGAATTTAACAGCATGTCTACCATCACTCAGAGCAGTGAAGGCCACCTCAATACCATAAAGCCTTTCCTCAATGCAGATTCTGTTTCCTGCATCACCAAACCTTTTCTTTACCATTATCTCATCCACAGCATTGATTGCCTCCTCGACAGAATCACATACATAAACCCCTTTTCCAGCAGCAAGTCCATCAGCCTTGATAACCAAGTTTTTTCCCGTCTCCCTGTAATAATCTCCAATGAACTCTTTTGCCTCCTCAGGATTGTCAAAGTTCCAGTATTCTGGAATTGGAACACCAATTTTCGCCATAAAATCCTTAGCCCAGCATTTGCTTGCTTCCAGAATCGTTTCTTCCTTTCCTGGACCAACGGCCCTTATTCCTTCCTCTTCAAGTCTATCAACCAGTCCTAAGCTGAGAGGTTCTTCAGGTCCTATATACACAAGGTCAACCTCTGTCTTTTTCGCAAAAGTGACAATGTCCTCGATAGCTCTTATAGAGGGGATTTGTCTGCCATTAAGCTCTGCAGTCCTGCACTTTTCAAAGAACTCGCTACCACCATTGCCAGGAGCAACATAAACTTCCTTAACCTCTGAACTTCGAGAAAAAGCGTGAGCAATTGCATTACCTCTACCACCTGCATCTACAACAAGAACCCTATTCATTGATGGGCATTTGAATGGCTTGTTTAAAAAATTTGTTTAAATTTGAACCTTCCCTGAGAGCCTCCTCAATGAAAGGATGAAAAAATATGTGAGAGTTGCCAGCAGAGATGCAAAGGCTCCTGGAGACACATCGACGAAGAAAGATACAGCGATCCCTCCAAGACCACTTAAAAGAGCAATTAAAAAGGAAAAAAGGAAAACTTCTCTTATATTCCTCGCAACTTCGTTTGAGGCTGCAGCAGGAGCTACGAGCATTGCAAAAACCAGTATTGCTCCCACTCCCTTCAGTAAAATCACCGAGGAGAGAGCTATAATTGAAAGTAGGACATAATTATAAAGTCTTGCATTCAATCCAAAAGCCTCTGCACCCTCAAAATCAAAAGAAATAAAGAGAAAAGCCCTGTAAAACATCAAAATAAGTGTTATGTTAAAGGCTGTTACACCCACCATTAAGTAGATGTCGTGCTGCGTTAAAAGGTAAATATCCCCTATGAGAAGGGTCCAGACCCTTGAACTGTACTCTCTAATCATCGATATCAGAAGAACAGCCAAACTCATGGACATAGCAAACGATATTCCAATTACTGTATTGATATCCTCCTTTCGTGTATAACCTGCTGAAATAGCCACAATAAGAGCAAAGATCAATCCACCCACTATGGGGTTTATCTCAGGCATCCCCATACTTCCCAGAAGGATGAAAAGAGCCGCTCCAGCAAGTGCTGAATGGCTTGCTCCTGCAACAAGGAAAGATACATTTCTAAAAACAGTAAATGATCCCGCAATTGAGGCATTCAGTGAGATCAGAAAAACCCCCAGTAGAGCTCTGATGATGTATGGTTGAAGAGGTAAAAGCTCCAATTACACCACCTCACTCAGTGTGTATCTCCATAAACAGGATGTCCAAAGCCTTCCTCACAGTAAATTATGGGTATGGACGCTCCATATGCTTTTCTCAGATTTTGCTCGGTCAAAACCTCTTCGATTCTACCACAGGCAATCAGTCTGTTCCTGAGAAGCATCAGTTTGTCAATATGGTGAAGGAGTGGGTTGATGTTGTGAACAACTATTATCACAGTTTTCCCTTTCCTTCTTAATTCCATAACAGTATCGAGCATCCTGTTCTGGCTGGGAATATCCACACCATTGAAGGGTTCATCCAGCAGAAGTATCTCAGGTTCAACCGCTATAGCTCTTGCGAAAAGAACCCTCTGCTTCTGTCCACCACTGAGCCTATCAAACTTTCTGTTCAAAAACTCTTCATTCATCCCCACTGCCTCGAGGGCTTTTATTGCAATTTCTTCATCTTCTTCTGAGAGTTTTTTCAGCCTTTTTCTGGCAGAAATTCCCATCATCATCACATCTCTGACGAGGATGGGAAAGCCCGAAGAGATGTGTTCCCTTTGGGGCATGAAACCTGTGATAGCCTGAATCTGCTCCCTTTCAGATGAGTCATGTCCATAGATCGTTATTTTCCCGCTTTCAGGCTGTAAAATCCCAAGAATTAGCTTCAAAAGTGTTGTCTTACCTGAACCATTTGGCCCTGTAATCGCTACAAACTCCCCCTTTTTAATTTCGAAGGAGATGTTACTCAAAACAGGAAAGTTTGAGTACCTGAAAAAGAGGTTTTCAGCAATTATTCCTTCTTCCTTGACCACACTATCTCCTCCATAGCCACGCAATCACTACTGACTCAAGCATCAGCAGGAACACAAGCAACAGGATGAGCGAGTTGTCCTCCTCCTGGTTTTCTGAACATTGCTGGAAAGCTTTAACAAACTGCATGAGGTTGTAGAGATGGAGTGAGAACAGACTTTCACCTCCTGCCACAAATCTGACATAAATAACTGGTTTTCCCGTATCTTTTGATAGCTGTTCAGCAATCTCTCCCGGTTTTGAATTTTTCATGGATTCAGGAACAACAATACAATTCATCTCAGAGTCCGATAGTTTTCTTTCAATTTCAACATAATCTCCTGTGAATCCTAGTCCTTCCTCGAGGAGTATCGCTCCAGTTTCAAGACCAGCATTCTGAATTATGTATGCAACCCCAGGTATAACAGCCAGACACTTGCTTTCCATCTTGGATTCTTTCAAAAATCTGTCAACTTCACGCATTTTATTTTCAAAAAGAAGTAAATTGGTTGAAAAATAGCCTTCTTTTTCCGGTGAAATCCTGCTCAACTTTTCCGCTACCGCTCTTGCTATTGCAATCGAGTTATTAATCTTCAACCAGTACCCGTGGGGATTGTTGGAGAATTCAGGAAAGTCATCAAACTCAGCCCCCTCTAATCTGTAGTCATCAATATCCAGCGTATTCACATACTCATCCTTTATTTTCCTCTCAAAACTGAAGTCTTCCGAGTTAGTAAGCACCACCAGATCCGCAGACTCAAGAATTTCGATATCCTTTCTGGAAATTGAAAAGGAATGGGGATCTGAACCGGGTGGGATTATGGACTCAACAGTAACTGCATCACCTCCAATCTCTTTTATAATCGAAATAAAATCAGGATTAGTTGTTACAACTGAAATCGTATCCAGACTTTCAGCAGGTACAATCAGAAACAGAATTACAGAAACGCTTAAAAGGATTAGACTCACCCTCATAATCTTATCTCCTTACCACAAGGGCAGTGATCTCTGTGATAAAAGCTTTCTCTCAACTTTTCAAAGGCTTTTCTGCTAACAAAACCCTCGATTCTCGTCGCCTCTCTGCATGCCTCCTCTGCCTCCAGACCGATTTCCTCGAAGAGGCACTCAATGAGTCTGTGTTTACAGGTAACTTCTTTACCCTTCTCAACACCTCTAACATTCAATTTAAAGCCTTTTCCTGCAATATAATCCCCATAATCTTTCTCAGCAAGCTTTAAAAGTGCTTCCTGAGCCGCTGGTCTGGAAATACCGAGTTCCTTAGCTACAAAGGAGGGTCCTATGATATCCCTACCTTCTTCAAGTGCCATGTAGGCTATCCTAAGATAAGTTTCCTCCCTCACAATTGTTAGGTTAACCTAACTGTACTTAAATCTTAGGATTGGAGTGATTGCTATCAGAAGTGGGATCAAACTAAGAATTCAAAATGAGAGGTTATTTGAAGTAATTCTCAAAATGTCTGTCAGGTATAGGTCTATCTGGAATTTTATCCTCAATATACTCTTTGCTGACATAAAGTCCACAGTAACACCTTCCGTACTCCTCAATATCCTCTTCCGCATACACACACGGGCAGATAATTTGTCTGTCAATTTCTCTGTCCCCTGTAGCAATTCTGCAGGGACAGATTGCGATCCCGTACCTTTCTTTATTGTGGAGTAAACCCTCGGCAAATTCTTGGAGAAGCTCTTTATCTGGATTGGTTCTCCAGCCCTTTTTCTCAGCTATCCTTTCAAAAATCCCGAGATAACTCCCAACATCCACTTTTTCACCCTTTTTCCAGAAGTTCCTGAAGTTTATCTTTACTGTACCCAAGAACCCATTTATCTCCCATAACAACTAGTGGGACCGAGTAACTGCCTGAAATTTTACGAACCTCTTCTATAGCCTTTTTTTTCTCATCTTCTCCGAGCTTATCAAGCCAGATGATCTCAAAATCTGCTCCGACACTCTCAAGAAAATCTCTCGTTCTTTTACAGTGGGGGCAGGTGGTTAAACCATACATCAAAATTTTTACCATATCCTTATAAGCTCTCAAACATTTTTAAAACTTGCCATTATTTTATAAATTTTTGATGTGGGAAGGTTATCGGAAAAAATTTGCAGTAACCTTCAGAAGTTACATCACATCCTTAGAAGTTTCACCACATTCACAATCCTCAATAATCAGACTAAATTTCAGCGAGATACAGGCCGATAAACACCTTATAATGCCTTTATTTTAAATTTAAAACCTATTACAGGACTTTGGCGAGATAAGTGTAGTTACCATCACTCCCCTCTACCTCAAACCCAAGCCACAGATAGAGATTGATTGCACTTCTGTTTGTTCTCTCTGTCATCGCTTTAATCTTTCTAATCCCTCTGCCCCTCAAAAATTTCTCTGCAACTCTTATCATCTCTCCTCCAATCCATTTTCCCTCGTAATCCTGGTGGATAAATATAACAAATTCTGCTTCTTCCTCCTCTGGAACTGCTGCAAGATGCCCTATAACCCTTTCACCATGCTTTGCGATAAATCCATAACCCTTTGATGCAAGTTCATCAATCCAGCTTTCAATAAGAGACCTCCTGATTGGTGGAAGCCCGCAACACCTCTTCTCCACGCTGAAGGTTTCATACATCTTTATGAGATTCTCCCTTTCTTCCTGTAAATAAGGTGTAATGAAAATTATCTCCCCATTTTTCGAAGTGAAGAACTCTGAAATTCCTTCCACTGAACAATAGTGTGATCCCCCGACAAAATAAATTTTTTGAGAGTATGAGGAAATGGGGTATGCAGAAATGATTTCCGAAAAATTATCCTTTGACAGATGAAAAACAAAGTTTTCTAAGCCGAATACTAAAATAATATTCCAATATAAAGCTGTAAAAGCCTAAAAATCAGAAGCGTACAGCCCATAAGCCCATATAAAAATCCGTATAAAGACAGTAAATTATTTAAATTTGGTTCTATTTTTCCAGCCATGTACTATGAAGTCTGGGTTAACCCACTGAAAAAAGATGAGGTACTGAAAAAGCTCAGACAGGTTTGTGATGAGGTTCATGAAGTGTTTTATGACTATCATTTCATAGTCAGAATAGATGATGAGAAGCTACTCAATATAGAGGGTGTGAAAAGATACAGAAGACATTACAACTGCTGATCCTAATCATTTTTGCCATCCTATCAGTAATAAAAGCTGTCGAATAATTCCCAAATCTGTTTCACATTTACTATAGAGGTAAAAAATATGGAAAACATTAGGGAGATACCATAAAGTTCATAAACAGAAAAATTCAGGTTGATTAAGCATCTGAGTATCCAGTAAGCTCCCTGTCCTTAGCGGGGGTTGCCGAGTCAGGAAAAGGCGCTAGATTCAGGGTCTAGTCCCGTAGGGGTCCGAGGGTTCAAATCCCTCCCCCCGCATGCTGTTTATTGGAATATTTGATTTAACATCCAGTCTAATGGTCAGTCCCATCTATCTCCTCAAAGATTCTCAACGGAAAGAAAAATTAATTAATCCTGCTCCAACAGTCTTACTGGATTTACCAAAAAATCAGCCGTCGTAGCTCAGCTGGCCAGAGCGGGTGACTCGTAATCACCAGGTCGCGGGTTCAAATCCCGCCGACGGCTTTTCTACTGGCTTTCAAATATTCTCACTAACTTCCAAACTCCCACTTCTGAACTCCTGAACCAATTACCAGATCGAAAATCCCCTACTCTCTTCCCTTATTTTTTCAAGAAGAGTTTCAAGAATTTCCAGGTATTCTCCTTCTGCTTTCTTTATTTCCTCTTCTATATAAGGTATACACTCCTCTCCGATACGAAGAAGTATCGTGAATGCTGCTCTTTTCACAGCATCACTTTCATCACCAAGTGCCTTTACAATACCCTTCACAGCCCTTATATCTCCAATCTCTGCGAGGATTAGAAGAGCCGCATACCTTACCTCCTCATCTTCATCCCTTAGAGCATTCAGAATTGCCTCATAAACTCTTGGAATATTGATAAAACCCCTAAGAGCTCTTAAAACATAATACCTCCCCTTCCTGTTTGAGGGGGTTTCAAGATAATCGACAAGCTCCTGCCACTCACCCAGTTTCTCAATTGCCGCAGCTGCAGTTCTTCTGAGTCCTGCATCGTCTGCTTCCAGAAACCTGATTAGGTGTTCTGCAGCCTTTTTATCACCAATCTCTCCGAGAATTTCAATTGCCTTGCACCTCACATCAATATCGGGATGTTCGAGGAGAGGGATAATATCCTCTGAATCGCAACCAATTTCTGCGAGAGATTTTGCAGTTTCGAAGCGAACCATTCTCTCAGACTTTAAAGCCTCTAAGAGAGGTTTAACTGCAGCTCTGCACTTCAACTTACCAAGGGAGGTTGCCGCTGCCCTCCTTACATCCCATGATTCATCTTTGAGTAACTCGGCAAGCTTAACTGCAATCGTTTCTCGTCTGTCTTCATCCACTCCCTTCACTTCACCAAGAGCTATTGCACATGCCCATCTTATCTCCCAGTCCTTACTGCTCAAGGAATCGATAAGTGTTTCAATCGCCTTTTCGTCACCAATCCTACCAAGAACATAAGCTAAATTTACCTTCCTCCTTTTCTTCCCCTTTTTGAATGCCCTAACTATAAAATCGGCATGACTCTTAGCTTCAGTGAGTATTTCCAAGATTTCCCAGACTTCATATTTATCATCAGAATCGAGTCTTTTGATCAGCTTCTTAATTTCCGATAAAGCTGGTTCTTTTTTCAACCCCACATCATCAAACTCAGAATGGTGATTGCTAACCTTTTCAACAGCATTTCCTGGTTCAAGAATTCTTTTGATATCAATAATTTTTTTGAAAATTTCCATAATCCTGAACTCCTTTAAGGGCAGAATAAGAATAAATTATTTTCTTATAAATTTTTTTCTCTTAACTATGTTAAACTTAAAATTGTTTTCAAATGATTGGAAGGAAAAGAATTAAAATCTCTCCGAATTTCTAAAATTGAGAGGATGAGGATTGAAGAAGTGGAAGTAATATCCTTCGATGTTGATGGAACCCTTGTAGACGGAAGATTCATGGATGAATTCTGGAATAAACACATACCTTTCTACTATTCAAAAAAGCACGGACTCAGCATCGATGAATCAATCGAGATAATCAAAAGAAGTTATGATGAGGTTGGAGACAGGGATGTGAGGTGGTACATCCCCGATTACTGGTTTAAGAGGTTCAACTTAGATATAAACCTCCCAGATGCATTGAAGGAATTTAAGGATGGCTTGAGGATATATCCGGATGCGATTGAAGTTCTGGAGGAGCTGAAGGGGAGAACAAAATTAATAGCTGTCACAAACGCTGTCAGAGAGATCATGGAGTTCGAGCTTAGACAGATTAAAAAATTTTTCTGGAAAACCTTTTCCTGTCCGAGTGATTTCGGTGATATAAGGTGCGAGCCCGGAATATACCTCAAGATTTGTAATGAAGCTGGAGCTAAGCCGGAAAAAGTTCTCCATATTGGTGACCATCCCTACTTTGATTTTGAGGTTCCAAGAAAAGCAGGAATAAGGGCATTGCTTATCGACAGAGATGGGAAAAATGGGCATATTCGAAAACTGACTGAGCTAAAAGAAATACTGAGAATTTAAGTTATTTCTAATTCGAAACTCCGAGATACTCTGATGCTTTCTGCAACTGCTTTTCATTACCTATTAGATACAGATTGTCCCCGTACTCAAGTTTGAGGTTCGCCTCTGGAATGAGAATCTCCCCTTTTCTCTCGATTGCCACAATGTTGGTTCCAGTTTTGCTTCTGAGTTCTATCTCCTTTATAGCCTTTCCGTCAAGCTTTTTATTAAGAAGCTGAACTTTCTCGAGCATCATATTTTCTCCAATCTTGCTTATGACTTCAAAGAACTCTGCGGCAGATTCTCTCCTGAGAATTAGCGCAGCTTTCTTAGCTGTGTCAGAGTAGGGAGAAAGAACAAGATCTGCACCTGCTCTCCTTGTATTCTTTATCCCGGATGGGCTCCTCGCAATAGCCATCGTATATATATTCGGATTTAGCTCCTTCGCAGTCATTATGGTGAACGCATTTGATGAGTCTGCCATGCATGCAATCAGAGCTTTCGCATGTCTTATCCTCGCTCTTTCAAGAGTCTTCTCCTCAATCGTATTTCCCTGAAATGAAATGTACCCGTCTTCTCTTGCAAGGTTAATTTTCTCTATACTCTCGTCAATAATTACAATTTTATCCCTACCAGCCATTCTGGAAAGTTCATAAACGATTTCCTTCCCCATAACACCATATCCACAAACTATGTAATGATCCGAAATGTTTTCGAGCACCTTTCTCCACCTCTCAATTCTCCTCTGAACAAGTACAGGCACAATAAGGTTGATCCCATAAAAGAAGACACCTATACCAAAAAACATCAATATTACCGCCAGAATTCTCCCGTAGGTTGATAGCTCATAGATCTCCCTGTAACCTGTTGTCGTTATGGTGATGACAGTCATGTAAAAGGAGTCAAAAATGGGCCATCCTTCAATTAATGTGAAACCCACAGTTCCGAGAATAATTGTTCCGAGGAGCAAAGAAACGGTTGTGAATATTGCTCTTCTAACATCTTCCGGCATTTACTCAGAATTGGAGAAACAGGATTTAAATTTTTCTTACAAACTCTGTAATCTCAGAAACACGATACTCTGGTTATGGTTATCTCAAGTGCGATAGTTTTAATTACAGCCATCACAGAGGAGTTGCAATGAGTATCTCTGAAAAAGTCCCTATACTGAAATACTCTGCAATACTCTTCATGATTTTCATCTTAACAGCTATTTTTGGCTACATATCAGGCTCAATCTATCCCGAGCGAGCAGATGAGTTTGTCGATAGGCTCTTTGAGGGTTTTAAGTTCATAGATTTCAGTAACCCGTTGGAAGTGCTGATGGTGATATTCCTGAACAACACCTCAAAAACCCTTATTTCGATTCTTGCCGGATTCTTCTTCGGAATATTTCCGGTGATTTTTGTTGCCCTCAATGGATACATAATAGGTATTTTCGTATTCTCCAAAGGTGGTGAAATCGGGATAGAAAAAGTCATAGCAACTCTTATTCCCCACGGAATCCTCGAGATTCCCGGGATAATCCTTGGTTCTGCTTACGGGCTGTGGCTTGGAAACCTCTTTTACAGATATGTAGTGAAAAATGAGAGAGATATTGATCTGATAAAAGCAATCAGGTACTCACTGAAAAAATTCGTAAAAATAGTCGTTCCCTTGCTATTTATCGCTGCAATTGTAGAAACTTTTGTGTCACCCCTTGTACCTGTTCTTCTGTTTGGGATGGATTGATGAGATAGAATGGAGGCAAGATATACTAAAAAATTAAATTAGAGGTTTAGAAGTATATTTTAGAGTTATATTTTACCCTGTTGTCTGCTGGAACTGAACCTCTATTTCAGTATATCCATCCTCTGCAGAGATGGTTACAGTAACTACTGTATTTCCATCACTCTTTATTGCAGTAATTGTTTTTGTTTCAGCATAGGTTTGCTCAGCAACAATCTGCCAATCTTTGGACAGGAAAGTCCTGTACCAGTTGAGGACCGTGTTTACATCATCTGCAGTGCCATAGGTGATGTAGATGGTCTTTCCTCCTCCATAGGTTATAGAAGAGTAGCTCAGCATAACAGAGGTAGAATATCTTTTAATGGGCTCTTCTCCAGAGGCTTGATCCGAAGACGGGAGTCTGCTGCTGGAGTAGTAAACATATATCTCTGTGTATCCAGTATCCTGTGAAGGGGGAATAATCGTAACCTCAACCTCATCAGAGTCTTTACTAAATACCATGTAAATCTCTTCCGCACTCTTATCAGCCTCCTTCAGTATCCATCCACCTGACTGAAGCTCATTTCTGTACCAGTTTTCAACTGCAAAAGCATCATCTCTAGTTCCATAAACTATGGAGTAGTAGGAAGGGAAACCTTCTTCAAAGGAGTACTCCAGCATCACAGAACCGGGATACCTTTTCAGGGGTTCATCTCCCGCCACCTGATCGGATGTCGGAAGTTTTGAGGTTGTAGTAGCTACCTCTTCCCCCATAAGCTTATCCCAGGGACCTGTTACAATATAATACATGACCCCTTTACCACTTTCAATAGATTCTCCACTAATTGCCCATATACCAACCCCTCTATCGCCTTTCCTGAAAATAATCCCTCCCCATTCCATAGAACCCTGAGGAGTTGTTACAGAGGAGAGCTTGATCTCCTGAACCATTTCATAGTCACTTAGCTTTCCCTTGTACCATTCAAGGATATCCTTCACACTGCCTTCCTTCAGATAGTAAACATGAACGCTCAGTCCCTCAAGCGGAATTCCAATCATCTGGTAAAAGAAAGACTGAGCAGAATAAACCTCTGAACCGCTATAAACCGGGATGTCTTCAACCTTAACCTGAGATGTAGGAGATTGTGTGGTTTTTTCTGATGGTTCCTCCTGTGCGCATCCTGACAACGCTATTGAAAGAAGCAATAAAATCAACAGAACTTCTGTCCTCATAAATCAATTTAGAATATATCAATCATTTAAAAAATTTCTTGTTTAATTAATTTCATTGGAGAATTTGAGGATTGAAACTTGATAGTGCGATTAAATTCCTTAAATCTGTGTGGTGGTGAACCAAATGGTGGTAAAAATCCATCAGGAGAAGATTTCATGTTCAAAGAATCGATTTCAATCTACACGGAAGGTTAAAATAATCCGACCTTAGGCACTAAATTGATGATAAGTCTGACAAAAATGCTTACGGGAGAAGCAACAGTCTCGGAAAAAATTACATATAATGGAGATAGAAGCTACCTTCCCAAAAAACTAAAAGAACTGAGAAAAAGCTTATCACCGGTTACAATCCTGAATCTAACAGGAAAATGCAACCTCAGATGCATTCACTGTTATGCTGATGCTGGCAAAGGTGAAGCTGGGCTCAGCACAGAGGAGGTCAAGAGGCTCATAGATGACCTTGCTTCACTTAAAATTCCAGTTTTGCTTTTCAGTGGTGGTGAGCCTCTTTTAAGAGAGGATATTTTCGAACTTGCATCCTATGCCACAAAAAAGGGTTTGAAGTGCTCACTCTCAACTAACGGAACCCTTATCACAGAGGAAGTCGCAGATAAACTCAGAGAATCCGGGTTTATTTATGTGGGAGTAAGTATCGACGGGCTTCCAAAAACCAACGACAGGTTCAGGGGGGTCAGAGGTGCTTTTGAAAGGGCATTTCAGGGTTTGCTGAATGCAAGAGATGCAGGGATTATGACAGGTATCAGATTTACCGTAACGAAATACAATGTTGGTGAGGTTCCAGATGTGATTCAGCTCATTGCAGAAGAGGAAATTCCCAGGTTCTGTATGTACCATCTCGTACCATCAGGAAGGGCAGATTTCAGTGATGATATAAGCATAGGGGAGAGGAGAAAGTTGATTGATTTCCTTATTGATGCATCAATCAGACTTGCAGATGATTACAAAACTGAGTTACTGACAGTAGACAATCCTGCTGATGGGATATATGCTTACCTCAAAACGAGAGACCTCTATGAGGATGCTGAAAAAGTTCTGGAGTTTGTCAGATTCAGAGGTGGAGATGGAAGCGGTGAAAGACTTGCAAGCATCGATTTTGAGGGGAATGTCCATCCCAACCAGTTCTGGTGGGACCATACATGCGGAAACATAAGGGATGAGAAATTCAGTGAAATCTGGTTGAATCCCAAGGATGAACTGTTGATAAAGCTCAGAAACAAAAGAACATATCTGAGGGGAGAAAAATGCAGTAAATGTATATACAACGATATCTGTGGAGGATTCAGGGTGAGGGCGCTGAGAGCTGGAGACCTCTGGGGTGACGATCCCGACTGTTATCTCACATCAGAAGAGATCAGGGGAAAGTAAGCTGAAAACTCATTCATGGCTCAATCATGACTGCTAATATGAATCCAAGTAAACAAGGGCAAATCAGAAATTTGTGTAGTGTATCACACCATCAATTTCCTTTTCCCTTAACCTGCCCTCATTAACAAGCCTTTTAAGAAAGGCTAGGGTTTCACTAAATGCCAGCACCTTACCCCACCCATCAATGGTGTCAAAACTTCCAGTACTCCAGTTTACTTTTCTTGCCACATCAAGAACCCTGCTATCCCCTTCAACTGCCGAATAAACTTCCTCCTCTCTCTCCTCATAATGATGTATGAGCTCGCTTATTCTTTTCCCAGGATTTTTTATTATATCTTCATGTGCAGGATATACCACATCGATTTCAAGTTCAAGTAATTTTCTGAGGCTTTTAACATGATCCCCTACAGGATCGGGACTGTATCCAGGGTAGTATCCCACATGGGTTGTAGTAACGCTCAAAATGAGATCACCAGAGAATATCACCTTTTCAGATGGGATATAAAAGGATAAATGTCCCGGACAATGTCCGGGGGTGTGAATAACCCTGAGATATGATAAAACTTCCCCATCCTCAAGAGGGCTGATGTTCCCCTTTGTTTCAATCCGCACACCTGTGCTGTACGATGTCTCCGCTCTTCTCGAGGTTTTGAAGAAGGAGATAAGAGGTTTGAGAAGCTCCATGTCTATTCCATACTTCCTCGACCATTCAAGATATGGTCGGGCAAAATACGATGGGTCAGTATAGAGCTTTAGAAATGGAATTTCAAGGGGATGCATGAATGCATTCACCTTTTTCCAGATTACAATGCCAACATGATCGATGTGATGATGGGTGATGAGAAATCTGGAGCTGCTGAGTGAAAGACCAAAACTCTCAAGCTTTTCGGTGATTTCGATGGCATGTTTTTCCGATATAAAACCCCCGTCAATCACATAAACCTCTCCCCCATCACATATAACATAAACATTGGAGAATTCAGGAGATTTAATCGGAAGATTCAATTTTATACGACTTATTTCCATAAAAAAAGTTGGATTCGCAGCTAAAAAGTTTTTTTCCTTGAGAGTTACTGGCAAAGCCATTTGGAGAAACTTAAATAATTTAAATCTCATGGATGATTGGTGGAACTCTGTGAAGAAAAAAGGGACAAGGTTTGAAAGAGAACTCATTCATAAGCTGTGGGAGAATGGATTTGCTGCAATAAGAAGTCCCGCAAGCGGTGGAAGCACAAACTACCCAATGCCAGATATAATAGCAGGAAATGGGAAGAAATACTTAGCGATAGAGGTTAAGATGAGGGCAAAACTCCCACTGTACATTGATGAACAGCAGATAAAAGACTTAGCAATGTTTTCCAATCTTTTCGGAGCAGATGCTGTTATTGGACTGAAGCTTCCAAGACAGGATTGGAGATTTTTTGAGATTAAACAGCTCAAAAGGACAGAAAAAGGATATAAAATAGATTCCGAGGTTTTTCACTTAGGATTTGACATATATGAGTTAATAGGGAAGCTGAAACAGGTAAGGTTTGAAGATTAATCTTTGGCTAATTAAGAAAAACTTAAAAGCAAACTGTCACCCTCCAATAATATGGTTGACGAAAGTAAAAAAGTGCTCATGCCAGTTCTTTGTTCAGCAATGGCAATATTCACAGGCATAACTGCCCAGATGAGTTTTAAAATTGGTTTTATCCCCTATACTATGCAGAACCTCGGAGTGGTGCTCTCTGGTTTTTTGCTCGGTCCTTACTGGGGATTTATGTCGCAGGTAGTTTATTTAGTTCTCATTGCCATCGGTATAAATCTGGCAAGTGGTTTCACAGGAGGCATAGGCATTTTTTTTGGTCCAACAGCAGGTTATCTTTTGACTTTTCCCATAGCAGCCTTTCTTTCAGGGTATTTCAGAAGAATATTCTGGGACAATAGCAGAAAAGGGTATCTCTTTGTGTGGCTTGGGAGCATTATATCATTCTTGCCTGTATACGCTGGAGGTTTTTTAGTGTTTTACATCTATGCCACCGCACATTCCTCGGCAATGAAGTTTGCAGTGGGAGCAAGTTCCTTTCTTGGTGATTTAACTCCGATGCTTGCGGTTCTTGTTGCAACAACGATAATATATATGCCCCAGGACTTTTTCATTGACCACATTCTTGCGATAGGAGCCTACAGATACCTTAGAGAACTTATAGAAGAGAAGGGAATTAGAATAGAATGATGACGTCCGACTGTGGAAGGATCGAGTTCAAAGATGTTTCATTTTCTTTTTCTGGGCGAGAGATACTTAAAGCAAGCTTTACTGTCGAACAGGGAGAGAAGATTTTGCTCAGAGGAGGTGTTGGTTCGGGGAAAACAACTGCTTTCAGAATTCTCACTGGATTGATTCCAGTATTTTACAGGGGTGAACTGAGGGGAGAAGTGAGGGTCTCGGGTGAGAAAAACCCATTGAACTTCAGAGACCACTTTTACTGTGCCTTTCAGTGCCCAGAAGAGCAAATTGTGTTTGATACAGTGATGGATGAGGTTGGTTCAATCGATGAAAAATTAATTTCAAAGCTCAAATTGAAACATTTACTGGAAAAAAGAACCCATCAGCTATCCGATGGAGAGAAACAGCTTGTCGTGATACTGACAGCAATACTCTCCAGTAGGGAATGTATGGGCTTTGATGAGGCTTTATCCCATCTCTATCCAGAGAGAGCAGAAAAAATACTCAAAATTATACTGGAGGATGAGAGGACAGTTATCTTTTCAGATAAGAGAAAGTATTTTGAGAAGTTTTTTGACAGAGTTATATCCATAGGAAAAAGCCGCGAATATCCTCCAAAAATTCCACAGGCTGATTTTGGAGAGGAAATTGTCAGCCTGACTGATGTTTCCTTCTCCTATCCAGAGTCCATAGAACCCCTTCTTGAGGATGTGAACCTCAGCGTTGCAAAGGGAGAGATTGTCTCAATAACAGGAGACAACGGGAGCGGTAAAACAACCCTTCTCAAAATAATTTCAGGCATACTTGAAGCAGAAGGAAAAGCTGAGGTTAATGGGAAAGTGTCACTAAGCCTCCAGTATCCGAACTACAGCTTTGTCGAAAGGACTGTAAAAGATGAACTGCAATTTCTCAAACATCCAGAGCTGATAAATCAGGTAAAGGAATTGTTGAGCAGACACCCGCACTCACTCAGTGTGGGAGAATCCAAGCTTTTATCCGTAATAAAATCTTTTGATGGGGATGTACTGCTTCTTGATGAGCCAGCAGTTGGACAGGAGGAGTCCTTCAGATTCAGACTTCTTGAGTGGATTAGACGATTCGGAAAAACAGCAATCATCGCCACCCATGATATGAAGCTGGCAGAGCTTTCAGACAGCATCTATGAGGTTCGAAAAAGGAAGCTTGTAAAGGTAGAAGGGCGAAATAAATGAGGGCGAGAAGAAGGGACAGAATCTTGAAGGGGATTTTGAGAAGTACTTCAGACTTCATGTCATCAGGAAACGATGTTGTCGATGGCAGATTTGTCCTGTTTTTCATCATAATATCTATTATATTCCTCAACATTTCCTCTTTTAGCTTTTTTACATCAATTACTGTAATCTTTCTATCTTCAATTTACTCCCTTAGCGTATCCAGAAAAATTCTGAGTGGTATTGCTGCTTCTATACCATTCATAGCTTTCTTCTCGATTTCAACACTGATACTCACATCCAGTACTGAAAGTGCCATAAAAAATGCCCTCTTCATTCTTTCACTAGTATCAATGAGCTCGATTTTACTTAACCTTCCACACAAAAAAGTTCTGGCAACTTTCAGGTATTTCAGACTGCCTGAAAAGGTTTCACTCATGGTTATTATATCCTTCAGACTCTTGAACCTCTATTCTGAAGATATCGCAAATATAATCGACCTCTACTCGATTCAGAGAATGAAAAGGATAGAATACTACAGAAAAATCGTGAGGGCTTTCCTTTCAGTTCTTATGCTAAGAGCTGTAAATCTCTCAGAGGCAATATACCTCAGAGGTGGAGTCTCGATTCCTGAGGAGCATTTCAGGAGACCCGGAAAAAGGGAACTTTATTTTTTTATATCCTCCATTATCGTTGCCCTTTCTGCCATCATCTGAAAAACTTGGGAAAGTTTAATAATCTCCTCTTCTTCACTCTCTATAATGGCACTTGAGGGACTCAGAGAGGTTGTGAGAAAGATTACGACCTCTTCATCTGTTGACAAATACCTTGTAGAAGAGATTGTAAGAGACATTCAGAGGGCTCTTCTGAGGGCGGATGTGAATGTCAGACAGGTAAAGCAGATAACCGATGCAATAAAGAAGAGAGCTCTTGCAGAGGATGTTCTTCCCACTTTCAATGTAAGAGAGCACATAATAAGGATTGTATATGAAGAGCTAATGGGTGGAATCGGAGAAGGACTTGAGATTCCACTCAAAAAGTCAAGAATCATGCTCGTTGGATTGCAGGGCAGTGGAAAAACTACGACAACGGCAAAAATGGCAAAGTACTTTAAAGACAGAGGTTTGAAAACAGCAGTGGTAGCTGCTGACACCTGGCGTCCTGCTGCCTATGACCAACTAAAACAGCTTGCTGATGCCTATGGGATCGGATTCTATGGAGAAAAGGATGAGAAGGATGCAGTAAAAATTGCGAAAAAGGGTCTTGATGCCCTTAAAGACTACGATATGGTAATAATCGACACTGCAGGAAGACACGCTCTTGAAGAGGAACTCATTGAGGAGATGATTCAGATCAGCAGGGTATCCAGCCCAGACTACAAGCTACTTGTTCTCGATGCTGCAATCGGGCAGCTTGCAAGTACCCAGGCAAAGAGATTTCATGAGGCTATAGGAATCGATGGAATAGTGATAACAAAGTTTGATGGGACGGCAAAAGGTGGTGGGGCTTTATCGGCTGCAAGGGAGATAGGAATCCCAATTGCCTTCATAGGAAGTGGAGAGAAGGTTGAGGATTTTGAAAGATTTGATCCTGCAGGATTTGTCTCCAGACTTCTTGGAATGGGAGATATTAAAGCCCTTCTTGAAAAAGTTGAGAGAGTTGTCTCAGAAGAGGAGCTTGATCCTGAGGCTTTTCTTAAAGGCACTTTCACACTGAAGGATGTTTACAAGCAGATTGAGGCAATGAAGAAGATGGGTCCTATCACAAAGATTCTCGAAATGCTGCCCTTTGGAGGACTGGGAGTTAAAATAGATGATGACATGATGGAAACAACTCAGGAAAAAATGCAGAAGTTCAAGTACATAATGGATTCCATGACTGAAGAGGAGATAACAAATCCCTCTATCATAGACTCTTCGAGGATAAGAAGAATAGCTATAGGTTCAGGTACTTCACCACAGGAAGTAAAGGAACTTCTAAAATACTACAGGACGATGAAAAATCTGATGAAAAAAATGAAGAAGGGCAAAATGGGCAAGTTACCAATAAAGGGCTTTCCAAAGCTCGGGTTTTGAAGATGAAGAGTATTTGATTAAGAGGACTCTGAGATAATGAAAAAGAGGGTAATTGGAGTTGATGAGGCTGGCAAGGGTCCCGTTATAGGACCTCTTGTTGTTTGTGGTTTTGCCACCACTGCTGAGAGAATAGAGGATTTGTTAAAATTGGGTGTGAAAGACTCAAAAAGACTGAGCAGGAAAAGAAGAGAGAAGATTGCCAATTTTCTTTTAAAACATGGTGACTCCGAGGTTATTGTGATTCAACCTTCAGAACTTGACAAAATGATGTCTGAAAAGACGATAAACGAGATCCTCTGTGAGTGCTACGAAAGGATTGTGGACAGGTTTAAGCCAGGAACTTTTTTCGTGGATAGCTTTGATGTTAAACCTGAGAGACTCGAGAAGAGATTGAAAAGGAAGGGAGCAGAAGTTGTAGCAGAGCACGGTGCAGATGAAAAATACCCTGTAGTTGCTGCTGCATCCATTATCGCAAAGGTAAGGCGGGATGAAGAGATTGAAAAGCTCAGGAGAATTTATGGCGATTTCGGAAGTGGCTATGCAAGTGATGAGAGAACAAGAGAATTTCTGAGAAGTTACCTTGAAAAAAATGGTTGTTTCCCACCCTGCGCCAGAAAAAGCTGGAAGACTCTTGAGAAAATCTCACAGAAATCCCTTAACGATTTTTCTGATATCAGCTTCTAAAATAGGACACCACCTCCTCAGCCAGCAACCTGATGGTGGGTACATAATCGCTGTGCCTGACAAGGGGTGTGAAAACAAAATGCTCAACTCCTGCACTCACGAACTCTTCAACTCTCCCGATAACATCATCAGGGGTGCCAAAAATGAATCTATGCTTCACCACCTCAAAGGGTAGCTCCTTCGCAAGTCTTATCGCTTTTTCCATCTGCCTCTCATTGAAGGTGAAACCGAATAGATCTGGAATTTCAATCTTCTCCGTATCAACTCCTGCTTTTTCAAGAAAGTGTTTTCTCGCAGGCGACATAAGTGATAGAAGTTTTGCAGGAAGTTCAATCTTTCTTAGAGCTTCATCAAATTCTCTTTCCACAACAACATAGGCGAAAACTCCGGCTTCAACGTACCTTCCAAGTTCTTCTGCTTTTTTTCTTATCTTTTTCAGGTTCTCTGCATATTTTCTGGGACCCATTCCAGCAGTTGGGATCCATCCATCCCCATAAATTGCCGTCAGCTCCATGGTTCTCGGTGAGTTTCCTGCTACCCAGATAGGAACCTTTTTTCTAGGCATGATGAATGCATTTGTGAGTCTGAAGTATTTTCCCTCATAGTTAACCCTTTCTTCTTCAAAAAGTCTTTTTATCACTTCCAATCCCTCTTCAAGCCTTGAAACGAGGTTTTTGTTCTCAATTCCATATGGAAGGATGTTCATTCCCTCGCCTGCACCGAGACCAAGGACTGCTCTACCACCCGAAAAATCATGAAGTGTCACTGCCGACTGTGCGAGAACTGCAGGATGCTTTCTCAGAACATCGCTTACACAGGTTCCAATCCTGACATTTTTTGTAATCTGAGAGATTGCTCCGAGCAAAGTAAAAGCCTCATATGCACTCCAGTTTTTTATTCCAATTCCAACAAGGTGATCAGGTGTAAAAACAGAATCGAAGCCATTTCTGTCTGCATAGAGAGAGGCTTTCAGAATTATATCCACTGGATCATGAGGGAGCTGGATACCAAACTTTACACCCATTTTACCACCTTCTGCAATCGAGAATCCTGTTTTTCTATGATTAATAACTTTAAAAGCCCTTCGAATCGGAGAAAAATGAAAATATTTATTATGATGTATCCACTCTATTAAGGTTAATGAGAGATCTGAGTATAACCCTGATTTTTCTGATAGGGGCGATTATCTTATCAGGCTGTGTTGTTGAAACTCCGGAGAAGGTTGAAAAAAAGGAGGTTACAATAAAGATAGGTGTTCTTGTACCCAAAACAGGAAGGTTTCAGAATGCAGGAGTGTTTATAGAGAATGCAGCAAAACTCGCAAAAAAGCATGCTGAAGAGATCGGAGTGAGGGTTGAACTCGAGTTCGCAGATTGTGGTGATTCACCGGAAAAAACGAAATCAGCATTCATTGAGCTTTCTGGTAAAGGTGTCAATGCGATTGTGGGTGCATATTCAAGTGCTCAGGCTATTTCCGCAGCAGAGGCAGCCCAACAAACATCCACCCTGTATATGGTAAGTGTTGCCTCTACAACACAGATCGAAAAAGCTGTTCTGGACGGCAACAGGTATGTTTTCAGAAATGCATACAACACCAGCTACTGGGGTGAGCTTGCTGCTGAATTCATTAGACTTTCAGGAGCAGAGGGATATTACTTCCAGGGATTTCAACCTCTCAGAACATTCAACCAGGGAATGCTCGATGTTATAAAAGAGAGAACTGATGTAAAGCTTAAAGAGGAGAGCTACTACAACCCATCTGCTGATCCCAAAGATGTCTACAACAAAGCAATTGATGCTGCCTCAAAAATGGGGGAGAAAGATGTACTTGTACTCGGAGATCCGGGAAGCCTCTCTGTTTCCTATCTCAAAGAATACAGAAGTAACGGAGGGAAAGGTATAGTTTACTCAGTTGGAGGTGTTCTTGCCCTCCCCCAGACCCTGAGATCTCTTGGAGAGATTGCAGACTACACTGCCTTCCAGGCTGCTTCTCTTGAAGGAGTAATGGAGACAGAATATACCAAGAAATATTTCAGCGAATACAGGGAGGAGTTCGGTGTCGAAGCTAACAACTACGCAGGGGTTCTGACATATGACTCAATTTTGATTCTGGCTCAGGCCGCTCAGAAAGCAGATGATGTCACATCAGATAAGCTGATAGAAGTACTCGAGAAAGGTAGTTTTACCGGGGCAGCTGGGATATATAGATTCAACGATGCCCATCAGGCAGAATGGGGAAGCGATGAGCTCAAAGGAAAGATTGCCGAATGGGTTAACGGAGATATGCTTGTTGTTTATCCTGAAGAAGCCAGAGAAAGCGATATCGTATGGCAGTGAGTTTTATATCTGTCATTTCATCCACAATTTTTTTATCTATTTTTGCTGTGGCTGTAAGCCTTAACTTCCGAATAGCTCGATTTCTCAACCTTTCCCACGGTTCCATATATGCGCTGGGAGGTTATATCTCTTTCTTCACTTTCAGCCTGCATTTCAATGCTTTTCTTGGTTTTCTAACTTCAGCTGTCTTTTCCTTTATTACGGGGGCTATACTATTTCTTCTTGTAAAAAAAATCGGAAAGAATCTTCTCGAAGCAACAATCATTAGTCTTGGTTTTGGAATTGGGCTCGAAGAGATTCTCAGACTTACAAACAGGACGGGGTACTACCTGATAATAGGAGAAAATGTGATTCCCACAGACTTGCGGGAAAACCTTAACTTCCTGATTTTTCTCCTCGTATTTTTCTTTTTGCTCGCAATTTACAGATCACAGACAGGAATAAAACTGAAGTTTATCGAGGAAGATAGCACCCTTGCGGAGATATACGGTGTTAATACAGAAAAATACGCCCTTCTATGCACGGGATTTACTTCTTCAATAATAGCCTCTCTTGGATTCATAAACTCAACATCCCAAGCAATTTTCCCAGCAATAGGTTGGAGTCCATTGATCTCGGGAATTCTCATTGCTGCTTTTGCATCAATCTTCAGAACCACAGGTTTTCTACACTACCTCAGAATTTCAGCTGTAGCTTTGGTTTACTCCCTCATTCTCTCTTTCATAATCTGAGGAGGAGTTCCATGAACCCGGAAGTTGAAGAAAAAATTACACCACTCAGAATATATCGAAAAACAATATCAAGCAAAAAAAGAAAATTTGCTTTTGAGCTGCTAAGCTTGATAGTTATTCTTTCAGCCATAATTCTCACAGGCAACTTCTTTCTGATCTGGTTAACTTCTCTCGCTCTGATTTACTCCTCTCTCACACTTTCCTGGGCTTTCATGGAGGATATGGGTGGAAGAACGAGCCTCGGACATACAATTCCCTTCGGATTGTCTGCCTATTTATCTGCGATTCTTTTCATACTGACAAAACGCCCGGAGTCTGTTCTTTTTTCATGGATTGCAGCAGGAATGGTGTCAGCGATTATTTTTTACATACTTTCACGGATTGACAGAGTTGGATTTGTGTTCATCACCTTCATCGTGGGTGCTTCAGCATGGCTTATTTCTCCACTCATACTTCTGAAAGTAAATGGTGAATTGATAGGTGGAGAAGAGGGGTTTTCCATCTTCACAATCTCGCTTGAAAGAATATACATCATCTCCTCTACCTTCATGATCCTGTTATTTGCATTTTTCAGTCTTTTCAGTCTGAATTACCGAAGTCTTGTCTTCAAAGCAATGAGAGATGATGAGAAGGCTGCAAGAGCTTCTGGAATAAAGATTGACAGGCTAAAACTCTACATTTCCATTATATCATGTATCCCCGCTTCAATAAGTGGAGGGCTTTACGCACTTCTCTTTTCCCATGTGAGTCCTGATAGCTTCTCCATACACATTGCTATATTCCCCTTCATAGCGTCAGTTTTTTCCAGAGATGAATCTCTTTCCGGAAGAATTGTAGGGAGCTTTATCTTGGTATTTATCTCAAATTACATGAACTCACTCCTACCAGAATCATATCTTCTTCTATATGCAGCAATTCTGATTCTATCTCCAAGAATTGTCAGGATGAGATTTTTCAGGATGGAAATTCTGGGTGGTTAAATGCTCAAGCTTAGAGATGTTTCAAAGAAGTTCAACAGCCTAATGGTGCTGAAAAAAATAAACCTTGACATCAGAACGGGAGAGACCATTGGAATCTATGGACCCAACGGGAGTGGTAAATCCACCCTCCTGAAGATACTCTCTGGATTTACAAAGCCTTCCTGTGGCAAGGTCTTCATAAATGACAGAGACATTACAGAAATGCCCGCTGAAAAAAGAGCGGAGCTCGGAATTGCATATGCTTTTCAGATTCCCAGACCTTTCGAGAGGCTCACGGTGTTCGAGAACATTTACACAACCTCTCTCCTCCGGAGTGATCCTGAAGAAGCTGCAATTAAGACAGAAGAGCTTCTTTATCAGTTTGAGCTATCAGATGTTTCTGATTCCAGAGCAGCAAATCTCTCACAGGGTGAAATGAAGTTGCTTGAAATATGCAGAAGTGTTGCAACTCAGCCAGACTTTCTGCTGCTTGATGAGCCTTTTGCAGCACTTGACAAAGAGAATGCAAGAGTGATAAGGCGTAAAATAAGAATGCTCAGAAGCATGGACATGGGAATTGTAATAACCGCTCACAGATCAAGAATTCTTGAGGGGCTCGTGGACAGGATTATGAAGATAGAATACGGCATACTTAATAGAGAGTGAGAAAATGCTCGAGCTTGTCAACGGGAGAGTAAAGGTAGATGGAAAGGAACTCATATCTGACGTAAATTTTAAAATCAGGAGGGGGGAGATCTCACTTCTTTTTGGTCCAAACGGGAGTGGCAAAACAACTATTTTCAGAGCCCTTATGGGGCTCGTGAGCATTTCAGGAAGAGTTGTTATGGATGGAGAAGATATAACCCTCCTGAAACCCCATGAAAGATTCGAAAAAGGGCTTGTTCTTGCTCCTGAAAGAATGAGAGTGGCAAAAAACCTAACGGTTGAAGAGAATCTACTAATAGGCTGCAGGAAAAAAAGCATAGAAGTTGCTTACAAAGCCTTCCCTCTGCTGAAAAAGCTTAGACACCAGAGAGCAGGTACACTCAGTGGTGGTGAGAGACAGCTTGTGGTGTTCTGCAGGGCAATTCTTTCTGAGCCCAAATACCTTCTCCTTGATGAGCCATTTCAGGGTCTCCAACCTGAGTATGTGGATGCTGTGATTGAAAAGATAGAGTTCATGGCGAGCCAGGGTAGTGGAGTTGGCATCATATCCCACGAAAGGGTGGAAGATTTGCTCAGAATATCGGAGTCCTTCACAGTTTTGCTTGGTAGAAAAATTGTCTGCACGGAGAAGATCGATGACTTTGAAACTGGATTGAACAGACTGAAGGAATTCATGCTGATTTGATTAGATTATTTATTAATCTTAATCAAAAAACAGATCAAGAGTCGCATCTTTAGGCTTTCTGACCTGTTTGTCCAGGTCTGTTTCCGGTTTCTCCTCTATTTCTTTTTCCTCTAGTTCGGGACCCTCTTCAAAGCCAGAGAGAAAGCTTTCATCAACTCTGTGAAGGTTGTGTTCATCGATATACTTCATGATCGCCTCTGCCTTTGCTGCATCCCCTGTCATGAATTCAATATCATCGGCATCAAAATCATAAAAAACACTTATTCTGGCAGCTCTTTCAACTTCAATCCCCGATATAAGCGTTTTTATCAGAAAATATAACTCACTATAGGCTTTCTTCTGAGAAAGATGTGAAGCCTTTCCTATCTTTGCAAGAATCTTTCTCAGCTTCTCCCTTCTACCCCTGAAATGCATCATTCTCTGCCAGATCGCCGGTCTTCTGTATCTTGTGAAACCCTTATGCGGTTCTTTCTTCGATTGCTGAACTCCGACAGTCATCAGATATCCTGCATACTTCCATAGCCTGTAAAACTGTCTTCTCCTGACTCTCCCAAGAAAGATGTCTGCTCTTGACAGAACTAACGATGCTTTCAGAAGATCCTCCCCTCTGTACTCAAGGGGTACGTTCTCGCTTACCCACCAGATGATATCTTCAGGTGATTCATCAAGTAACATGGATTTCGAGTAAACTTCAGGGTCGAAAGATTTGAAGATTTTCTGAATCACTCTGAATATGTCAGTTTCCTGTGTTCTGGTAGCTGTCACCACATCTCCAATAGAGAGATGATCTTTTCCTTCTGCTGCAGCCTGCAGATCATTTATTGCTGCCCTTAAATCCCCTCCACTGTTCTTTGCTATAAGAGTTAAAGCATCGATGTCTGCCTTAATACCTTCTTTTCTGCATATTTCCCTGAGAACCTTAACCACAGACCGGTAATCTATCCTCCTGAAGCTCACAAACTCACATATACTTCTCAGTTCCCTTGAAAGTGCATAGGGATCGTTGGCTATCAGTATTATTGGCTGAGGGGGTTTTCTTTTAATTATTTTGATAAGAGCACCCTCACCACCCGCATCTTCTTTTTTGTGGATGTTGTCCACTTCGTCGAGAATAATTACTTTCCTTTTCCCCTCAGTGGTTCTGAGAAACTCACCTTCATCACTTATGGTTTCATTAAAGGCTCCTTCACCAACTACCCTGTTTATAATCTGCCAGCTCCTCTGATCGCTTGCATTCAGCTCAACAGCCTCCCAGCCATAGGTTGATGCAAGAGCTAAAGCCATGCTCGTTTTGCCTGTACCTGGTGGACCACCAAGTAAAAGAGGTTTTCTATGTTTTTTCCAGCTTTCTGCCCATTTCTTGACCTTATCAACAATAGTTTTACCTGCAACAATATCTCTGAGGTTTGATGGTCTGTATTTTTCCACCCACAGCATTCACTGAAAGTCTCGAGAGATAATATATTACCCTTTTGTTATCTCCTTAGACTTCTGAATTCAAAGTGTATTCACCTGATTTGATTATGTGGGTGATACATTTTTTAACCCCACGACTGATAGAATTCTGGATGGAAAACTGCAGGGTTTACATCGAGACCTATGGATGCACAAGCAATCAGGCTGACTCGGATATAATGAGAGGTATCATAAAAAGAAGATTTATTCTTTCAAATGACAGTGAAAAAAGTGATATCGTGGTTATAAATTCCTGCGGTGTTGTTGAGCACACCGAAAGAAAAATTCTTCGCCGAATAGATGAGCTGAAAAAAAAAGGGAAAAAGGTTGTGCTTGCAGGCTGTCTTCCAAGAATAGCCGATGCGAATGGTGCAGATTCTATCGTGACACCCGACAATCTCGAACTCATTGGAGATGTTATCGGGGCTCTGATTGATGGAAAGAGGTTGAATTTAGACAGGAGAAAAAAAATTGACAAATCAGAGTTAAGATGCATCAAGGAAAGACTGAAGGAGAATAAAATAGCCATAGTTTCAATTTCAGATGGTTGCTTAGGAAGCTGTGCCTACTGTGCCACCAGATTTGCAAGAGGCAGGCTTTTCAGCTTCAAACCTGAGAACATCGTGGAAGAAGTAAAAGAGGCTGTGAGTCAGGGATTCAAGGAGATACAGCTGACTTCACAGGATACTGCTGCCTACGGTTTTGATGGAAGAAGCTATAACCTTGCAGACCTCCTGAATGAGATTTCAAAAATTGAAGGAGAGTTCAGGGTTAGAGTCGGGATGATGAATCCCAATAACGCGATAGAAATACTCGATGAGCTTGTTGATGCCTTTAAGAGTGAAAAGATCTTTAAGTTCATTCACATTCCGGTTCAGAGCGGTGATAATGGAGTTATTGAAAGAATGAACAGAAACTACACCGTTGAAGAGTTTATTGAGATTGTCTCAGCTTTCAGAAGAGAATTCGATGACATAACTCTTTCAACAGACATAATCGTCGGCTTTCCAGGAGAGACTGACGAGGAATTCACTGAGAGCTGCAGGCTGATTGAGAAGGTGAAACCAGATATTGTAAATATAACCCGATTTTCTCCAAGAAAAGGTACACCTGCCTCGAAAATGAAAGATATGCCAGATAGGATAAAGAAGGAGAGAAGCAGAATTTTAACGGAGCTGGCTATGAAGATTGGGGAGGAGAACAACAAAAATCACACGGGAAAAGAGTACAGAGTTCTTGTTACAAAAAGGGGGAAAAAAGATACATTTCTTTCAAGAACAGATTCTTACAGACCCGTCATTCTCAAGGGGGTTGAGCCCGGCAAATTCTATCATGTAAGAATTGTAGACTTCACCTTCAATTATCTTAGGGGAAAGGTGGTGGAAAAATAGTTTATACCCCCTCAGAATCTTTTTTTCATGCATTCAAAATTCATCGATCTCTCCCACAAAATTGAAGAGGATATGCCCACCTTTAAAGGGATTGAAAAGCCCAGAATCTATCCTGTACTTACACACGAAGCATCCAGACAGAGATATTCGGGGTTTGCAGAATTTGAGCTGACAAGAGTGGAACTCACAACGAGCATAGGAACTTACATTGACTCCCCATACCACAGACACAGAGACATGGAGGACATTTCTTCAATAAAACTTGAAGATGTGATCCTCGACGGTGTTCTGGCAAAATCAAGGGGTAAGGCACTTTTCCCTGAGTCACTTGAAATGGAGGATAAAAATCTGAGTGGAAAGGCAGTCCTTATCAACACCGGATGGAGCAGGTTCTGGAGAAGTGAGGAGTATTTTGATCATCCCTTTGTAACTGCCGAACTTGCAGAATATTTTGTTGAGCAAAATGTAAGGCTCGTTGGAATAGACACAATAAATATAGACAACCCCGAGGATTTATCCCGCCCTGCACATACAATTCTGCTGAGAAACCACATCTATATTGTGGAGAACCTCAACAACCTACATCTCCTTTACGGCAAAAAATTCATTTTCTTCGCAGTCCCACTTAAAATCAGGGCTGCAGCCTTTCCCGTAAGGGCATTTGCAGAGATCTTTTAGCACAACAAAAGATTTATTTTTTAATAATTAATTTTAAACGATGTACTCATACAGGAGAAGATGGTTAATATTTGGAGTTCTTGCTGCAATCTATTTCTTCGTTTACTTCCACCGTACATCCTCTGCTGTGATTGCTAAAGAACTGATGGTCGAGTTTGGAGTTTCAGCTGTTGCAATTGGATTGATGTCCTCCCTTTATTTCTACCCCTACGCACTCATGCAAATTCCAGTTGGAATGCTTAGCGATACGGTAGGAACAAGAAGAACTGCCACTTTCTTCACCTTCTTGGCTTTTGCAGGGGCAACCCTTTTTGGTTTATCTCAAAACTTCTCGATGGTTCTTTTTGCCAGACTTCTGATGGGTATAGGGGTTTCAGGGGTTTACATCCCAACCCTCAAGATACTATCCCAGTGGTTCAGACAGCATGAGTTCGCAAGTCTAACAGGTCTTTTGCTTGCAATAGGTAACTTCGGGGCGATCTCTTCTGCATATCCTCTTGCAATGATGGTGATTTTCTTTGGATGGAGGAGTTCCTTTCTTGTCATAGGATCCATTACTTTTACTCTTGCTGTACTCTGCTGGGTCTTTGTTCGAGACTCCCCGGCATCGGTTGGACTCAAGCCACTCTACAGAACAACTCTTGAGAAGGTCAATGTGAAAGAAGGTGTCAAGAGTGTTGTAAAAAACAGGTACTTCTGGCCCCTTGCAATATGGTTCTTCTTTGAGTATGGTGCGCTGATGGGATTCCAGGGGCTGTGGGGAGGACCCTACCTGATCGAAGTTTATGGGATGAGCAAGGCAGAGGCTGGAGCAATTCTTATGACAGTCGGGATAGGAGTGATGATCGGAAGCCCTGTTATAGGTCTGCTTTCCGACAGAGTTTTTAAAAATAGAAAGAAAACTCTGATAACATTTACAGCCATATACTTCCTGATCTGGATACCTCTGGCTTTTTCAACTTCACTTTCAGTTTTTGTTCTCTATGCCATAGCCTTTATCATGGGCTTTTCAGGAAGCGTACTGATAATCACTTTCACTTCAACAAAGGAGCTCTTTCCACTGAAAATAACAGGAATTGCCACAAGCATGGTAAACATATTCCCATTCATTGGTGGTGCAGTATTCCAGACTGTGATGGGGTATATCATGGATACCATTGGTAAAAGAGGTGAGAGCTATCCACCCGAGGCTTATCTGCTGGCTTTCAAATTCTGTCTGATTGCTGCCCTCATTTCACTTGTGTTTTCATTTTTGACCAAAGAAACTTACACAGCTGAGAGCTAAGTTTATCTGGAATAAAATAGAAACCTGATCTATGGAAAAATCAACCCAGGATAAAAGAGTAAAACCCTTCATCGATAGCCTTGAAGTTAGAAGGAGAGTGAGGGATTTCCTCATATCAAAAAAAGGTTACAGGGCAGATGATATTGTCGAGAATGTTTTGGTGGAAGTCAATGATATTGCTATCCCCATAGACATTCTCATAACCATCGATGGAAAAAACAGAGTGATCGTTCTCTGTGAATCTCCAAGTGAGAACCTCTCACTCACCTCAAGAATTGCAAACCTCATTGCCAAGATTATGGATGGTCCCCCAGCTATCGCAGTTGCAACCAACCTCGACGATACTGAAATTATGGATTTGAGCCGTAAAAAAACAAGCTTTGGGCTCGATAAATTCCCGAGCAGAGAGGAAGCTGAAAAACTTGTATTTTCACCAGACATAAATAGAAAAGATGAGGTGAAAAAGCTGATTGAGTCTTTATATTCTCTGAAAGCATGCAAATGTGGTATCGGCAAAAGCCTTGAAGAGTCGCTTAAAAGCTCTGAATTTGAAAATCAGTAAAAATAGATAAAATTAATAGGAGGTTCTTGGATTTATCTCTCCAACCAGGTTTTCTCTTACAAGCTTTTTTGCCTCCTCAACCGGATAATTCCCCAGAAGCCACATTACTTTTATCAGAGCTGTCTCAGGAAGCATGTCTTCTCCTTCAATCACACCAGCCCTGAGTAAATCTCTTCCAGTATCATATACTCTATCACAAACCCTCCCCCAAAGACACTGAGAAGTCATTACAACGATAGAATCCTCAGTAATTCTCTTAAGTGTGTCAACCCAGTCAGTGGAGACATGTCCGAGTCCTGTACCTTCTATTACAAACCCCCTGAATCCCTTTTCGTGGAAGTACTCAATTACATCGGGCTTTAACCCGGGGAAGAACTTTATTAGGATGCATTTTTCCTCAAGACCTTCTCTCAGCAAAAGCTCCCTTTCATCCCTTTTTATTCTCTCAACAATCCACTCAATCTTTCCGGTGGGATACTCTATCTTTCCAAGGGGCTGCTGATTGACTGACTGAAAAGCATCCCTTCTGGATGTATGGTTCTTCCTCACCTTCACACCCCTGTGAATGTAACAGAAGTCATCTGAAGTTGATGCATGCATCACCACAACAACCTCTCCAAGATCGGATGTGGCAGCATGGGCAGCACATAGAAGGTTCATGGTTGCATCACTTGATGGTCTGTCCGAACTTCTCTGAGAGCCAACAAAAACAACTGGAGAATGTGTTGACAGCATAAATGAGATGGCTGAAGCGGTGTATGCCATTGTGTCTGTTCCATGGGTTACAATTACTCCTTCATAACCTTCCTTTATGCTCGAGTAGATCTCCTTAGCAAGTTCCACCCAGTATGCAGGCTTCATGTTTTCTGAAAGGATATTGTAAAGGAGAACTGAATCCACATTACATATCTCCTTGAGCTCGGGAACCTCGCTGAGGATTTCTTCTGAGGAAAACTGACTTGTAACAGCCCCGGTTCTGTAATCAACTTTACTAGCTATTGTTCCCCCAGTTGAGATTATTTTTACATCAGGTAAATCAGGGTGTTCTGGAGGTTTTTCCAGCTCAATTACAGGTTTTTTCTCCTCCATCACCTCAATAATTTCATAGTCTTTTAAACCAACATTGTAACCGCTATCAAGTTTCAGAATAAGGGTTTCTGAGCGTGAGGGCATTGCAATCCCTTCGAAAATTCTACCACCCTTTCTAACCTTAACCCTTTTTCCCTCTATACCTTCCATTGAATCACTCTCCTGTAAGCTTTTTAATCTCTGAATACAGTCTTTCAAGAGATGCAGATAATCTTTCGACGAGATTTTCAACCTCCTCCACATCTACTTCCAGCAGAGATTTTCTGCTCTCTATCATTCTGATTACCTCTTCCCTTCTGGGTGAGCCAGTATTCTTTTTCCTTTCAACAACCCTTTCAGGTGTTTTTACTTCCATTAAATCTTTTTCATCAATCTGCTTAGCTTTCTCGGCAACTTCCCTGCTCACATTCATCGCTGCTCTGACAATATCCTCCTTTGTCGGATTGAACTTCTGTTCCATCGCGAGACTTCCCACTATCTTATGCGCGATTCTGAAGGGGATTTTCAGCTTCTGAACAAGCATATCAGCTATCTCAGTTGCTGTTGTGAATCCTTTTCCTGCTTTCTCCTCCAGAACATCTGCTTTAAACTTTACCCCATTAAGAAGTCTTGAAATGAGAATCGTGCAGATTTCTGCACTCTCCATGCTGAAATAAAGGAGGGGGTTGATTTCCTGAAAGTCTCTGTTATAGGAGAAGGGCATCGCCTTGTAAATCATCATTGCAGAGCTTAAATTGCCGAAAACTCTTCCAGCTCTTGCTCTGATTAACTCTGCAATATCCGGATTCTTTTTTTGGGGCATTATACTTGATGATGATGCTAAATCATCCGGAAGTTCAACAAAACCAAATTCTGAACTCCATAGAATAAGCTCTTCAGCTATTCTGCTGAGGGACTGCATTAAGGAGGAGCACACAAAAATTGATTCAAGTGCAAAGTCCCTTGAAGAGACCGCATCCATTGAATTCTCGACTACCCCATCAAATCCAAGGACTTCTGCGACAAAGATTCTGTCCAGTTCGAAGGAGGTGGAAGCAAAGGCAGCCGAACCGAGAGGGGAAAGGTTTACCCTCCTGAAAGCATCCTTTGCTCTCTGAAATTCCCTTTCTATCATGTCATGGTACGCTAAAAGGTGATGGGATAGTCTCGTTGGCTGTGCATACTGGAGATGAGTAAAACCCGGACAGACGACATCAATATGCTTCTCAGCAAGGGAGAGCAGGATTGCCCTCAATTCAAGTACTGAACTCATCAGCGAGAGTAATTTATCCCTTGCAAGAAGTCTGAGGCAGGTTGCAACCTCATCATTTCTTGATCTTCCTGTATGCATTTTCATTCCACTGTCCGTTATTGATGTCAACTTTGCTTCTATAGCCTCATGAACATCCTCATATTCATCTGATAACCCATCAAAGCCTTCATCTCTTATTCTGAGGAGTCCGAGCAAAATCTCTTTTGCTTCTCCATCATCAATATGCCCCATCCTGTGAAGACAGAGTGTGTGTGCAATATCTACAAGAATGTCATAGTAGAATATGTTCTTATCATCTTTCATAGAGGAGGAGAATCTAAGTGCAAGTCTGTCCATCGGCTTTGCAAGCCTGCTCCTCACAACGGATTTGGCATTCTCTTCTGTCACATTACCACCTTTACCTCATCTATCTTTCTCCCAATTAAAGTCTTGCTCTGAATTTATTCAAAAATCACCATCAGACTACCTCTTTCTCCACCACAACTCCCCTTTATAATACACTCTCAGTACTCTGTGAAGAGGGATAGGCGTTCCATCCTCCAGATAAAGAAACTTATGTCCCACTTCTTTAATATCACTCCCTTTAAGGGTTGAAACACCCTTCGGACGATCGATGTAATGAATCAACACCTCCCCAGTATCACAATCAGGATTCCAGATAAAATAGTTAAAAAGCTCTCTGAGAGTTTTGAATTTCTTTCTGAAAACTCGTTCTTTTTTCATGACTCAAAAAAGTAAGGTTTAGATTTCCTGATCTTTTGCAAGTTCTATTAACTGACCTTTAACATTCAATTTCAGAGAGCGCTTTGCAGCTGCCCGGATAATCAATGGATCAAGCTCCAGACTTCTGCTTATATGTGGAACCGACATCCTTCCCACATTGATTTCATCAATGATTTTCGAGACTATGTTTTCTATCTCATTGTCTGGAAGGAATATAATCTCCAGAATCTTATTAAGATCCTTAAGAGATGTATAGAAGTTGGCACTCAGGTGAGTGTAGCTCACATGGTATTCCTTTTCAGGTGTGTCTCCTGGATTTGCTGGCATTCTCCACTTTACTTCCAGCATCCCTGCATGCTTCAGGATTTTCAGAGCTTCCTCCACTCCATCTCCGAACTCATTTTCCAGCTCTTTGAAGGTCATCCACCTGTCAAGCAAGGATTCATAAACCTTCCTGTAAATTTTTGTTGAGAATATCTGCAGGATCGGAACAAGTTCCACTATGTCGCTTACAAGCTTTGCTCGCTTTGCCATTTCACCACCTTCAAAATAATCAAAACTTTCTATTCGGCACGATATTTTTAATTTTCTATACAGTAAAATATGCTCTTGGGCTTATGTTTATGTCCTCAATGTTTTTATCTGGTTTTTATTCACAGTTTAACCTTCAAATTCGGGTAAAAAACCTCATCAAGCAATAATTTCCAATCTTAGGTTCTATTGAGTTGATTGAAAGAATAAGAGCCTTATATGGGGTGATCTCCCAAACCAGTTTACAGGCAAAACAGAAAACTTCCATTAAACTGACAAAAAACTTTAAAGCCATCAGTGCCAGAGGTGTTGAGGAATGACTCAGACTACGAATGAAAACGAGGAAATGGAATCGAAAAACGCTGAAAGGCCTGACATAGATTCTTACTTTATGGAAATTGCCAAGGTTGTAGCAAGGAGGTCAACCTGCCTGAGACAGAATGTCGGAGCTGTTATTGTCAAGGATAAAAGAATCCTCTCTACAGGCTACAACGGAGCCCCCACAGGACTGGAGCACTGCTTGGATATAGGCTGTCTGAGGGAGCGGCTCAACATCGCTTCGGGAGAGAGACATGAACTTTGCAGAGCTGTGCATGCTGAGCAGAATGCCATCATACAGGCTGCTGTCCATGGTGTGAGTATTGAGGGCGCAACACTCTACACAACCCACCAGCCCTGCATTCTGTGTGCAAAGATGATAATCAACGCCAAGATAAAAAAAGTAATCTACGGCAGAAAATACCCTGACGAAAGAGCTCTTGAGTTTTTAAAGGATGCGAAAATAGAAGTGGTTTACATTCCATCCTATTCTGATTGAAGAGGTATCTGTTGCCCGTCCTGTGGCATCCCCATCACAGTTCTGAGGACTCATGGCGGACGGGCACTAATTATTCTAAACCTCGCCTATTTAAAGATTGCTTATAAAGAGTATTTATCCGATCAAGCTGAATACTGTGGCTTCAACCTCTCTTGCCTCCAACACTTCAATCTCATCCATTGAAAGTTCCCTTCTGCATTCTCTCTCACTGAGCTGAACAAACATCCCCTCACTGATGTGCTTTCCAAAGACTCTCGGTGGCAGATAGGCGATCACAGCAAATAACCCTGGCTTGAACTTTTCAGAGTTTGTAACAATATTCATCCTGAATCCGCAATCAACAGTGCAGAGCCACAAACCATCAGTTTTAGTTCTCGAAACAATTTCTCCGCAGAAGTATCTTATTGCCTTATAAGCTCTGTCCAGTTCTCCTCTCTTAAAGAGCTCAGGAAGATTTTCAAGGTACTCAAGCCAGTATGATGCTTGAATAACTGCCAAGTCCCTTTCAATCTTTTTCAGATCTGTCCTTATCTCCCTTGCAGATTCAACTATTTTTTTAAGACTTTCAAGTTTTTCAAGCTCAGAAAGGGGCATGTAAGAGTACTTGAGGGTCTGAATTTCAGAAGAAAGTTCCCTGATTCTTCTAATGTAATCTTTTCTTCTCTGTATCTTAACAGCATTGAAAATTTTTTCAAGCTCAGAAAATGCTTGCTCAGCAATAAGGATTCTGAAGTCCTTTGAAGTATCGAAATAGCTCATAAATCAGGCACCTCACCTGAAATTATAACTACAAGCTTTTTCCAGATCCTGTTGGGACCCGTTTCAACATATCTGATGTTCTCAAGCCCGGCTGCTTTATACCATGCAACGCACTGCTGCGTTGAAGGAAAGAGCATAACACTCTCCGCAAATTTTCTCACAAACATGTTATCTGGCTTCCTTGGAGCTAGAACCACAACCTTTCCACCGGGCTTTGTAACCCTTGCCATCTCCGAAATTCCCTTTTGCGGGTTAGGCCAGTACTCTATGCTTCCCGCAGATATACATGAGTCAAAGGTGCTGTCCCGAAAGGGGAGATTTTCTGCATCACCTCGGATATACTGAACCTCCGGAAGTTTCTCCATCGCCTTTCTCATCTGCTCAGGTGTGAGATCGAGGGCAATAATATTCTGCTGCCCCGCTTTTGCAGCAATCCCGGTGGTGGTGAAGCCCGTTCCGCAACCAACCTCAAGAACGAGGCTTTGCCCATCGAGTTCTGCCATGTCTATAACTTTCTCCAGCATATGATCTGCATAGAAAATAGGATTTACCCTATCATAAATTTTCGAAAAATACCTGTAAAAGTTTCTTGCTCTTATCTTGTTCTCAAGCAGTCCCATATTTACTCATTCTAACTCTGTTTCTCCTTAAAGAACTCTGCCAGAGGTACTTTTCCGTGTTTCTCAACCTTCATATTTATCTGAACGATCTCCCTTCCAATCGTGTTACCCCTTACCGCTTTTTTTCTTCTCAAACCGTTTTCCTTAGGTTTGTAGCTCACACCTCCGGCAAGGAGTATTCTCTTTCTTACATTACCCGGGATGTCTTTTCTCATCGGTACCCCATCTCTGTCACTCCCCCCGCAGATTTTGAGCTCATAATCGGGGGGGAGTTCAACAACCGTTCCGTTTACAATATCACCAATTTTCTTACCGATAAGCTTGTTCGCATTTGCCCCGCTGATTACTTTCTGATATGCCAATCCAGTTGAGGGATCAGATATAACCACTTTAAACTCCATTTTCATCACCTCACATTATTTTATCAGCCTGATTCAACACCTTGGTATTTACTCTGCATTTATTATTTATCCTGTGATTCTTCACCGTTACTCTTCAAAACCCGCTGCTTTTTTAATTTTCTACCTTCCCCAGAAGGGGTTATCCTTCCTTTTCATCTCAAGAAACGTTCTGAAAGCCTTTTGAGCCTCTTCACTCAGTGAATCCATCAGGTCTTTTTCTATAACCCTTGCATGCCTCTCGGGTATATCAACATACAGTATGTCATCTCCGCTCAGCTGCCTGCCAATAGTAACACCATCGATTGAAATTGCAAGTTCTTCACCCTCTTCTGCCATAGAGACATTCTCACCCTCCTTCTGCATACTCCTGACGGTTCCCGCTGGTGTGCCATCCTCTTTAATCAGTTTTACCTCTCTTTTCAGCTCTCCTGCCAATATCTTCACACCAACAACAGCAGGTCTGCTTCTCCTGAAAATATACTCTTTGAGAAGCTTGAGTTTGCAGGGTTTGATGAGTTCTTCTACCTTCTGCCTCTCTCTCAACCTCTTCTCTTCTTCTCTCCACTTCAAAAACTCATCTATCAGATTGTAGATGATTACATCTCTGAAAATCTTTATCCCGTATTTCGCTGCTTCCTCCTCAACTCCTGGAAGCACTTTGATGCTAAATCCAATAATCACCCGGTTAAGCTCATCCCTGTTTGCTGATGCTTCTATCACATCTCTCTTATCTATGTCTCCAACCTCAGCTTTCTTTATTTTTATATCTGCCTCTTTCAGCTCATTAATCAAAGCTTCAAGAGAACCGAGAGTATCGGTTTTGAGAACAACACCCTCTTCATCGGTTTTGATTTCAATTTCCTCATATTCTCTTGCCATCCTCTCCCGAAACTCAGCAATCTGTTCCTCCGATTCAACTGCTTCAAACTCACTTCCAGCAAGTACACCTTCAAGATTAGCAGCAATGAGCTTTATTCCGGCTGCAGCTGTCACACTCTTGACACTTCTGAATTTGCTCTCCAATCTCATTTCCTGGGATGGCCGGGGCCTAAGTATCCCTTTGATATGGGTAACAATAACATCATCCTTTCCAGAAATGACTACCCTGTCTCCAACATGCAGTGTTCCATCATAAAGAATAACATCACAGGTCGTTCCTATCCCCTTCTCCTCCTTCACTTCAAGAATGGTTCCCTTTGCCCTTCCTGAAACATGAAGCTTTAAACTCTCTTCAAGGTACCTCTGCGCAAGCCCGACAAGGATAAGGAGGAGTTCTGGGATCCCCTCTCCTTTTAAAGCTGAAACAGGTACTATAGCGACATTTCTTGTGAAATCCTTTATTCTGTCGAACCTTTCCGCTGAAAAACCATGTTCATAAAGCTTCGCTATAAGCTCATAGATTCTATTGTCGAGTCTCCTTCTTGCGATGTCCTCCTGCTGCTGATAGCTATAAAGGAAGGGTTTGAACTCCATGGATTGCCATCCAGGAATTTTATCAATCTTGTTGGCAGCAACGACAAAGGGTGTTCTGAAGGTTTTGAGAATTGAGATTGCCTCCTCGGTTTGAGGCTTGAAGCCCTCATTGATGTCAACAATCAGTATTGCAAGATCAGCCAGCGCTCCTCCTCTCCTTCGTAGATTGGTAAAGGCTCTGTGTCCAGGTGTGTCAATAAATAGGAGTCCCGGAATATCAACCTCCCTCTTCCAGACCCCTCTGCAGATGTCCTTTATGATGTTGATCGGTATTTCAGTTGCCCCAATATGCTGGGTTATACCTCCAGCTTCTTTTGCTACTACCCTCCCCTTCCTGATTTTATCGAGAAGAGTAGTTTTCCCATGATCTACATGCCCCAAAACCGATACAATTGGCGTTCTGAGCGCCTTCTGACTTTTATTCTTCTCCTTCATAAATAAATAAAATTAATCTGAATTGCTTTATTCATATTTTCTTTATTCATATATCCAGGTATCGATTGCTCTCTTGTAATCAAGAATCTCATCAGGACTGAAGAAAAGGTCAATTTCCCTCCGGGCAGATTCACCTGAATCGGAGGCATGAATTATGTTTCTGCCAACATCCATACCAAAATCCCCTCTGATTGTGCCTGGAGTGGCTTCAGCGGGATTTGTTGCCCCGACAAGTGTTCTGATGACCTTTATAGCATCTTTGCCTTCGACGACCATTGCCACGACAGGACCACTTGTGATGTACGAGACGAGAGCATCGAAGAATGGCTTTTCCCTGTGCTCTGCATAGTGCCGTGATGCTAGCTCTTTATCTATCTTCATCATTTTCATTGCCACAATTTTCAGTCCCTTTCTCTCGAGTCTCCTTATTACCTCTCCGATGACACCTCTTTCTACCCCGTCTGGTTTCACCATCACAAATGTCCTTTCCATGGTTTCACTTCCTCGAATACTTCTTTGTCCATTTGAGCTTTCTTGGATTTCTTTTAAGCTTCAGCATGTTTTTCTCACACTTGCCAGAGCAAAAATAGAGAATTCTGCCATCCCTTCTAACAAACATCTTTCCCGTGCCTACTTCTATCTCCTCACCACAAAAGCTGCAGATATGAGTCTCCATGTATAACACCCCTGCAAAAAATTACTTGAGAGCGAGTTTTCTCGCTTCTCTTGCAGTCTCCTTAATCATCAGAATGTCGCCAACTCTGACCGGTCCAAAAACATTCCTGGTGATTATTCTTCCCTTATTTTCTCCACCGAGTATTCTAACCTTTACCTGGGTTGCCTCTCCATGCATTCCTGTCCTGCCAATGAGTTCTATAACCTCAGCGGGCTGGACATCCTCCTCTTCTGCCATGCGTATTCACCTCTGGTTTGATTTAAGCCCTACTTTTTGAGACCATTTATCTTTGTAACCAAGTCTTTAAGCTCTTTTTTGTTTTCACCCTCATCTACCACTGCAACTGCAGCACAGCTTACATGCAGTCCAGCAGCCTGTCCAAGCATGCTTTTTGTGTTGATGTAGAGATAAGGTACATTCTTCTCATCACAAAGAAGTGGGAGATGTGCAACAATCTCTGGTGGCTCGACATCCTTTGCGATATAGACGAGTTTTGCCACTCCTCTTTCAACTACCTTCGTTGTCTCATTTGTCCCCTTTTTAATTCTACCAGTCTCCCTGAACCTTTCAAGCAATGCAAGAGCATCATTCTGCAAATCCTCAGGAACATCAAATCTTACATACACCATCCTTACACCTCCTTCCTATCAGTCATCATTCATCGGTTCAAGAATGAAGAGTGCCGCGTTGTTTTAAACTTTTTGGTGTTCACGCTGCAGGAAAATCTGTTCTGGGTTTGGGCTCTTTACTCCTCATCAGCCTTTCATAGATTTTGTTTGCTTCTTCCCTGTACTTCTTAGCCTCAGACTCTTTCCCCGTTTCCTTGTAGAAATCCGATATATTGTCAAGGCTGTGAGCGTAACTTTTGAGATAAGCCGGATTCTTCGCTACAAGCTCCTTTTTCAGTTCTATATCCTTCAAAAAAGCTTTTTCTGCTTCTTCAAACCTTCCAGTCTTTTTGTAAATAACAGCAAGATTGGTCATTGTATCCCCCAGAAATCCTTTGTAAAACTCGTTTCTCTCTGCCATCTCCTCGAATATCTGCTTCGACTCGTTGAACTTCTTCTCTGCCTCATCAAAAAGTTTTATCTCTCTGTATAGAGCGCCCTGATTATTGAGCACTGTGGCGAGATCAACAACATACTTCTCATCCTCTTCTATCAAATCTCTGAAAATCCTTTCAGACTCGTCATAGTACTTCTTCGCTTCATCGAACTTCCGCAACTCCGTCATCAGTGAGCCGAGGTTACTAAGGATTTCACCCAAAATCTCCGACTTGAATAACTCTCTGTTTTCCTCAACTATACTGAGAGCTTCCATCAAAAGCTCTTCTGCCCTGTCAAATTTCTCCTGCTCTATACAAAAGGCACCAAAGTCATTCAGATTTGCCACAAACCCCCTCAAATTCTCCTCCGTTTTCTCAAGACTTCTGTAAATTCTATCAGCTTCGATGTATGCCCTGTTTGCTCTTTCCGGCATGTTCATCAGAGATAAAGCCTTTGCAGCATTTGATGCGGTTCTTGCCTCAAGTTCCGGTATGTTAAGCTTTCTTGCAAGCTTCGCAGCATTCAAAGATGAAACACTCCAAGAAACAAGACCCTCCATGCCCATCATCTCGTTTGTTATCAGAGAGAAATGAGCAAAGTATATAAGCGTTAAAATATCTCTCCAATCTTCTTCAAGCTCCTTAACAGCTGAAGGGTTTTCCAGGAGTGATTCGGCAGCTTTTTTGACATTTTCAGGAGCATTTTTTCTGATTTCCTCCAGCGCCATAAGGGGTAAACCCCTTTTCAGATTGGCATAAATCTGCACTTTCAATTCTTCCGGTACCATGTATGCGGGGTAGCTGAAAGTTATTTAAATTATTCTGACACAATCCCTGAAATATACTTTCCTTCATATAAATCTAAATATTTTAAACCAATAAATCATAAAATTTATAATTGAAAAGCACACAAAAAATAACGATGATATCTAAAAAGAGGGTTCTAAGTCTTATTTTGCTCGTTGTACTTGCAGCATTTCTCTTATCTGCCTACAACTATGTGAGACTTTTTGCACCATTGAGCGGAGAAATCTGGGAGACAAAATACTCAGAGAGGGTTCTGAATCCCTACGGAAGGGCTGAAGTGTACTATGATGAATACGGCGTTCCACACATAAAGGCAGAGAATGAAGAGGCTCTTGCCTTTGCAGTGGGTTATGTGCAGGCAAAGGACAGGCTATTCCAGATGGACCTGCACAGAAGACTGATGAAAGGCGAACTCTCAGAGGTTTTCGGAGAAGAGCTTGTAGATTCAGATATATTCCACATCAAAATGGACTTTGCAGGGGCTGCTGAAGCCTCCTGGAAAGAAATTGAGGGTTCCGAGTTTGCGGAGATTATAAAAGCATACTGTGATGGTGTAAATACCTACATTTCAGAAGGAAACCTTCCGATGGAGTTCAAAATTCTGGGATATAGACCAGAACCTTGGAGTCCGGTGGATGTGTTTCTCATCGATAAAGAGATAGCATGGGGACTCACAGGAGATTTCCATGACATTGAAAGAGCAATCATTGCTGAAAAGCTTCCCAATGCACTTGAACTTTTTCCGGATGAGTTGAACCACAGCTACCCGATTGTGAGGACAGAAAAAGTTAGTCCGGAGCTTCTTGAGTGGTTGAGGCCCTTTGAGAGGGAAGAGGGTTTCGGGTCAAACAACTGGATAATTTCAGGAAAATACACCGCAGATGGTAAACCCATCCTCGCAAACGATCCGCACCTTGCACTCACCGTTCCACCAGTCTGGTATGAAATGCATCTGATAACTGAAGACATGAATGTTCGTGGTGTTACCTTCCCAGGAGTACCACTCATAGTCATCGGACAGAACGAGCATGTTGCTTGGGGATTCACGAATGTGGGAGCCGATGTGATTGATTTTTACTACTATGTCACTAAGGATGGAAAATACCTCTACAAGGGTGAGTGGAAGGACTTCCAGAAGGAAGAGAGAATTCTCAAAGTTAAAACAGATAAGGGATTCGAGGAAAGAAGAATAACAGTTAAAAAAACTATTCATGGTCCTGTTATTGAGAAAGACGGAAAAGAAGTGGCAGTTGCATGGACAGGACTTTCTGCCACAAGGGAATTTCTTGCGATCTACATATACAATCATGCCGATAATCTTGAAGAGTTTCTCGAGGGAGTAAGGTATTTTGATGTTCCCGCCCAGAATTTGGTTTATATTGACGACAAAGGGAATACAATGTACTATCCCGCTGGAAGGTTTCCGATCAGATACATAAATGGCGAGGAAGTCCCGGGGAACATAATATTCAACGGATCAGCTGGAGAGGGGGAGTGGAGAGGTTTTGTGCCTTATGGAACTTCAACATGGGAGGGATTCATTCCTTTCGATGAGATCCCGCACCTCATAAATCCCGAGTATGTCGCAACAGCAAATCAGAGGGTTGTTTACAACTATCAGCATTATCTCGGCGATAGCAACTACTTCGCAGATCCCTATAGAGGAATGAGAATTTACGAGTTAATTGACAGTGCTATTTCAAAAGGCAGGAAAATAGATGTGGAATACGCGATGGAGATGCAGAGAGATGTTTATTCAAAACCCGCAGAATTCTTCATAAAGCAGATGAAAGACTCCAGTCCAGATTTTCAGGAAGGAGTCAAACCGTATGTCAACGAGCTTCTCAACTGGGACTTTCAGATGAAAAAAGACTCGCGGGCTGCACTGATATTTGCAATCTGGCTAAAGCACTACATAAATGAGACTTTCGGTGATGAGTTCTATTCTGCAGGACTTGATAAGAGCTACTATCCCAAGGTATGGATACTGCAGAACTTGGATGAAGAGAGTAAATGGTTTGATGACATCAGAACAGCAGAGAAAGAGACAAGAGCAGATATAATGGCAAGGGCAATGGAGAAAGCCGTGGATGAAATCGAATCAAAGGGTTACAGAGTTTATGGAGACTATAACCGACTCAAAGTGAACCACCCCTTTGGAAGTATTCTTGAGTTTCTGAACTATCCACCCCTACCAATGGATGGCTCAAAATACACCGTATTCAACTTCAGAGTTGCCAATGAGCCTTTCCAGGCTGGAAGCAGCTGGAGGATGATTTCAACATTTCCCACCTCCTACTGCATAATCCCTGGAGGGAACTCAGGAAACTACCTATCAGAACATTACGATGACCAGCTTGAAGACTGGGCTGATGGCAAGTACAAACCAATGGACTTTGAAATAAGGGGAGATAAGGTGATTGAATTCGAGGTGATGAGATGATGAAAAAGGTAGCGTTAGTTGCTTTCATTGTTTCACTTGCAATCTCCTACTTCCACTGGATAGGGCTGATAGCAGGAGGAATTGCCTCCTCTCTTGCTGGCAAAAACATTTTGAGAGCGCTGCTTTACGGTTTTCTATTCGGTGTAACAGTGTGGGTAATTTTTCTGATCAACATGAGCTACTTTGGCATGCTTGGAAAATACATGGGAATGGGGATCGTTCTCTACCTAAGCCTGCTGACATCGATTCTGATTCCAACCCTTTCTGCATCTGTCAGAGGGTTGATTGACTGATAAACTGACAACTAAACTGCAGAATTAAAATTTTAATTTTTTAGTTCCCGGACAGTTTAACATCTTGTTGTATTACCAGTATTTCTGCCATTCTATCTGCAGTTGTGCTGAATGGAAATAAAAAATCGGATGGTTAGCTTTAAATACGAATAAGCAGGATAACTTCTGAGGAGAGAACATGAACCCTCTCAGACTTTTGACAGTTAATCTTTCCTCCATGGAGGTTTCTTTTTCCAGCTTGGATCAATTTACAGACCTTTTTGGGGGGAAAGGCGTTGCAACAAAGCTGCTCTTGGAAAATCTTCCAGCTGGTGTTGACCCGCTCTCTCCAGAGAACCTGCTCATCTTTGCCACTGGACCACTCAACGGAATAAACCTGAGCGGGGCATCAAGACTAACCTGCCATTTCAAATCACCTCTCACAGGAGGATACGGAGAGTCACAGTGTGGGGGGTACATTGCTCATGAAATGAAAAAAGCCCGTATTGACATACTTATGATAAAAGGAAAGGCAGCTAACCCGGTTTATCTCATAATAGAGGATGAAAAGGTCGAAATAATGGATGCAGACGATATCTGGGGAAAGGATTCCTTTGAAACAGAGGACATTCTGAAAGATAGGCATGGTGGTGAAATACTGACTATAGGACAGGCTGGTGAAAATCTTGTCAGATTTGCGTGTATAAACCATAGAAAAGGGAGACAGTTCGGCAGAGGAGGAGCAGGAGCCGTTATGGGGTCAAAAAAGCTAAAGGCTATTGTTGTCAGAGGGAGTAAAAAACCCGAACCGGCAGATCCAGAAGGTTTGAGAGAGTTCAGAAGATGGTTGCTGGAAGCCCTCAAAAAAACTCACACGAGTCTCATGAATTACGGCACGCCAGGAATAATGTCTCTTGCAAACGAGGCAGGTGTTTTACCAACGCGATACTGGGAGAAGGGGAGCTTTGACGGGGTTGAGAAAATCAACGCAGAGGCTTTGAAAAAATATGTGGTAAGGCATACAAGCTGTTATGGCTGTGTCGTCGCCTGTGGAATCCTCGTAAAAACCGAGAATGCAGAGGTTGAAGGTCCAGAATACGAGACACTCTACGCTCTCGGATCTCTGTGCGAGAACAGCAATCTGGAAGAACTTATAAAAGCATCAGAACTCTGTGACAGATTCGGGATGGATACAATCACAGCAGGGAATATTATCGCTTTCTGGATGTCATCCGGAAAAGTAGATTTTGGCGATTCAGAAAAAATAATCGAACTCATCAGAAAAATAGCTTTCAGAGAGGACGAAGGAGATGTGCTCGCAGAGGGTGTGAAAAGGGCAAAGGATAAACTCAGGCTTGAAATCGAGGCTATACATGTCAAGGGACTCGAGCCAGCAGGTTATGATCCCAGAGGGCTTTTCGGAATGGCTTTAGCCTATGCTACTTCCCCCCGGGGAGCATGCCATATGAGGAGTTGCGCATACAGGCCAAACCTCACTGGAAAACTCGATAGATTCAGTATTGAGGGTCAGGCAGCTCTTGTAAAGGATTTTGAGGATTTCTACGCTGTTGTAGATTCAATGGTTTTCTGCAGGTTTCTCTGCCTCCCGGTGATTGGACCAATCTACTGGGAGGAGCTTGCAAAGCTTTACAGAATCGTAACTGGAATTGAAATCACAGTCGAGGAATTAAAGAAAAAGGGAGAAGAGATTGTCAATCTTACAAGAGAATTCAACCTAAGGGAAGGGTTGAAGGATGAATCTCTTCCCTCGAAGTTCCTGAATTCAATAGGAAAAGATAATTTCAGGAAAATGCTCGATGAATACTACAGATTGAGAGGGTGGTAAAAATATAAAGAACACGCTGAAGAACCAAATCCACCACATTTTCCAGTAATAAATCTTACCACAAAATATCCCCGAGTTTATTCTCCAGACTTTTCAACAAATTCAAGGATGGTTCTGCTAACCTCATCAGGCCTCTCAAGCATCACCATATGACCTGCTTTCTCCATCACTTTGATCTCCGCATTCACCATTTTCTGGAAGAATTCAGAATACTTTGGTGGTGTCATGATATCATCAGACCCGACAATACACATCACAGGCACCTCAATTTTTATCTTTGCGGAACGGTAGTCCTCGAGAAGGTCGAATCTGTCGCATGCTTTGAAGTCTCTGTGTGTAATCCTGCTCCCACATCCAGTTATCTCCTTAAAAACCATTTTTTTAACCTCTTCATCTTTGAAAGAATGTGAAAAAAGGTTATCAACTATCATCTTTGCTGTTTCTTCAAAATTATCAATCAGTCCATCGAGTATTTCATTCAGAACTCTGAGTCTAGCACCAGTACTTACAAGAATTAAACCCTTCACGATTTCAGGCTTTATCAGATAAGCCATCTGGGCTATTGCCCCTCCAAGAGAGTGTCCTGCTATAAAGACCTCTCCTATGCTTTCAGCCACCTTAACAACATACCTTGCATAGTCCTCAACAAATTCGATTGTTTCATCGTCCTCCGACTCACCATGCCCAGGGAGGTCTATGGCATAACCTCCAACAGTGGCAAGCTGATGCTGCCATACATTCCCAGTTCCACCGGAACCGTGAACATACAACAGGGGCAATTTTTTCTCCGATTCATGAATTCTGATTTTTATCCCATCCACATCAATAAACATACAAAACACCCCCTGAATTTTTGATGAGGAAAGAGATAAATCTTCTGATTTTCACTGGCTTCAAAACAGACAATACATAACTAAGTGGAGTGAAAGGTACAATATGTAAGATAGCTGCACCGATAATACAACATGATAGATTTTTAACTCCTATATGTTTTTGATCGTTTTTTAAAAAAATTATATAAAGGAAACCAACGCAAAAATATAAACATGAAATTACACTGGTGGGGGGCACCCGAGAAAATAAAAGATGCTGAAAAGCTGAGAAGCCCAGTTGAAAGATTTCCGGGTTCAGTGCTGCTAAAAAAAGCCAGTCAGATGACAATATTTTTAAGAGGTGTGATGATACGGGAAAAGTATGATTCCTCTGTTTTCCACTCAAAAGATACAAATGACCTGTTCATTGCCACAACCTATCAGATTGGGACTGAGCCAACAATAAATGTTGTACACTATATACAGGAGGGTGCCGAACTGGGGTGGCAAGGAGATTTCTTCAGTAATGTTGTCCTTGCAGAAGATGACTTCAAATCAGACCACATCACGCTCAGGCTGCAGGTTTATGATCTGGACAACTACGATAGATATAAGAGTCTGATCGATTCTGCTCTAAGTGAAATTAATGTTGGGCTCATTTTCCCTGTTTTAATGCCTTACATGGCTTTTGCGTCCTCGATATCCAAGCAGTTACTGGAGCTTGTGGATGTGATGGACACACACGACAGAATAATTGATGAGAGAATCAGGTTTGCTGCTGCTGAACCCGGGACAGGTCAGAAGATTCTGCAGACTGGACATTTTGTCTGTTTCAAAGACGAGATAGATGCGGAGAGTGAAAACCTCTATCTCGACAAAAACCTGAGAGTTACCCATGAGGATGGGAATGAGTTTGAAGATTGCAGCTATGCAATCTACACAATAACAGACAGACTCTACACTGACTACGGATGGATAATCGACCAGAAAGTCGCCAAACTCCTATCAGAGCTCAATGGTAAGGGTAACAGTGGCGAAGCAGCAATCCACTTCCTAAGGAATACAATCGAAGCATACACAAAATACCGGAAAGTTGAGAGATACATAGAGCTAAAATCAAAACAGGATTTAACGGAGGAGGAGAAGCGACTCTTAAATAGATTGGAATCAGAAATAAAGGAGGATGATGTTTTCAAAAAACTTATCAGTGAGATACAGTAGAACTAATGGGACTTTCATATTATTTTACATAGATTTTTTCCAGATGACTGTATGGAGTTGTATAGAATTTAGTTTTAAAGATGAAAATCAGAGCTTGAAAACCGATGAGTAGAACTGTTCACAATCTGAGATTACAGCAAGTGGATAAAAAATCATGACGCTAAAAATGACAGTAAATAATACTTGAAAGTTAATATCTGAGAAGTTAATATCCGAGCTCCTTTAACCTATCCCTCAGAATTCTCGCTGAATTCCTTAGACCTTCAAGTTCCTCCTCAGGAAGACCATATTCGACAATCTTTTCCACCCCGTTCCTGCCAATTATCGCCGGCACACCAACAGCCACATCACTGATTCCATACTCGCCATCGAGAATAACACTCGTTGGAATTTCCTCCTTTGTATCATTTACCACTGCTTTTACCATCCGGAAAATACAGACTGCTGGTCCATATATTGTGGCTCCTTTCCTTTTGATTACTTCCGCAGCTATGAACCTTGCCTCTTCCTCAACCTTTTTCCAGTCAACCTCATTATCGAAGTCGGCTAAGCTCTTTGCAGGAAACATGCTGTCACCATGCTCTCCAATCATGTAAGCCTTCCTTATGTTTCTGGCTCCGTGAGCAAAGAGCCTTTCCTTCAGCCTCGAGGAGTCGAGGATGTTGCCCATTCCAAAAACTTCATTTCTCGGTTTTCCACTTTCCTTCCACATTATATAGTTCATAACATCCATTGGATTTGTAACAACCAGTATTTTGCTCTCCGGGCTATGATTCATTATGTTCTTCGCAATTTCCTTCATTATCCCCGCATTTTTTGTTGCCAAATCAAGCCTGGTCATTCCAGGTTTCCTTGCAAGTCCAGCACTAACGACAATTATCTCACTTCCTTTCAGCAGAGAATAGTCTGTCCCTCCCCTGATCGTGGGATACCTGTCAAAGGCCGCAGCCGCATGAGAGAGATCCATTGCCTCACCAACAGCCAAATCCTCTAAGATATCCACGATGGCTATCTCATCAACATCCAGATGCTGCAAACATGTGAATGCAGAAGTTGATCCGATTCTTCCTGCACCAACAAAACCTATTTTCAAAATCTTCACCCCCGCGAACAGATTAATTTTAATTTTAAGTAGTTAAATTTTGTGATAGACTCTGAAAAGGGATGTTCTCCACCGAAATTAAAAACAATTAATCGTTAAATTTTATCATTGCCGGAGAAAAAATCCCACACTTCCTCATTTAGCTTTCCCACCAGCTTACCTGAATCCGTATTCACATAATAAGCCCGGACATTTCGGGCATGATAAAAAGAGAACCTGCTTCAGAGAAAGATGGAATTTCCTTAAATTTAAAGATTAGTTCTCAAACAAGAAAAAATAAAAATAGGGCACCGAACTACTCTACCTTCTCAAACTCTTCCTTTGATGCTCCGCAGACAGGGCAGACCCAGTCGTCAGGGAGATCTTCCCACTTTGTTCCCGGGTTAACATCATTTTCAGGATCTCCCTCTACCTCATCATATACATACCCGCAAACGGAGCACTGATATTTTGCCATTTCTTTCCCTCCTCTAAAAGTCAAAGTAATTTAATTGAAGCCAAACTATTTTAATATATCGGATTTATTCTTCCCCTTCCAAAAATAAATGCCCTATGACAGTTATTTTTCGCTCTTGTTTATGAGTCTATAGCTGTCGATTACGAGTGTGGCTGACATTCCATCTGACTCAACATGACTCTCTACGATCTCTATCCTGTTCCTGAAAAAAGGAGCATCGAGGACAAGTGTTTCGAATTCACCCCCCTCTCCAGCCATGTTAATTCCATACATCTCTTTCAGCTTTCTAAGCTCCCCTATAGCTTTCTCATCAACCTTTCGTCCGAGCCATCCTTCATCCAGCCCCATGGCGGAAACCCTGACGATTATGAAATCAAAGACCTCGGATGCTTTTCTGATGACTTCCTCATCACTCCATCCCCAGAGTGGAGCTATGAGATCAATGTCAAGGTTTTTACAGATTCTCTCGAACCTTTTCTTCTGATAGTTCGAGGCTATACCTCCAATCACTATCCCATCTATGTTCAAAACTGACAGTGCTCTTTCCAGATCTTCCACTTCCTCTTCCTCTACCCCTGGAGTCGGTATTCTATATAGAGGCTTTTCTGCTGAAACAGCTATAGCCTCAACAAGATGTGTGTTTGGTGTGTGGAACATGTATGAGTCGGGATTTGATGGCATTACAGAAATATAACAGACTATTTCAACCTCCTCCGAGGCGAGATGACTTGCGAGCAGAGAATCCTTTCCCCCTGAGATGAGTGCTCCGACTCTCATATCTGGAAACTCCAGCATCAGAAGACGAAGAAGTCTATTTTTCTGCCAATCTTCTTTTCAAGCGCTCTCTGGAACACTATGCTGGCTGTCGAAATATCCTGAATAGCAAGTCCAGTGGAGTCAAAAACGGTTATCTCATCCCCTTCTCTTCCCCTCACACTACCCACTATCACCTCACCTATGGTTCCAGCTATATTTTCTTCAGAGATTAACCCCTGGGAGAGAGGAACATTGACTTCCCCACTATGAAATGCCTGCTCCCTGTCATCTACGAATACTCTTGCATCCCTTATAATCTCAGGGTCAAGCTCCTGTTTCCCGGGTGCATCTGCTCCAATTGCATTTATGTGAGTGCCATCTCCAATCCATTCTCTTTTCACAACTGGCTTTCTCGAGGGGGTTGTTGTAATCAGAATGTCAGATCTGCAAGCTCCCTCTATATCAACAACCTCTACATTAAATCCGAACTTTCTGCAATGTTCTGCAAATCTTTCAGACTTCTCCCTGCTCAAATCAAAGCATTTTATGCTCTCTAAATCAAAAAGCTCCATATGGGCTGAGAGCTGTGTGTAAGCCTGTGTTCCACAGCCGATAAACCCCAGTACGCTGCTATCTTTTTTTGCAAGGTATTTTGATGCTATACCACCTGCTGCACCTGTCCTCATGTTTGTGATGTGGGTTGCATCCATAACTGCAAGTGGAAAGCCTGTTTCCGGGTCATTGTAAATCAGAAGAGCCATAACTGTTGGCAGGCCCTTTTCACTGTTGTGGGGATGGCTGTTGACCCACTTCACACCTGCCTTCCCATCTAAATACGCTGGCATAGCTCTCAGATCTCCCTTTTCGAATTCTAAATAAATCTTCGCAGGCATCTGAACCATATTTTTGCCATGCATCTCAAAAGCGTGCTCCACTGCATCAAGAGCATCTTTCATTGTAAGGAGTTCTTTTATTTCATCCTGAGTAAGAATCAAGGTTTCCATAATTTAAATCTGAGAAGGTAGTAAAAAATATTACCGTCGAACATGTTTCATAGTCTTGGATCCTGACCATCCGAAAATGTTTTGTATTCCATAGATATTCCAGAATTCATGAATCCCATCTACGATTTTATAAAAAAATATTATATTGACTCTATAGTCTACAAGCAGGGTTACAATGTCGTAAACACATTCACTTTTGCCATCATACTCATAATCGCAGTTGTTCTGATTTACAGATATCTCAAAAAGCGTATCGATTTAGACCACAGATTCGTTCTCGGGAATGTGCCCTTTGTTTTACTCGGTTCTTCTGTCAGGGTTGTTGAAGACGCAGATTTTCTGACACCACCAATCTCATATCTTTTCATGACTCCCTTTATCTACATTCTCATTTTCCTGATTGCCTTCCCATCGCTTATGATACTGATAAGATTGAAAGGAGAGGACTACTGGAAATTTTACTCTGCTGAGGGGGTAATTTTATCTCTCATCGTTCTGATACTTCTTTTCTCAAATCTCCCTGTAGTAAATGGATGGGTTATCCCCGCAGCCATCTCAGGAGCTTTTATTCTTACTACAATATATTCACTTGTTTTCAGCAAGATATACTCAGAAATGAACAATCTCCTCAGCAGGACAGTCTTCTTTTCACACATGGTAGATGGATTCGCCACCTTCCTCGGGATACAATATCTGGGATACTGGGAGCTTCATGTTCTACCAAGATTCTTGATAGATACCTTTGGAGCCTGGGTGATGGTGCCGGCAAAGATAGTAGTGTTTCTGCCTATACTCTACATCCTAGACTCCTCAAAAGAGGATGAGAATTTCACGAACTTCATCAAATTCGTGTTGGTTGTACTTGGACTTGCTCCAGGGCTGAGAGATGCACTCAGGATGGGTTTCTCGGTTTGAAATCACTTAGAAATCACTTAGAAGAAACAGGAATTCGAGCAACCTTCTCAGAATAAATATAATCAGCCCACTCATCCCTGCAGTCACAGTAAAGGGAATCAAGGGATTTTCTGACCCTGAGTGAAAACAGTCTTATAGCCTCTGCTACCTCATCATCACATTTTCCACAGTTATGCGGTCCTCTCGCCTTTCCTGCAGCAACAGGATCGGACATTACTGCTATGCTATCTTTAACTCTTTCAAGCACCTCCACCGCACTCCAGAGCCAGGGAGGGCGATAGAGATTTCTTCTCCAGAGTGCCTCAACATATGTATGAGACTGAACATTCATCAGGTTGAGAGATACAACATCCACCAGATCATTTTCAGAGAGTATATTACAAGTTTCTACAATATCTTCTATCGCCTCCCCTTCTGATAGAAAGGGTGGTTTGAGAAGAAGATAGGCTTTTACAGAGATACCAGCGTCCCTCAGGGTTTCACTTGCCTTTTTGAAGTCCTCAAAGGTAAAGCCTTTATTTATTAGTTCCTTTCTGATGAAGTCATTTGCAGTCTCAAGACCAATTCCCACTTCAAGAAGGAATTCTTGGTGAATTTCAGCATTCCCAACAAACTCTGGACGGCTTTCGACTATCAGTTTTTTGATTCCAAAATTTTCTACAAGCTCATAAATTCTTCTTCTTAAATAAGTATCGAGCTCAGAAGGGTCAAAAAAGCTACCAGATGTAAAAATTTTGAGAATTTCTGGCTTTTTCTCAGATTTGTCGATTTTCTCCTCAATAAGTGTGATTTCCTCTAAAATTTCCTCTTTCTTTATTCCAGGTATTGAGTCTCTGCTGTAACCACACATTGCACATCCACTTTTCTTTGCCCAGTAGCAACCAGATGTTTTTAGGATAACAGTGAGACAATCAGATATTCTGTTTTTCTCCCTGAAATACTCCTTTTCAAACCACATTGATGGTTTAATTGCCCTTGATTTTCTATTTTTTTGATTTTCAGTCATTTTCTCTACCAGGTTCTTTACAAGTCATCTACCAAGCTTTTACCAGGGCCATCTTTTTCTCAGTACCTTTAGCTTCTTTCCGTAGTAAAGTCCAACTGCAAGTCCTGAAAGATGTGCAACATAAGCGACACCAGTAACACTGCTGAGTGGTAGCATTAACAAATTATAGGCGACGAAAATAACCAGAGCCACCCTTATGCTCATGGGTAAGATAAAGAAGAAAAGTACCCTTATCTCAGGGGCTATTATAGCCAGTGTACCCATAACACCATATATGGCTCCCGATGCACCAAGTGCTCCTGCACTGCTGCCTGTGAAGAGTGCAAAGGCTAAATAACCAATGTTTCCGGCAAGACCCGAGAGCAGAAATATTTTCAGATAATTGTTCCCTCCAACTCTCCTTTCAAGCTCTCCTCCGAAGAAGAGCAGGACGATGGCATTCACGAGATAATGACCAAAATCAACATGGAAGAACATGCTCGTGATGAGCTGCCAGGGCATTGAAAGAAAAGTCTGAGGGAAAAGAGCGAAGATATAGAAAGATTGTCTGAAGATAACTCCAATAAAGAACATTACCGTTATAATGCCCAGAAAAATATTGTTGTAGCCATATGCAGCTATTGTGCTAACCTTTACCCGCTTACCAGAGGCTCTATCGACTGGAATCGTGATCTTTGGCTTCCTTTTTACTTTGACCGGCACATTCCAGTACTCATCACCGGGTGAGAACTCACATCTGTGTGCCTCAGGAAGCCTGTGTTCAACACAGAATTTTCCTCCGCAGTATCTGCATTCAAAGGGCAGATACTCTTCTTTTCCGCAAAAGTCACACTTAGATCCCACTTTAAACACCTATGTCCCAAATGTTATTAATGCTTTTCTGAGAAATGCTTCATGATTTCAGAACCATTTTGCTATTTCCTGAGTGCAGTCAATACACCATGGCACCTGCAGGCTGTACCTATGAAAGCTTTATTCTTCCCTTCCACCCACTTCATAAGTATCTCAAGCTCTTCTCCCCTCAAAGCACCTATACCGGGTTTAAGCTGATGACTCTGAATAACAAAGCCATTTCTTGCAGCAAAACCAAGCATTCTGAACATGGGCGCTGGCTTCTTTATTTCGGTAACAGGACAGATGTCGGGTGCACTGCAGTATGGCTGACATTCATAATCTCTGTTGTATGAAACAACAACACTTCCTCTCCCGGCACTGATAATTATCCTCGGCGGAAGCCCCGATAGAAGAAAATCAACTCCTTCTTCCCAGGTTTTGAATCTGTACTTTTCCTGAACAAGAGCGGCTGAAAGATGGATCGGAGCAGTAGGAAAGACATATTCCGGCTTAAGCTCTTCGAAAATTCTCAGAGCTTCATAAACTCCACCCTCAACAAAGTAAACCTCAGGTTCCTTTAACTCAGCATATTTCAGCTTATCAATATTCTTCAGCCGAATTTTTTCTGTAGAAAATCTTGACAGAAGAGGACATTTCGAATCAACATCTACAACCACAAAGCTCCTGTTTTTGGATATAAGATATTCTGCTGCCTCTATACCGTATTTCCCCCCACCAAATATAAGATCAAAACCCATTTCAATCACTCCTTTCCAGTCAGAGAGTTATTTTCCCCAAGAGTGGGGACTTTTCCATCTCTGTGTGGTCTGAAATTCCTGTAAACAACAGGATATCCAACTGCTGTGAATTCTCTATCTGAATACCCTCTGCATAAAATTCCTCTCTTCTCTGATATCTTTGAGCCCGTCTTAACATCAAAAACAAGACCAAAAGGCAGGTTCCCCTTCCTGAATGTCTCGAATATCTCTTCATTTGTAAACCCCGAGATCTTTTCCGCAATCTTTTCCCTTATCTCCTCAGATTCTTCAAGCCTCTTCGAGAATTCAAGATCCAGGTATTCCTCCAGTCCAAGTGATCTGCAGAGGTTGTTCCAGAAATGGGGCTCATCAAGCATACCTATGCTTACATAACCATCCTTAGTTTTGTAAACTTCATAACCTGGGTTGGAGATGAAATACGGTAAACTGCCCAAGTTGTTAAGATAGGCTGCAGTGTGAAGTGGTATAGCAGCAAGGGAGGAGTCAAACATACTTACATCAATATATTCTCCCTCCCCCGTCTTCTCTCTCCTGAATAGGGCCATCACAATCGATACCACAGCAAACATCGCTGAGGAGAAGTCGGCAAGCTGAACATTTGGATCTTTTGGCACTCCATCTTTTAAACCAGAAACCGTGCAAACTCCATTCATCGAAAGAAGATTGATGTCGTGAACTGGGATATCTGAGAACTCTGAATCCTGTCCGAAACCAGATATTGAGCAGTAAATTATGTCTTTATTCACCTTTCGGACAGAATCATAATCTATACCGAGTTTCTTTGCTACACCCGGTCTGAATCCTTCCACAATTACATCAGCCTCTTTTGCAAGACTCATAAATCTCTTCAGATCTTCAGGCTTTTTTAAGTCCAGCACAACACTCTTTTTGTTTCTGTTCATGACTGAAAAAAGGACGGTGTTAAACCTCATGGGATCTCCAGAAGGTGGTTCAACCTTTATAACATCTGCTCCATGTTCTGCAAGAATCTGTGTACAGAAGGGTCCGGGATAGAAGGGAGCTACCTCTATCACTCTGATTCCATCAAGCATGAAGTTCATTGTATTTTTTTCATTTTAAAATTTGTCATTTTTCATTGCTTTAAGAACAACATCTGATTTTCCCCTTTATCACCCGCAACAAACCTTATATCCGTGAAAAGATATAGTACAAACATGAGCATTGAAGAAATATTTTCGGATGGAATTGAAACATCTAAGAAACTCCTTGATGATACTTCTCGATTGCTGATCTTAGTGATTATCGGCGTTATACCCATTATAAATATAATGCTCAGTGGCTATGCAGCAAGGATCATAAGAAGCGGAAAACCAGAGCTTCCAGAAGTTAAAGATTTCGGAGGACTCTTCATCGATGGTCTTAAAATAGTGATTACGGTGATAATATACTTCATAATCCCTCTCGCTCTGATAGGTTTTGGTGCAGGAGCCGCTTACTTTTCCGGTTTTATTGCCGCACCCTTCATGATTCTCGGTGTAATACTCTCCTTGATTATAGCAGTTATAGCCTCAATGGGAATAATACATATGATTTACACCAACAGTATGGGAAAGGCTTTTGCTTTCGGTGATGTGTTTGAAATAATCGGAACTTTCGGCTGGGGGAACTATATAATATGGGTTCTTGCCGTGTGGGTTATCTTGCTGATAATATCATCCATCTCACAGCTGACACCAATAGGATGGGTAATTTCTGCCTTTTTGATGCCATTTTTCACAGTTTTCACCGCCAGAACAGGATTTTTGATTTACGCAAGGGGTGCAGGAATCTTACTCGATTGAAATTATATATCATTTATATCTATGAGCCCAGAACGGACACTCAGTTTTTCATGGCTTTAATTAAAACATCTTCAAAAAATCAGTAATAACAAAAAAATTTATATAACTTTTACCTGAGCAAGCTAAAAGTAAATCAAAAAGGAGGATAAATATGGAGGAGGCAGTAAAAATTCTGAAAGAAAATGGTGTCAGGCAAGTTCTCTGTGCATTCAGTGACATAAGGGGATTCATGCAGACATTTTCCATCCCCGCCAGAGAGTTCACTGAAGGGAGTGCCTTTGAGAATGGAATAGGTTTTGATGGTTCTTCAATCAGAGGTTTCAAAACAATTGAACAAAGTGACCTCGTCTGGATGCCAGACCCCGCAACACTGAAAGTGATTCCCTGGATTGACGACCCCATACAGAAATCTGCCATTATGTTCGGAAATGTTTATGAGGCGTGGGGAAGTGAGATTGCAGACTGTGATCCAAGAGGATTTGTTGCCTCAAAGCACGAGGAAGAACTGAAGGAGAAGGGAATGAGTGTTATTTTCGGACCTGAAATAGAGTTTTTCGTTTTTGAGAGTCTTGATCCAACAAACCTTACATGGGATATGTGGGTTTCACCAAATGGTGGAGCAGGGGATTCCTGGGGACCACCAAGAGTTATGCCAGAAAGCAGCGAAATAGATCCAGGCAGTTTCTTTATCAGACCCAAAGAAGGTTACTTCCGCCCACCACCAGAAGATACAACCGTTGAATACAGAAATGAGCTGACATATTATCTCGAATTTCTGGGCGTAGATATAGAATACCACCACCATGAGGTTGCAACTGCCGGACAGGTGGAGCTCGATTTCAAGCCCAAAAAACTCGTCGATGTTGGTGATGCGTTCTATAAATACAAATTCGCAGCGAAGAACATAGCTGCAATGCACGGTCTGCTTGCAACATTCATGCCCAAGCCACTGTATTTAGATAATGCAAGCGGTATGCACTGCCACCAGAGCCTCTGGGAAGGTGAGCCTTTTTCAGGGAAAGCTCTCTTTGCCGATCCGGACGATGAGTATATGCTGAGTCAGACCGCCAGATACTATATCGGAGGTTTGCTTGAGCATGCCAGAGCCCTCACAGCCCTCTGTGCACCGTCAATCAACTCATACAAGAGACTTGTACCAGGATTTGAAGCTCCGATCTATATCTGCTGGAGCCCAAGAAACAGATCTGCCCTCGTAAGAGTCCCAATGTACCTGAAGAAGCCCTCCGCAATCAGGGTAGAGTACAGAGGTGCTGATCCGAGCTGTAATCCATACCTTGCATTCACTGCAATGCTCGCTGCAGGTCTTGACGGAATAAAGAAGAAAATAGAACCAGGAGACCCGATAATGGAGGATGTTTACGAGCTATCGCCTGTTAAAAAGAGAGAACTTGGAATTGGTGAGCTTCCAACAACCCTCAGAGATGCTCTTGACCACCTCGCAAGTGATGAACTTATGCAGAAGGTTCTTGGCTCACACATATTCGATGCCTTCATGAGCCTCAAGTACGATGAGTGGAACCAGTACTGCCTTTACATAACCCCATGGGAAATATTAAAATATATGGACATATAAAAAGACAGATATAATAATATCAAAATTTAGGAGGTGTTTGAATGGGTGTTCACAGAATAACGAGTGAGGCTGCAAAATACTATGCAATGAAGGAGAAGATACTGGGAACGGGAATATCCCTTTTTGGAACAGCTAGTGAAAAAGTCAGTGACATGTCCAAGGAGGATTTTGAGGCTCTCGGAGATCTGGCTGCTGCGCTTCTTCCACACACACCTGGTAACTCAGGGAAGCTGATGGTTGTTGTTGCAAGGCTTTTCTGGGCTCTCGCCGGTGTGTCTGAGAAAGAGTTTAAGATTCTTCCACTTGAGGAGATTGAAGCTGAAGTTGAGAAGCTTAAGGAGAAACTTGGAGCTGAGTGAGCTCCATCAATTTTTTATTGTTGAAAAATAGCTGAAATTTATGGTAAGAGGAGTTATCCACATCATAAACCCATATGATCCCGGTAGCTTTCCTGAGGACATAGAAAAGAGGTACGGAGTGAAAAGCTCGGATGTAATCTCACTCTCCTCAAATGAGAACCCTTTTCTCCCGCCTGATAATGTAAAGAGAGCTTATAATGATTCTTTCAAGTTTATCAACAGATATCCTCATCCGGTTTACAGAGACTTAAAAGAGAGGATTTCCGATTTGATAAATGTCGATTCAGAAAACATTGCTGTGGGAAACGGTGCAAGCGAGATTTTGAAGATGATCTGTGAGGTTCATCTTGAGGCTTTTGATCCGGTCACGATTCCCATTCCAGGATATACTCTCTATGCAATACTTTCCATGATGATGGATGCTTCGATAAGGTTCATCGACTTCCCGGAATACCAGATTGATCCTGAGAAACTGCTGGAAAAAAGATCTAAATTGATTTTTATATGCTCTCCAAACAATCCAACAGGAAACTCAGTGCCAGAAAGTGTAATGAGGAAAATTCTCAGGAATACCGATGCGATTGTGGTTGTCGATGAAGCATACTCGGATTTTTCAAAAACTTCACATATCAAACTGATAGACGAGTTTGACAATCTCGTGGTTGTGAAGTCATTCTCAAAGTTCTTCTCCCTTGCAGGATTAAGAGTGGGCTATGCTGTGGGAAATCAGGAGACGATTCAGTCCATAGAAAAGGTAAGACTTCCCTTCAACATCTCAACAATTTCCGCAAAAGTTGCAGAGGCTTGCATTGAATCAATCGACTATTTCAATGAAATAAGAGACTACATAATCCGGGAAAGGGAAAGAATCTCCAAGAAGCTCGAAAAAATGGAGAGATTAAAGGTTTACCCCTCGGATGCAAACTTCATTCTCTTCAGGATCGAGGGAGAAGATAGGGAAATTAAGGAAAGGTTTGAAAGGAAGGGCATAATCCTGAGGAATGTAACCGGTCTTATGGGCCTGGATGGAACTCATTTCAGGGTCACTGTGGGCAAAAAGGAGCACAACGATATGTTTCTGCAAATACTTCAGGATTATCTCGAGCACAGATGAAGCTGGGAAAAGCTTTAGAGTAGATTTACAATAGAGCTCCTGTCACAGTGTATTTCTCCTCTTCTGACTCTTCCATTTATCACCACTGCTTTCACACCAACATCTGCTCTTTTTAAAAGCTCTGCCTTCCTTCCCCAGAGTAAAACTCTGATTCTTCCAGTTTTATCAGATACATAAATGTCTGAAAGTTTGATAGTTCTGTTTTCCTTCCTTAAAACTTTCAGAGTCCCAATACCACTTACTCTCCCCAGAATATTTACCTTCTTCCCTTCTTTAATCCCGGAAATTGTGTCAAAATACATTTCGACTGCTTCTTTTTTTCCTTCTTCCGTTTTGAACTCCATTAAAATATCTGAGTCAATTTTTAAATATATTCTCTGTCCAAATTCTGGATTTAAATCGAATTCTTTCGCCCTGCAACCTATGACCTTTATTCTCCCTTCTTTCTCATCTATTACTCCAAATCGGAGAATGCTCTCTCTTTTATCCAGACCCACCAGAATTCCTTCTATCTCTGTGCTGCCCATTTCGAGTATTACCACATCCAGCGGATCATTCACAGATACTTCGAGCCTTTCACCCCATCTTCTGACAAACCCCTTAACTTCAATGTTACATCCCTCAAATATCTCACCAGTCCTCACAAGTTCCGCAGCTTCATTCCATAGTGTGGCGATAATGCTTCCTGTTTCATCCTCAAGCACTACTTTTGCAAGCAAGCCCTCTCCGTCCTTAGTAGAATAGGCTCTTACCTGCTCAATACCAGCAACTTTACCTCTAAGCATGACTTTACCACTTTCTTTCTCAAGTTCTGAGATTTTTGAGAGAGGCATATAACCGAAACTATAGGCTGTTAGCCTGAAGGCTGTTTCCTGCTCTATGAGATTTCCAAAATGCTCCTTCACTTCGCAGTATTTCATGACGAATTCATTAAAGGATGCCCCCTGTAGAGTTCCGAGCGATTCAAATTTACTCCTCAGCTGTTCAATCTCGTTATCAGAGAGCTCATCAGAAAGTTTTTCAAATTCTGATAGTCTTCCTGAGTTATTTCCACTGTTTTCAGGTTTGCTCACAGATTATGGTCAATTTCAAAATATTTTAGTTTTCTGGGAGTCGGGTTGGAAGATATCAGGTTCAGTCTTGGGAACTCTTTAATAGGGTGGACTCTCAAAAACTTCTTTGAAAAAGTTTATCAAAACAGTAACTGTGAAATGAGGGTGATGGTGTGAATCAAACTGGTAAAATCAGTAAGTTTGTCATTAAAATCTTTATTCTGACTCTTATTCTATTCTCCGGATACTCCGTAGCCCCTTTGATTTCCGGCCTAAGTAACTCACAGGCTTCCAGCAGTATCCCATACCTGCTTTTAGTTTCCTTCCTGCAGGTAACTGTGATCAGCTATCCGATCCTGAAATCAGACTGGAGTGGTATTAAGCTTATCCTATCAACTTTTGTTATTTTTTATGGTATCACAACTCTCCTGACCCAGATAGAAACCCTTGTATTTCTCGATTACTTCTCGAAAATCCTGCCTCCTGAAACGGTTCCAAAGCTTTTTCTTCAGGGAACAGTAGTTGCAGCAATTTTCTCCCCGATGGCAGTAATAGTACATGGAAAAATCAGAGTCAAGCCCTATGGAAAAAATAATGAGGCTTTCAATAAAGTCAGAGAGCAAATATTCACTCTTACCTGGAAGTTTTCAGTGATTGCAATCATCTATGTTCTCATCTATATCTCATTCGGAATGTTTGTATTTATTCCCTTAGCGGGGGAGGCGTTCCAGCAGTACTACAGCAATTTACAGCTTCCTGCCTGGATTATTCCCTTCCAGTTGCTGAGAGGTACCCTATGGGGAGCTATCGCCTATCTTATAATCCGGATGATGAAGGGGAGCAGAAGAGAGGTTGCCATTACGGTAGCATTTATCTTTTCCGTGCTCATGGGTTCACTTCTTCTCCTACCAAACCCCTACATGCCTGAGAAAATCAGACTGGCTCACTTCGTTGAGGTTTCAACCTCAAACTTCCTCTTCGGCTTTATGACTGCCTTGATTTTCACAAGAAAAGAAGATAATAAAGATTAATCCCAGAAGCCTCTCGTCCTGATATATCTTTTTTCAGCCTCCATCAGCTCCAAAAAGAAGTCATCTTCCTTTTCATAATATTTTGAGAGGATCCTGCTGGCATTTTCAGCACCAACACCATGAGTATTCATCGCAAAAACAGCTCTTTTTCCATGGGAAAGAACGAGATTGGCTATTCTGTAAAGCTCCTTTTTCGGAATGTCTTCAAATTTTCTCCTTGCATTGAAGCATGCTATAAGTCCTGAACCACATCTGGGACACTGCAGTTTATCAATAAGCCTGACAGGAGTTCTTACCGTGTATTTGCAGTTCAAGCAGTGGAAAACTGTAATCTCATCCTCAAGTCTCTTCCTGAAGATCTTCAGGAGAGCTTCAACCGGTTTTCCAGGAGAGAGTAAATCAAAGGCATGTTCCCTTGATGCAAGAGATATGGGACTAAGTGAATCGTAAACTTTAATCTTAATCTTATCTTCAAGCTGCTCAAGAATTTGCGATGTTCTGTCAACATCTAGCTTTTCTAAGAAGATTTCTCTAACCGCTTCACGAAATATCGGTGTATCTTTGAGCTTTATCACCAGTTTCTTCAGGTTAATGCGCGAGAGGTCAGTATCCTTTCTAAGATAGCCAAACTTTCTTGCAGAATTAACAACCTTCCATTGAAGTAGGTGTGTGTCGAGTAAAGAGCGTTCTGCAAGTTGAGGAACAGCCTCTGGACTTATTGAAAGAAGAGTTTTCATTACCTCCTCAGCACTGGCTGGAGTGAGCTTGATTCTGTATGGATCGACCTCAATTCCAATGTTTCTTCCCTTTCTGGCAGACAAAAGTAAAGCTATTATTCTCCCGAGCGTTTCATTTACTCTGTGTCCGAAACAGCAATTTATCACTGCAATGTTTTCCGAGCTTTCTATTGTGATAATCTTATCGGAGGGGACTTCAAATCCCTTTTCTATTTGTTCAGAGATAACATTCACCACAGTTCTAACAGCCTCGTCATTTGTCAGAAATCTGGATTTGATATACCTGAAGGCATTCTCTTTCAAAATCTCAGCAATCTTCCTCCTGAGCTTTCCAACCTCAACAGCCACCTCAAAGGGAACCGGAATTTCTTCACCCACCCATGATGGGATTGCTCCCTCTCGGGTTACGGGCTCTACCTTTACGACCTCATCCACCGCAAGAACTCTCCACAGCTCACCTTTTATAGCAAATACCTCTCCGCTGAAAGTTGAAAGAAAGCTCTCATCAAGGATACCTATCGTTTTCCCTGTTGTTACATCAACAACCCTGTAACTTTTTTCATCCGGTATCATTGAGATGTTTTCATAAAAGTAATATCTGGTTTTTCTTCTTGAAGCTATCAACCCATTTTCGTAAAAAATAATATTTCCCGCAGCAAGGAATTCACAGATTTCTTTGAATTCCTCGAAATCCAGATCTTTGAATGGATACGCCCTTTTTATAATCGAGTAAGCTTTAATGTCCTGAATTCTTCCATACTCAAGAGCAAGAGCAGAAATCTGGTTGGCGAGGGTGTCAAGACTTTTTAGATGGATTTTCAGCGGCTCAATTTCGCTATTAAGAGCTCTTGAAGATATAATCCAGGATTCCATTATATCATCAAAAGCTCTTGAAATGATATATCCTTTCGAGACTTTCTCTCTTCTGTGACCGCTTCTACCCACTCTCTGAATGAGCCTGGCAACCTCCCTCGGGCTGTTGAACTGAACGACCACATCAACATGGCCTATATCAATTCCAAGCTCCATGGAAGACGTGCATATAAGAGCCCTGAGCTCTCTTTCTGCAAACCTTCTTTCTGCCTCAATCCTTGCCTCCCTAGATAAAGAGCCGTGATGTACCTCAACATCAAGAATCGTCTTAAGCTTTAAGCCAAGTGCCTCTGCTGTTTGTCTTGTGTTAACAAAGATAAGGGCTGACCTGTGTTCCTCAACAATTTCCTTTATCTTCCTGAGTTCCGCTGCTACTTCAGGCTCAACATTCAATTTTTCAGAAAGTCTTTCGTCCTCCTCCATAACCTCAGGCATGATAACCTCAAACCTGTACTCTTTTTCCGATTCGTCTCTAACTACAACCGCATCTGATGACAGAAAGCTGGAAACAGTCTCCTCAACGGTAGCTGAGAGACCAATCAACATGAAATCTGCCATCTCCCTCAATCTTTCGATCCCTACAGAGAGTTGAACACCTCTTTCACTGTCAGCCATCTCATGAATTTCATCGATAACGACATATCTCACATTGGAAAGAGCCTTTCTGAGCTTTTTACCCTGAAAGAGAATCTGAAAAGTTTCCGGAGTGGTTATGAGAATTTGAGGTGGCTTTAGACTCTGCCTCTTCCTTTCTGTCATCAGTGTGTCTCCATGTCTTACCGCAACCGTGAAGCCAAGCTTTCGGGCAATATTCTCAAGTCTTCGAAGCATATCTCTGTTCAGAGCCTTGAGAGGGGTTATATAGAGAAAAAAGATGCCCTTCAAGTCCTTAATAGAGAGCATTTCATTCAGCACAGGAATAACAGCGGCCTCTGTCTTACCCGAGCCAGTAGGAGCTATTATGAGAACATCCCTACCTGCAGCTATCTCCTTAAAAGCCCTAATCTGAAAATCACTCAGATTTTCTATTCCAGCTGATTCAATTGCCTCTCTGAGTTCCTCCTTAATCCCCAATTCCATTGTAATTCCGAAGCTGAGAATTTCTGTTTATAACTTTTGGGTGGGAGTAGCGGTGGTAAGCCCCCTTCTGTTCCGGCGGCATCAGTCTGAGCGCATAAGCTTGCACCGGCGGGGTCGGAACGTTTCATCCCGCTTGGGTGACCTCTGCATTTGCTTCATCGCATTTCCCCAAGCGGGTATCGTTTCTGTGCCGTTGCCATGCCTCTCGGCATACTCCCTTGCGGGAGTCCGCCTCTTACGGTGGGGGGACTTTCCTCCTTTCGGTCAGCTTGTATGCTAACCGCAGGTTAGCCGCCCACCGCCTCTCCCTTTAATATATTACCTAAAAGAGTTAAATCTTTTGTGGTGAGTAGTTGATAATTAGATATGTAATACGATTTTTCTCCATTTTTGGCTATAAAAAGTAAAAACTTATGCAATGCTATAATTTATCCCACATGATCCTCAACTTGTCCCTCGCAAGCAACACATAATCCCTGTCCCTCGAAAATACTTCTAAGGTTATCGTTCCGTCATAGTACCTTTTTAAAACTTTTAGAATCTTTTCCCACTCGATACTACCGACACCCGGTGGAAGGTGCAGATCTCTTGACTTATTGTTATCATGGAGGTGGACATGCTTCAGCCTATCATGAAATTTTCTGATGAAATCCTCTGGTTTCCTCCCGTGGAGGCTTGTATGACCTATATCAAGATGTAAATAGAGATCGGGCACAGCCATCAAAATCGAAGAGATGTTTTTAACTGTATCAAACCTTGTGTCCAGAGGTTCCAACATTAAGTTGATTCCGAATCCTTTCGCTTCCTTCACAAGCTTTTTTAGTGTCTCAATCTGGAACTTTACACCCTCTTTGTCTGAGAACAAACCCCCAGGCCAGTTTACATGGATATTTACATATTTTACTCCAAGCTCTGCAAAAATTTCAAAATATCTTTTCAACTCACTGACTGCAGCATCTCTCAATGTCTTAACGGGGGATCCTATAGGCATATACCATGCAGTATGGCCTATAACACCGAGATCGTATTTTTCAAGAAGTTTTCTCGTTTTACTGACATTAACTTTCTCTGGAGTGGCCCTATCCTCCTCCAAAAAGAGATCCACAAAATCAAAGTCATTCTTTCCGATCCATTCAATTTCCTTTAGTAAATTTTTCCTTGGGTGATTTGGGAAGCCAATTTTCATGATAGCTGATGGGGTTATCTGCTATAAATTTGTTGATTTGTGTATTTGGTATAGCTTTTTCGATATTTTCATTCCCCATTTACCCATTCATTTGCCCCAAAATTCTCTACTGTCAGATACAACCTCGAATAACACTTCCTGTATCAAATTTCCTAAGAATCTCAAGAAATGAGTGAAAAGTGTTTCTCAGACGGCACGAGAAGTCTTAGATGAATATTAAATCATAAAAGACTTGTTTGCGGTTAGATTGAAGATTGAAAACTGAAAATTGAAGCAAACTTTTATAAATTATCAAGATTATATGAAACCTATGTCCATTTTTCAATCCATCTACAAAAAATTAGATGACTCCAAAGCTGTTTATGGAACCACAAGAATTGAACAAAATTCTATTTTCCCAGATGCGAGAAGTGCCCTTATTTTTGGATTGCCAATACCAAGAGCAGTTCTTAGATCTACAAAGCTTTTACACAATTATTGGAGAACTGCAAATCTTTTTTACCGATATCTCGATACCTTAGCAGTTGAAATTGCACTTATTCTGGAGGAGGAAGGTTTTGACTCTTTACCAATATTTGGCTGTTTTCCTTTTCAGATAAGGGGATTATACGAATATGCTGGATTTGTAGACCTCATTAGACTCGCAGCCAAATGTGGACTTGGAAAACTCTCGAAAAGTTCAATGCTCATAAATCCAGAATATGGTACGAGGTTAATCTTGGCAGGAGTTCTTACAGAAGCCGAGTTAGATGAGATTAAAAGAGAGCCGGGGAATGGATGTCCAGAAGATTGCTTTGAGTGTATTAAGGCATGTCCAGCTAAAGCTCTTGAACCATATGGTATTGATGTTGAAAAATGCATAAGGACGCAGTCATTCTCCCCACTCTTTGTACACCTCTTAAAATCAGAAAATAGAAGACTCTCGCATAATGAAATTGAAATTCTCCAGCACATTACTGTTGTGGACGACCATAACTGGTATACTTGCATTGAATGTACAGCCAAATGTCCAATGAATCTCTGAATACATTACAAAGAAATTTTTACCCAGTCTCCTCAGAATGTTACTTTTAGCTCCATGTATTTTCACCTTTATTTTATATCATACCTTTTTATCATCCTCAACTTGGATCGCGAAAAGATTCAGAGTCGAGTAATTTTTGCAGTTCAGATATGAATTTATCAATATCCTTCTCGTTATTGTACACATGCACAGAAACCCTCAATCCCCTTCCGCGTGCCGAAACAACGACATCTTTTTTATATAACTCCTGAACGATCTTTTCTGCATTTTCAAACCCTATCACGGTAATACCCGACCTATATTTTCTATCAAGTGGTGATACTATTCGGAAACTCAGCCCCGAATTCAACTCTTCCAATTTTTCCACCAGATAATCCCCTAACTCATATATTCTTCTTTCAACATTTTTCTTCCCAATCTCGTTTAACAAATCCAAAGCCCCACCCAAAGCGAAAATATTCGAAAAATGCGGACATCCTAATTCGAACACTGATGCTTCTTTTCTTAGATCCAATTTCCTGTTATCCATTAGGGAGGGATCTTTCACACTCTGCCAACCGGCAACAGGATAATCTACTTTTTCAAACCATTTTTTGCTAATGTAAAGAACACCAACCCCATAACCCGCCATCATCCATTTCAAGCCCGAGAAAACAAGAAAATCGATATTCGCCTTTCTAACATCTATCGGCATAGCTCCTGCTGACTGGGTTGCGTTCACGACAAAAATTAAATCCCTATCTTTGCACAGTTTCCCCAGTTCAACCAAATCCTGTTTAAATCCGGTCTTATATTGGACATGACTGGTTACAAGAATTTTTGTATTGGAAGTGATATTTTTCTCAATTTCATCTATCGAATAAACAGCATTCTCAGGCTTAACAAAACGAAGTGTATATTTGAGATTCAACCATGGAAGGGTTGAGGACGGGAACTCATCTTCCATCGTTATGACTTCCTTTCCATCGGGATCTTCTATCCCCTTCAACATTCCAGCTATCAAATTCATCCCATGGGAGGTGTTTAATGTGAAGGCAATTTCACTTTTATCAGCGTTTATTAGTTCTGCAACCTTCTTTCTAATCTTTTCACGTTTTTCAAGCCATTCATCCCAGAGTAAATCGCCTTTTGTGAGAATTTCATCGTAGAATGTTTTTGCTTCTCTGGCAGACATGACAGAGACTGGAGAAGCTTCTGCTGCATTGAGGTAAGCGAACTTTTTTGTTGCAGGAAAAAGATTCCTGATTTTATTCCAATCCATTACAACAAATATATTCACTACATTTATAAGTTCTTTCCAAACCTCATCTTTTTTTGAAGTATTTCAGATTCCAAAACCTCCCTTAAAGTAATCCCTGAGTTCGTAGATACCAGTTTTGAGAGCTACAAAATCATTTTGCATGGCTGCTATGATGAGCTTCGCGAGCGTATCGTAATGCTTGCTAAATGATCGAATTTATCTCTGCAACAAGAATCGCTAACTTTGGCGGAATATCCGTGATTTTTGGTTGCCTGCCAACAACAGAAAAGGCAAGTTCAGCGATCTCCTAATAAATTAGATATGCCCTTTCCAAGAGTATCATTCAAAGTAATTCAGTCATATCAGAAAAATACCCGGTTGGCCTAATTACCACATAATCAACCCTTAGATATTTCCCAGTTCTTCAACAAACTTTTCTCATGCCTTAGAAAATTACCATTATCCCTTTAATTACAAGTTTTCCTGTCTTAGAAAGTTCAAGCTATGGTAGTTTCCACTCTAAAATCTCAATATGATGATAAAATCACGACAAAATGTAAACTACAAATCTCCTAATCCACCATTTCAACAAATATTTATTCAGCCCCCCATAAACAACCAAGCAATGAGATACGAAGAGCCAGTATTCCGCCCACCGAGCGAGGCTTACAGCCTGATCATACAGGCAACCATAGGATGTTCCCACAATAAATGCACATTCTGCGGGATGTACAGAGGTAAGAGGTTCAGAATCAGAGATCTGGAGGAAATAAAGGAAGATATCCTTTTATCAAAAGATTACTATGGTGAGGTAAAGAGGATTTTTCTTGCAGATGGGAACGCACTTGCCATGCCCACCAATAGCCTCCTCGAGATTCTCGATTTTGCATTTGAGGTTTATCCAGAACTTGAGAGAGTAACAGCCTATGCTTCTCCAAATGATTTGCTTGAGAAAACAGATGAGGAAATTCGAGAACTTGCTGAAAGAGGTTTGAAGATGGTTTATCTTGGAGTCGAGACCGGAGATGACGAGCTTTTAAGAGAGATCAGAAAAGGTGCAACTGCAGAGGAGATGATCGCTGCTGGTAGAAAAGCCATTGATAACGGGATGCTTCTGTCGGTAACAATCCTAATAGGTATCGGTGGTAAAGAGAGATCATATAGGCACGCGAAAGAGACTGCAAAAGTAATTAACGCAATGGAGCCTCATTACACAGCAGCGCTTACTCTAATGCTTGTTCCAAGAACTCCCCTCTACAGACAGTATGAGAAGGATTTATTTCACCCTCTGGATAAAATAGAAACCCTCCAGGAGCTGAGGTGGTTGATAGAAGACATTGACTGCAGAACTGTTTTCAGAAGTAACCATGCATCAAACTACCTGCCGATAAGGGGTAACCTGCCTGAAGATAAAGATGACATCCTGAAACTGATCGATTATTCGATAAAAAATCCGAGAATTCTAAGACCTGAGTTTATGAGGGGTCTTTGATCCAGATTTTTAATCCAACCCTTTAACCCCCTTACCACCAATTTTAACCAAAGAATATACTAAAAATCCAGAAAGTTATCCATCCACTCCCTCAGAAAAATTTTAAACTCTCCGGACTGTACCCCTTTTCTTCTCAGAAGGATCGTTCCTTCAACCATTCCACCTTTTCTATAGATCTTAGCTGCTATATCTTTTGCATATCTTTTTTCATCGAATCCGCCGTAGGTTATCACAAGAACCACCTTTCTACGCCTCATCTCTGTTTTTTTCAAAAATTCTGTAACTGGAGGACAGTTGAGTGTCCACTTGGGCATACCAAGAAAAATCAAATCCGATTCAGGCACAGGAATTGAGGCTTTCACAGATAACCCGGGAAAAAATGAGAGAAAAAGCCAGATGGGATATGAATAGTTTCTTAAAGGCTTTATTTCCTTCAGATTCGGTTCATAACCTTTTTCTTTCAGAAAATCAAATATAAAATAAAAAACCCTTCTCGTATTTCCAGTCCAAGAAAAATATATCAGATCTATTTTTCTGCTTTCAGCACTAAAAGTCGTAAATCTCCACTCCCCCTGCCTTCAGAACCTTAACAACACCCCTATGATGACAGTCTTCGCATTCAACCTCCATGATTGCTCTGTCCTCTGTTTCCTGCTTTTTCAGTATTCTACTCCTGTGCTTTTTACCATCATCACAAATCGGACAGTCGATCATATAGTAATCTATCTCCACAAAATCACCCCCTACTCACCTCCTGACTCCCTCTTCCTTGGTATCAGGTACTCTTTTGGTGCTGATTTAATCGGCTCAAGGTACCTCCTCAATACCTTTGGTATTCTAACAGCCCCATCTTCTTCCTGGAAGTTCTCAACTATTGCAGTAATTGCCCTCGTGGTTGCTACTGCGGTTGAGTTCAGAGTGTGAACAAAACCTTTTGTTGGTTTTCCCCTTTCCTCAGCATACCGTATATTCAGCCTGTAGCTCTGCCAGTCCGTGCAGTTGGAGCATGAGACCATCTCCCTGTACTTCCCCTGAGCTGGCATCCAGGCTTCAAGGTCATATTTTTTGGCTGCAACAATCCCTATATCACCTGTACAGATGTTCACTATTCTGTAAGGAATTCCAAGACCCTGCCAGAGATATTCAACATTCTCAAGCAGCCTTTCATGCCAGTTCCAGGATTCCTCGGGGAGGCAAAAGATGAACTGTTCAACCTTGTTGAACTGGTGGACACGAAATATACCCTTAGTATCCTTTCCATGTGCTCCAGCTTCCTTTCTGAAGCATGGACTTACTCCGGCATAGAGAAGAGGAAGCTCATCTTCTTCAAGCACTTCATCCATGTGCATCGCTGCAATCGGATGTTCTGATGTGGCAATCAGGTAAAGGTCTTCATCCTCGATCTTATAAATCACTTCTTCAAAGTCTTCAAAGGCTGTTACTCCCGAGTATGCCCTTCTTTTCATCATATATGGAGGGGAGACGATTTTAAAACCTCTGTCTGAGAGATAGTCAAGAGCATAAACAGTAATGGCAAAATCGAGCCAGAGAAGATCATCAATCAGATAGTAAAACCTGGAACCAGATACTTTTGCTGCCCTCTCTACATCTGTCCAGCCCGACATCTCGGTAGCATCCGCATGAGGAACTGGTGGTCTGTCTGTAAGCTGATAGTCAGACATACCACGGGTTTGAACCTTGAATTCATCTTCGAACTTCACATAGACCTTTGGTTTTCCCCAGAACTTCACAGGAACATTCTCGGTGTCATCCTTTCCCACAGGCACACTGCTATGAAGGATGTTCGGGATGGACATGAGAGTTGTGTTGAGCTCTTCTTCCAACTCTTTAAGACTTTTTTCTGCTTCTTTAACCTTTTCTGAAATCCTTTTTGCTTCTTCAAGAGCTTTTTCCCTTTCCTCCCCTTTCAGTTTTTTTATCTCTCTCGATATCTTGTTTCTCTCATGTCTGAGTTGGTCGAGTTCGTACCTTTTCTCCCTCCATGTCCTGTCAAGTTTAATTGCTCTCTCTACTATCCCAATATCTCCATTTCTCCTTCTCTGTGACTCGATAAGTATTTCAGGATTTTCTCTCAGTGACTTCAATATGCTCCACATAGAATTCCTCCCGAACCTCCTTCTTGTTTAAAGTTAAAAAATCTTACTTAACTGTCTTCTTAATTGAAAATGATGTCTTAAAATAGATACCCTGACTGCAAGCAGATACATCCTTAGAGCAGATCCCCAAGCCTGCCAACCAGAGTACCATCAAGCATTACTGCATTGAAATCCTCAAGATTCCTGTACCTCCTCAGGATTCTTTTCTCCATGTTTAGAGCTACAGAGGGGCAGAGTTCATTAAAAGCTGGCATCACCACCACCTTCCTTTCATCCCACTTACCCTCAAGCCAGACTCTTCGCTTTGTTCCTCCGATTTCATCTTTTATGTAAACAGCAGGATGGATGTGAGCAAAAACTATGTATTTGGACTGCAGAACATCCTCCGATGGTTTTGCATGACCATGAAAGAAACCTATTTTATCCATAACAAAGCCCGATGAGGGTTCCATCCTTACCACATCCAGACCCCCATCATGGTTACCTCTCACCAGAATTATATTTTCTTCATCAATTCCCTGATCGAGAATTCTCTCTTTCAGTATCTCAACCTCTTTTTTCTCTCTGTTTCTCAACCCTATATCGTGCTTTGCATCACCAAGGATTAAAACTCCATCAAAACCCATAGCAAGCAGGCTGGAAACCGAGTTTATAACACTCTCGTCTGGAAAATCAACTATCCCGAGATGCAGATCTGCAATTACCAGCCATCTTTCCCTTCCTCCAAGAACAAGAGCAGGTTTATCGGGTATAGGTCTCAGCATTTTCAGATATTTTTTCCTCTACAACTTTTATATTTTGTTCTCAGGAGGCGTTACTTAGTGGCAAAGTGCAAAAATAAACTTCACCAACAGTCAAATTCCGAAAATTCTTAAAAAACTATAAAAAAACCTCATCCCATAATCTTTCAATGAAAGGAAGGATATCTATACCAGTTTCCTTTGCATAGAGTAGTGCAACAACCTCGGCAGAAAGAAGAGCTGAGAATGATTCCTGCTTCTTGTTAATTGCGGATACTACATCCTGTCTATCAACTCCAGTTTTTTCGGAGATCATCTCAACAAGTTCGTCAAAAATGCTGAAGGAGAATATTTTCTTTATGTCAGGCTTGAAATCCACAGGAATATCAATAGTCTTAAGATCGAAGGTGGGTTCAAGCTTTCCCTCTGAAAAAGTGAGAAGACCATTCTTTATTGCCTCTTCCACAACTCTTTTGCTCAGACTGTGAGAGAACCACTTGAAGTCAAAGGATAGGATGTAGGTGAGATCAGACTTGGTCATCTTCCTTTTTCCCCTGCTCTTGAATGCTGCTGCAATTGTCTGAGCGAGCATGCAATTCATTCTAAAAAAGGGGTTAAAAAAGTGTTTCGGAGGTTTCAGCAAAGGTCTTAACTAACCAATCGTCATTTTAAGTTCTTCATAGTCGATTTTACCTGCTCTTTTTGGAATTTTAATATAGAATGTAAGCTCCCCCTCTGGTGGTATCTTATCGGGATAGGAGAATATCAGATTTATTGATTTACTTGGTTCAATACTGAGTATTCTACCGAAAAGGAAGTTCTCACTCGCAAGTTCATAGGTTTTTTCACCCTCAAAAACAACTTTCTCAAATATTATTGTGAGATTATTTTCTCCGTTATTCTTAATATTGAAAAAGAGTAATGTACCCGGTTCTACTTTTTCAAAGCTGTATTTCACGGAAGGAGAGTGATGATGAGATGGGTCATTATGTACATATTCAATTTTTCCTCTGCTTTCATTGGAGGTCTGATTGAAAACGAGCTTTTCATAACGGAATACTTTAAGATTTATCCAGTTTAAAGTCCCTCTTTTCATTTCCCAGGTGAGTATTATTGATCTGTCATTGTATTCGAGATCGTAAACAAGAAAATCCGATGTTTCCGTAGAGACATACGAGGGAAAAGAGTTTACAATGCCCTCTTCAAAACCAGTATAGGATATTTCAAAACCCTTATCAGATATAACAACAACCGGTTTGAACTTTTTCTCTGGAGTTTTCGATAAACCATCTCCCTTTTCCTCAGGAGTTTCTTCAGTTACTTTTTCTTCTTCAAAAATCTGCTGATTCAGATTATTTTTAAGGTAAGGGAACAAGAAGTAAGCTGAAACAAAAATTATTGTCAGTAAAACAACAATTATCCACAGTCTGCTCATCCAATTTTTTTAGGTTTGATACCTATTTTAAAATTGTTGAATTCTATGATGATGACAGGCATGTTCGAAACCCTTATTCACATGGGATTCCTAATTCCACAGGATGAAGTACAACCCATGCTTTGTTTTCTTGGAAGCATCAATTGAAACCATACCGAAGGAACTCAGAGGCCATCCCATAATCATAAAAGAATGCAGAAAAAGAAAGAAAAAGGTGGAAGAAATTCTTCTTGATGATTCCAAACACCACAGCATAATGAGAAACCTCAAAAACCACAGAAAAAGGGGTAGACCGGATATTATCCATATGTGCCTGCTCTCAGTCCTGGACTCAAAAATCGGTAAAAGCTCAAAAATCTTCGTTCATACAATTTCAGGTAAGATTATAGAGTTTTCCAGCAATGTAAGGTTGCCAAGAAATTACAACAGATTCATAGGGTTAATGGAAAAGCTACTCTCGGATGGGAAAATTGTATCCAATGAGACTCTAATCGAAATCAGAGATATGAACCTGAGTGAACTGCTCATGAGATATTCAGACAGGAGATTCTATCTTCTGTCTGAAGATGGTAAAACTGGAGAGCCTGAGTTTGATGAGAATCCATTAATAATGATCGGAGCATTTCCCCATGGCGATTTCAACAATGAGACGAAAAGAGACATCGAAAAATTCAATCCACAGAAAATTTCAATTGGTGATGAGAGTTACACAAGCCTTTATGTCACTTCCAGAGTGATATGCTCCCTCGAAAGGAGGCTCGAGAGGGTAACAGGTAAATCGCTCCAAAAAATGGAGAGATAAACATGAGCAGAATGAAAGAGTTCAGGTTTATTGAAATTGCAAGTAGAATCTTTGAGAGAAGAAAGAGGGAGGTTATTGCCGGGGCAGGTGACGATGATTGCGCAGTAATAAAGATTGGAGACCAATATCTGATTCTAACAACAGACAATCTTCACGAGAAGGCTGATTTCCCTGAAAGCATGTCTCCTTACGAAATGGGACACATGGCAGTGGCTGTAAATTTCAGTGATCTGGCAGGAACAGGTGCAAAACCCGAGTATTTCCTCTTTGACATAACCATAAGAGAGGGGATAGACGAGGGTTTCTTTGTTCAAATTCTAAAAGGAATAGAGGACTTAGCAAAGAAATACGATGCTGAAGTTGTCGGAGGAGATATTGACTTCGGAGATGAGCTATACATAACTGGCTTTGCTACTGGAATTGCGAGAAAACCCGCGTTACAATCTGGAGCAAGAACTGGAGACAGGGTTTACATCACAGGAGTTACTGGAAAGGCTGAATTAAGCCTTGAACAGTTGTTTTCCGGAAAGAAAAGGGAAGAAATTCCATTTATTTCCTCTCTTTTTACACCGGAACCAAAAATCTGGGAGGGAATTGAAATTTCTGAATATGCTTCTGCAATGACAGACATAAGTGACAGCTTAGCAATTTCACTGCACAATATTTCGAGAAAAAGCGGAGTAAAAATAATCCTAAAAGAGGAATACTTTCCACTCACAGAACTCACAGAACTCGTAAGCTATGATAGAGCTCTGGAGCTTTTCCTCTATGGAGGGGGGGATTTTGAGCTCGTATTTACATCAGAGGAGAGCGATAGAGGCATCATGATCGGTGAGGTTATGGATGGTTCCGGTGTGTTTATCGAAAAAAGGAGTGGAATTGAGGAGGTAGATTTCAGAGGGTATAGCCACTTTTAAAAACACCGCATTCATCTATCCAAAAACCACAGTACCTATTTCTTCACCTCTGACAGTCCGCTCAATGTTCTCAGGTGTTCCAAGGAAGATGACAGTCTTGATCTTGCTTCTTTCGATTATTTTGGCAGCAAGAAGGTCAAGAACATTACTGACTCCCGCTGAAGTTTCCTTTCCTGAAACTATATCAACGAGTTGTTTGAAGGTAAGTTTATCATACTTTATCGCATCTCTGCTCTTTTTTGGATCATCTGAGTAAACTCCATCAACCGAGGTTGCGTTAAGAAGAATGTCTGCTCCAGCAAACTCTGCGAGAAGAGCAGAGGTTGCATCTGTTGTATGTCCAGGAAATGTCCCACCCATGACAACGACATCATGATTGCATGATAGTTCCAGAGCAGATTTAAAGTCATGAGGAATGAACTTTGGAGCTTTTTTTATCGCTCCAGCAAGGAGCATTGCATTAAGCCTCGTAACCTCTATCCCCATGTAGTCACAATATGTCTCATCCGCCCCAAGTTCTCTCGCAGCATTGATGTACTCTCTTGCAATCCTTCCGCCTCCTACGACCACAAATACCCTGTGGTTTTCAGATATTCTTTCAATAACCTCTGCAAACTCTCTGACCCTTTCAGCGTTAAAACCTTCTCCCATCAGAACAGAGCCTCCGAGAGAGAGAACGACTATCATCCCAACTTCGTCTCCCGGAGTAATTAAAATACTTTCGATTAATCTTCAAAATAGTCTGCGACTCATTTTGAAGATTTGTTCAATCAACCACAACACTTTTATATCATAATTTATCATGATAAATCAAAGTTTATGGGGTGGTAAAATCGTACCAGATAGTCTTTGATAATATAAAGGAGATCAAACCAGCAGAGATACTTGCCAGAAGTCTCTACAGGAGTGGAATGGAGTTTAGAATTGATATAAAGAGTCTTTTCGATAAAACTCTTCTCAAACTGAGGGTTAAGGGAGAAGGGAACGGAATAAGATTTAAAAAGATTCTCGTGCTGAATGGTGGTAAGTTCTTCCATTTCAGCGATGATGTTGCTGTAATCGCCAACTACCCAAAAAAGGTGTTCTACAATACCGGAGAGAACATATGGTGTCTAAATGCGACAAAAATATCCCAGAAATTTAACTGCAGTGAAGAATATCCACTTATCGGAGCAATTGCAAGAACAGGTATCACAACTTTAAGTTCAATCATACTGGAAATATATCGAAATTATGATAAAATGGACGCTCATAAAAGGGCTCTGGCTGCCAAAAGAGGTTTTGAAAGTATCAAAATCTAAATAACACCTGAATAATACTTATCTTATTTTCCTGAGTTTTTCTGCAATTTTCCCTATTCTGTTAAAACTACACTGGAAAAAGACAGCCGGATATGGAGATTCACGAATTTCAATATTATCTCCGGGAAACACCTTTACACTTCTCTGCCCATCTGAAATTGCAAGAGCTTCTCTTTCCGGATGTAACTCAACATTGATCACACAATCTCTGCGGACGATCCAGGGCTTCCAGCCAAGCTTAAAGGGAGCTATGGGTGTGATCAGGATAGAAGGAAGATAAGGATCAACTACCGGACCTCCTGTTGAAAGTGCATAGGCTGTTGAACCAAGGGGTGTAGAGAAAAGCATTCCATCAGCTCTCATATCTTCAATTTCCGCTCCATCAACGAGAACCTTCAATCCGATTAGTCTTGCTGGTTTAGAGCTTAAAATTGCTATCTCGTTCAGGGCTGTATGTATCCTTTCACTATTTACAAAGCAATCAATCCTCATGAACTCCTCTACTCTATAGTCACCATTCAAAACCTTCTCCAGTTCTTCTTTAAAATTCTCGGGTTCTGCATGAGTCAGAATACCGATTTTTCCTCGGTTTATGCCAAAGATAGGTGGAGATTTTTTCAAACCCTGAAGAATTTGAAGTATTGTTCCATCTCCTCCAACACTCACTATGAAATCGTACTCCCCAAGTTCAGGAGAAGGGAGGTGAAAAAGTTCCACCTCAATACCTCTCTCCTCAAGAAAACTCGCTACCTCCCTTGCAAGTCCGATAGAGCCGTGCTTGTAAACAACCCCTGCCCTTTTCATTTTGATCAACCTTTTACCACATGCTCCTTCTTACTTTACTCTTCTGCAGGATTTTAATAGTTTAATAAGTTTGTTATGTAGGTTGCTGTTTGCTACAACCAGTGTGAAGCGCTCCTCCATACTTATTCTTTTATCATGGAGATGTTGCCCATGCATGTCTGTTGCTCTGGCTCCCGCACAAACAGCGATGAAAAGTCCGGCAGCAACATCATAAACTCTGAGCATACCTTCCCTGCCATTTAAATTGCCTTTTCTGATGTCTATGAAACAATCAACACTTCCATCTGCGACGAAACAGAGTTCTGTTGCGGCGCTGCCAAAAATTCTGACTCTTTTGAATCCATACTCTCTATCCGGATAGTAAAAAATTGCATTACAGTCTATTTCACTGTAATCTGAGACATTTACCCTCTCACCATCTCTGAATGCCTTTCCATAATTCCAGCTCCCTTCTGCATAATATTCCGTTCCTGTTGCAAGATTGGATACATAGGCAAAGAAGACATCTTTTAGAGTATCTGATTTTGAAAAGCAGAGAGAAACTGAATAAATTGGAATTCCCCTCGTTGCATTGAAAGTTCCATCCACAGGGTCAAGTGCAAGGAAGACATCACCATCTCCCACAACACCCGACTCCTCTGTGATTATTCTGAAATTATAGTCTTTCAGAATTGAGATCGCTATTTCTTCAGCAATCCAGTCAACCTTTTTGGTAGGCGTACCATCTTTTCCCATTCCAATACTGGATTTAAGTTCGGATAGAGGAACCTTTGAAATAGCATTTCTGATATCTTGCTTTATTTTCCTGCAGATTTGTAGCAGATCCTCATGTCTCATCCTACAGAAGTAAAAAGACTGGTAAAAAAAGGTTTTTTATTATCAAGCCAGTTTCAGCTAAACATCAAGATTGAACTTTGCAGCATTGTCGTCGGCTATTTTCTGGAGTATTCTTATTATTTCCTGCCCCTTTGGATGTTTGAACAGGTGTCTGAACCTTCTCTGTATCCTCAAATATTCCTCAACAGGTTTTCTGTCTTTTATTTTTCTGACCTTTGTTAGCTCCCCATTTTCATACTCGATGATTGGATAAAGTGCGGTTTCAAAAGCGAGTCTTGCCGATTCAAGAGTTTGTTTTCCATCAATACCCCAGCCGGTGACACATGGGGTGTGAATCTGGATATACTTCGCTCCTTCAATTTCTGCAGCTTTCTTTACCTTTCTCCTCAGGTCAGCATAGAAAGCAACAGTGGCTGTTGCAACATAGGGAATGCCATGCCCTACTGCTATAGAGATCATATCTTTTTTTCTGCCAGTTTTTCCAGGCATAAGTTCTCCTGCCGGCATTGTTGTTGTATTGCTGCCAGTAGGTGTCAGACCGCTTTGCTGGTTACCTGTGTTCTGGTATGCCTCGTTGTCAAGGCAGATGTATATGACATCATGATTTCTGTCAAGCATTCCGGAAAGGGGTCCGATACCAATGTCAGCCGTTGCTCCATCTCCTGCAAATACAACCACCTTCCCCTCATCAGTCCTTCTAAGGGCTTTCAGAGCGAGTTCAATTCCTGCTGCAACTGCTGCTGCATTCTCAAAAAGAGAGTGGATATAGGGCACACCCCATGCACTTCTCTCATACTGAGAACTCACGATTTCAAGGCAGCCAGTGGAGTTTGAAACAAAGCATTTACCCTCGAGCGCCTCAAGGACATTTCTCGTTGCAATTGTAAGCCCACAACCCGGACATGCTCCATGTCCTGGACCGAAGAAACTCATACAACCACCTCCTCGAATTCCTTGATAGTTCCAAAGTGGAATCCCTGTTCAACCTTCCCTTCGTAGACATCATCTATTATTTTCACTATCTCCTCTCTCGGAACATCTCTGCCACCAAGACCCACAGCAAATGAGTAGAATTCAGGCGTGAAGCCAAATATGGCACTTTTAACCTCAATTCCCACCGGACCCTCATACCCGAATGAGACTGCTCTTTCAAACACCAGTATTTTGTTTGCATTCTTCAAGGCATTCCTGACCTCTTTTACCGGGAACGGTCTGAAAGTTCTCAGCTTCAGCAAGCCAACCTTCTTACCTTCTCTCCTCATCTCATTTACAACATCTCTAACCATACCAGTCAATGAACCCATGGAGACTACTACAAGCTCAGCATCATCTGTATATTCTCCCACTGCATGTCCTCCCCAATATCGTCCGGTTATCTCCGCCCAGTCTTTGTAAGCTTTCTCGATCTCGTCGAGGGCGCGCATCATAGCGTTTTGAAGAGTCACTCTGAATTCAGCATAGCAGTGTGGAGGGGCGTAGCTACCAAATGTAAGCGGATTTTTCGTCGTCATGTAAACAGGAGGCTCATATGGTGGGAGAAATGAATCTACAATTTCCTGATCAAGCAAATCAACAGGCTCGTAAGCGTGAGTTAGTTTGAAACCATCCATATTCACCATGAACGGAAGCATAACTCTCGGATTTTCAGCCACTTTGAAAGCAACCGGAACCATGTCATGTGCTTCCTGATTTGTCTCAACATGAATCTGAATCAACCCTCCATCCCTGAGAAGCATGCTATCCTGATGGTCATTCCATATGCTCAGAGGGGCTGAAAGGGCTCTGTTTGTGTTTACGATGACTATGGGAAGTCTCATACCTGCAGCATTCAGAAGAACTTCGCTCATCAGAACAAGACCCTGAGAGCATGTTGCCGTGAAGGTTCTTGCTCCTGCAGCCGATGCTCCAACAAGAATTGAAGCCGCTCCAAATTCAGATTCGGCTGTAACATACTCACAATCACCAAGCTCTCCGTTTGAGTACATTTTTGCAAGGTTTTCAACGATCTCAGTCTGTGGCGTGATAGGATATGCAGCGATGACATTCGGTTTGCAGAGTTTTACAGAGTGGGCGATTGAGTAAAAACCTCTAACAACCTTCTTCATTGAACACACCTCTTCAACATACATCCAGTTTGTAAATATCTTTGAGTTCCATTCTTATTGCATCAGCCGGACAGGCAGTAAAGCACACTCCACATCCCTTGCAGTAATCATAATCAGGCACAGCAACTTTCTTTTCTCCCTTTTCAACCACAACTATACATCCATCAGGACACAGGTGCTCACATGCTCTGCATGCTGTGCATTTCTCTTCATCAACAATCGGAAATTCTGTTCCCCAGTCTCCAGTCTTCATGCTCTTCGAGGAATGGGGTTTTGAAATACCTCCAAGAGTTATTCTGATTACCATCTACAGACCTCCTTCATGTAGCTGTAAGCTTCTTTTATCAACTTTACATTCTTCTCCGCAAGCTCTTTGTTCCCAAACCACTCATAGACAGTTTCAATCAGCGAATCGAGCTTTACAACTCCTGAAGCTCCAACAAATGCTCCAACCATAGCGGAATTTGTTATTGGTCTGCCAAGATACTCCATCGCCATTTTGGTGGCGTTTATCGTATAAACTTCTGCATCAATTCCCATACTTCTCCTGAGGTCTTCTGAGCCTTTGGGATAGTTCGCTATGATTTTACCACCGTCTTTCAGCCCGGATTCAACCTTCACAGGCCCTATAACGGTTGGATCCATCACAACCACATAATCAGGATGATAGATTTCATCCCTTGTAACAATTGGTTCGTCTGAGAGTCTTAAAAAGGATGCCACCGGAGTGCCTCTCTTTTCTGCCCCAAATGTCGGAAAGGAAAGTGTATAATATCCGTCCTTAAAGCCAGCCACCGCGAGCATATCAGCTGCTGTAACGACTCCCTGTCCTCCTCTCCCATGAAATCTTACCTCAACCAGGATATCGATCACCCCTTACAACCAGTACATGAATCTATTAATTTATATTTTTTGATTAGAGAGAACGGAACATTAACAATTATTTATTATAAATGATCACCTCAACTGATTTTACAATTGCAAGCCTTTCACTTACTGTAAGTGAATTAAGCAACTGTGACAGTCTGCTAACCTCTTCTCCAGTATCTCCTTCCATCAATGCCCGGAAAATTTCAATCAGTTCTTCTTCAGATTTGTCCAGAATTAACTCCTCGGCTTCTTTTCTCTTTTCCCCTGAGAACATACCCAAGAAAAGCCTCCTGACGAAACTGATGCTCCCGAGTTTCTCCACCTTTTTGTTTATTTCCTCCTCAATCTCCAGAAATACCTTCAGCATTATGAAATATATCCTTGCAATCTCATCCTTATTCCAGTGTTCTATGTTCTTCAAAATTACCGAATCTATTCTTTTCTGTATATCTCTCATCCTGTAAATTATGTAGAAGAAGTCTTCAAGACTTTTTGTGAATCCATACTCCTCATCTCTCTTGGATTCAAAGAACCAGACTCTCCTGACTCCCTCATTAATAGTATTGTAGTCGAGTTGAAGAAATTCCTTCCTCGTTCTGAACATCTCCATAAGTTCAATCTGATTCGGAAGAACCACATCGTTCAGAACACTTGAAAGTTCGACAAGTCTCGTGAAAAGCAGGTAAAACAGCGGTGAGAATATGTTACCTGTTCTTTTGAGGTTAATCACTCTTTTAATGAACTTATCATCAAGAACTTCTCTAAGTTCTCTTTCAAAATTTTCTGGCTTAACACCCCTCATACCCATTTTCCAGAAGTGGAAATAATATATAATTTCTTTGGTTAATCATTTGGTTATATTTCATATTACTTTTTCATAATCCCCGTACCATCAGAATGCCCTACAATCACCCTGTCAATTATTTCCCCCGGGAAAATTCCATTTTCCACAACACCGGCAATGGAATTTATCTTCATTTCCAATTCTACCGGATTCAAGATAACTCCAAAGTCAACATCGAATATCAGATTTCCATTATCTGATATACAGGGCCCAATTTTACTCCTAGCTTCTCTGAGTTTACACTTGCCACCAAGACTTTGGAGTCTTCTAACAACATTCCCGTAGGCAAAAGGGAAAACTTCAACGGGAACGAGATCCCTCAGTTTATCGGAAACTTTACCAGAATCTACTATGATAACTACCCTTTCCGATGCCTGAGCTATTATTTTTTCTCTGAGGAGAGCTCCTCCCTTACCTTTTATGCAGTTTAGATTCACATCAACCTGATCCGCCCCATCAACACACAGATCAAGCTCTTCAAACTGAAAGAGATCAGCTACCACTATGCCATTCTCCACAGCAAGCATGTGAGAGTGGTAGGAACTTGGAACACCCCATACTTCAATCCCATCCCTCTGAATCCTCTCTCCAAGCTCTTTTATGAAGTATTCAACCGTTGTTCCAGTGCCAATTCCTATAACCATTCCGTCTTCAACAAGTTTTGCTGCTTCCTTAGCTGCATTAATCTTTCCAGTCTGTGCTTTTTCTACATTTGAGCCCTCAGCAGATCTCATAAAACCACCTTTTTACACTCTCCAAACTTTCCTTAGATGTGTTATCCAGCGAGAGGGGGGTTATTGAAATATAACCTCTTCTTAAAGCATGCAAATCAGTACCCTCCTCATCATCCTCAACTTCATCTCCATCCAGCCAGTAATAAATTCTTCCCCTGGGATCCTTTCTCGTGTCTATCCTTGTCAGGTAAAGTCTTTTTGCCAGTCTGGTAAAAGCAACCTTTCCATTCCATTTCGAAGGTATGTTCACATTGAGTACGTCTACACCCACAGGAAAACCCCTCTCTAAAAGTATTTTTGCAAGATTTCTCAACACATCAATGCAAAGGGAGTAATCCATCTCTCCAGCCCGGTTCATGAAATCAAACATATCAGCAAATTTGTCCTTCATAGACACCTCAAGCGATATGGCTACTGTCATACTTCCATGAGTCGCTGCTTCAAAGGCAGCCCCAACAGTTCCAGATGTCAGAACAGCTTCTGTAGAAACATTTTCGCCCAGATTGATCCCCGAAACTACGAGATCGGGAACTTCACCTATTATCTCATGCACTGCAATAAGAACAGAGTCTGCAGGCGTTCCATCAACAGCATACCCTCTTATCCTGTCCTCCGTGTTTAAAACAACCTCAGACACTCTCACAGGTTCCATCAGAGATATACTTCTCCCCACACCACTTCTCTGAACTGCAGGGGCAACAATGTAAATTTCCCCCATATCCTTGAGAGCCTGATAGCTGGCTATAATGCCTGAGGAATAAATTCCGTCATCGTTTGTGATGAGTATTTTTCTTTTCAAGCCAACCAAGTTTGACAACGGAATTTTTAATTTTTTTGTTGTTCATACCCAGGTTAAGCAATCTGGAAGATGCTGGAAGAAACAGGAATGCTAATCCCCATCATGCTTAAATATATTTTTTACCTAAGCAATATATCGAACCTCTTCTAAAATGAGAGGTTAAACTCTGCTTCGAATAAAAACAGGTGAGATCGGGAGAATTATGGGCTTAAAAGAAAACTATTCAACCTTATCAGCTTTCATTTTCATCAACTGCAAGTTCTCCAGCGAGAATGCCGCTGAAAAGGGAAGACGGAAAAACCTCCGATGAAGGGTATGGAGAAGGCATAAATTCCTGCTAAATAAAGATTTTCAACAGGAGTTTCAACCAAACACTCAGCATATCCATCATCCCATCTCCATCCTGCCACAGAGCCGCTGTATCTCCCACCCCACCATTCGTATGTGAGGGGTGTCGCACAATCCAGAATGGTGAACCGCTCCCCTATCAAAGGTGCTACAACCTCCAGTAATTCCTTCGAGAGTTCAGATTTTAGCTGATAGTATTCTTCCTTTGTTTTGCAAACAAACTCTTCATAGCTCACAGGTACACGGAGAATTACCACATCTCTCCCATACCGAACACTTTCAAGCCTGTTAAAGGAGGTGATAATCAGACATAATCTCTGCATACCCGATACTATCTAATGAATAATAATTTTAGAATTACACCTGAAGACTTAACTATTTCTGTTTTTATCGATTAGGCAATTCTTTTAATTAATTATGTAACACCGCTAAGCAGATCGGAGGTGGTTCACATTAAACTTGCGCCAACCATACTGGCAATAGTAATCCTGGCAAGCGTCCTGCCACTGGGTATTCTCGGATACATGAGCCTTACAGGGGTATCTGAGTTTGGGGAGGAGGCAAAGACTGGAGTTGCAAAGGTGAGCCAGGAATATCTCACAAAGGCTGGAGAAGAGGCAGTGAAAATGAAAGCATCAGATGTAGCTCTTCAGCTCAGCGTTTATGTCAGGGAGAAGATGAAGGAGAATCCCAATTTAACCACAAGACAGCTTATTGCAGACCCCGAGTTCCAGAAAATCGCCCTGCAAATGTGGGGTGCAAAGGAGTACACCTGGATTGGAGCTGGAGCAGTTGTTGGCGGAGAACCAAGAGCAGTTCTTCTGGCTCATCCCACTGTGCCGAGCGATTACTGGGGTCTTGATGTTAAATACCATCTAAAATGGAATCAAACACTTCCAGAACTCTATACACTTCTCCTTAAAATACTTGAAAACCCCGATAATCCACAGCCCATTTGCGGATACTACAAGTGGAAGGAACCCGGTTCAAATGAAGTTGTTGATAAGTACCTCTGTCATTACCCCACAGCGATCAAGCTCTACGATCCTGTACTGAATGATGACGCCTGGCTTGTTGTTGGGACATCTGCATACATAGATGGATACTTCATGCACCTGACACAGTCAAAGACAAATCCAGGAGAGAATATAGTGAGTGAGATCGACAGGAGTATAGAATCTGCGAGTGGAAAAGTTGTGCTCTACTTTGCTGTTTCAATTGTAATTGCAGTAATCTTCATAGCAGGAATCGGATACTTCACGATTACGGGAATTGCGAATCCAATCATTGAACTGAGCTACACTGCAGATAAAATAAGTGAGGGAGATATCGACCTTGAGGTTCCATACCAAGACAGAGATGATGAAATAGGAATCCTCGCAAAAAGCATAGAGAGACTGAGAAGAAGTATAAAAATCGCTACCAAGAGTTTGGAGGATGTCCTGAGGTAACAGAGAAGATTAAACCATAAAGACTATATACATTTTTTAATTAATTTTCATTGGAAAATCCGGAGGAAAACAGATGATAACTTACAAAAGGCTTCTTGATGAGATGAAAAAGGAAGTTGGACCCATAGCAAAGATTTTTCTCGACAAAGCAATGGATGTTCTTGAGATTGACGATGTCAATGACACCAACTACAAAGAGATCTTAGAAGTGCTCAAGGGAAATAGAGAACTTAGAGAATACATCCAGATAATTGAAAAAAGGTTGGAAGAAGGTTGAAAAAATTACTGCTCCGTATATTTCCCAAGCACCCCTTTCATCTCAGCGAGCATCAGGTCTATTTTTTCTCTGGGTATAAACATCACCAGTTTCTTGGCATTTTTCTCTACCTCAGGTAGTTTTTCTTCAATGTTGTCCACATTCATCTCTTCAATAACATTTACAACCTTATTTGAGATCCTACCCAGATATCTCTCTGCAATTGATTTGAGTTCTTCCCTTAAAGTTGAGATGTCTTCATCCTGAACCGTAAGCAGTCCATCAGTCTCAAGAGCAGAAGCTATGAGTCCTTCAATTTCACTTATAGACGGTTCTTTTATCCCGTATTTCTGAAGAACTGCCTGTCTGTCAACCACAACTGTTTCTTCAGAATCATCAAAAGAGAGCAAATCCGCCTTTTTTGGAGCTATATCCAAGACCTCTCTGACATCCCTTACTGAATTGCTTACAAAACCTATCTTCTTTTCCAGAGTGCTCTCCATTTTTTTAAGAACGGCATTTGTATTCCAGGAGATTGCCTTTGATACTTTCTCCTCATCGAGGGCATATATATCAGCAACGCAGTTTTTAACAAGGCTGAGCTCCTCAAAAGCTTCCATCCCTCTCAATTCTCTCTTGCTAATTATTTTCTCCACACCACACGCTACTGGTTCCCCATTTCTGAAAATAATTTTGGCATTGGAGAGTTCATCAGCCCTGTATGAAATTTCAACATATCCTGTAAATGCAGAATTCCTCATCTCCTCCAGAAGCTGATTAATACTCATTCTTTTTCCCATTTCGATAATTTCTCCTCTTGGAACAATCATTGCTTCCACCCTGAATTCGGGGGCTTTTTAACAGTCAAATTTGATATGGGTTCATCCAAGAGAGGAATATTTAAAATTTCTGTAAAAAGACATGGTGAAGTTAGATTTAATTTTTTAAATAAAAAAGATAGTAACTAATTTATGTTATTAATGTTCCTAAGCAATTATGTTCTGTAACTCTTTGGCATTCCAAGCAAATTCTCCCCAATGTAAGCCAGAGCCATCTGCTGGGTAACTGGAGCGAGACGAATCAGATTTATTTCTCTCCACCATCTCTCCACATCATACTCCCTTGCATATCCATAGCCACCAAAGCACTGCATTGCCCAGTAAACAGCCTTCAAACCTGCCTCAACGGCAACAACCTTCGCCATGTTTGCATACTTGCCAACCTCTCTGTAATCAGCCTGATTATCGAAGAGTGTGGATGCTTTGAAGTTCATAAGCCTTGCAGTCTCCAGAGTTGCATAAGCCTCAGCTAAGGGGAACTGCAGACCCTGATAACTTCCAATTGGTTCCCCAGCAAAGACCTTTCTCTGTTTTGTATATTCAACAGCCTTGTTTATTGCTGCTTTGGCTATTCCAATGGCTGCTGTTGTAAAGCACATCCTCTCTGGATTCAAAGTGTCAAGCAACGAGTACCATCCCCAATCAAGAGGTGGCATCAGAGCATCCTCAGGCAATCTCAGATTGCTTATGCTAACCTCACAGGTCTTGGAATAGTTTATCCCATGTTTCGGAATCGGGTTTACCTTGACTGCTGGATTTGGTAGATCAGTAAGGAAAAGACTTATCCCATGCGTTTTCTTCTCAGCCTTTTCTCTTGGAGTTGTTCTGGCAATTATAAGCATCCCCTTAGCCCTATCAGCACCGCTGATGAATATCTTGTTTCCATTAATAACCCATTCATCACCATCCTTCCCAGCCCTCGTTTTTATGTTCAGTGTGTTGGTTCCTGCATCAGGCTCTGTCAGAGCCATGCAGAATTCAAGCTCACCTTTTGCTATTCCCGGCAAATACTTCTCCTTCTGCTCCTCAGTCCCATGTCTGACTATGCTCATCCCACCAAAAACTTCAGTGAGAACAAGATACCAGTTCCCTGCCATTCCACAACCGTTAGCACACAGCTCTTCGATTGCAATCAGAAGCTCTGTCATTCCCATTCCTGCTCCACCATATTCTTCAGGGATGACTATGCCTGTAAAACCTGCCTTACTGAGAGCTTTCCAGAATTCTTCAGCAAATTCACCCTTTTCATCCTTTTCTCTCCAGTACTCTGGAGGAAAATCCTTTGCAATATCCCTTGCGGAATTTGCAATCATTTTCTGCTCTTCCGTAAACTCAAAGTCCATATCATCACCTCATGATTTAACATTATAAAAACTTTAGAAAAAAAATTTAGGAAGGCTTGAAGTAAAGTATATCATTTATCGTACCTTCTCTCTCTGATTTATCTCTGAGCACGGGCTCTACTTCCATCCCAATTTCCACCTGATCTTCTTCAACCTCTCCCAGCAAATGAATCATGCATCCATCCGTGCCCTCCATATCAATTATCGCATAAATTTCCGGTTTCTCAAGGGGCTTTTCATCTTTATCAAGCCATGCAACTGTGTATGCTCTAACTCTGCCCTTTCCACTGATCTCTTGATACTCTGTCTCCGAGAAGTCGAACTCACAGTACATCCTTGGTGGGAAGTAAACTCTACCGCACTTCTTACATTTTGCAGCTATAAACTTCCCCTCATCCCTTAAAGCCTTGAAAAATCTATCCCCAGCTTCACCACTGGTATAAATCCAGTATAGCTCAATCTTCCCTCCCCAGTGTCTCAGCTCTGCCGGATCGACAATCTTTTCATTGAACATGATATCACCCCTCCAAAGGTTTCCAGTATTTGATATCGGTCACAGAACCTTCCCTCTCATCTTCGGGTTTCCAGACTGCCTTCACCTTCATACCAATGTAAACATCCTCGGGCTTTACCTCTCCAAGAACATGCATTATGCCCATGTTCTTTGAGGCTCCATCAATTGAGATTACTGCGACAATCACAGGCTCCTCAAGTGGTTTCGCATCAGGATCGATGTATGATATTGAAAAGGTCTGAACCGTACCTGTATCCTCAACATATACCCACTCATCTATTGGTTTGTAGCACAGCTCGCAGAAAACCCTTGGAGGAACCATTATTCTTCTGCACTTGTTGCACTTTGTTGCGGCAATTTTGCCTTTTTTGAGTTCATTCAAAAACTTGCTCACAGCCTGACCTGCAGTCCAAGAATATCTGATGTTCGGATGGTCTTCGACATAGGTAACCTTTTTCTTCTTAATGTCTTCATCAGATAAAGAGGTTCCTTCAGCGTAAGGAGGAGCAGAAATATCCTTTTTACCTACAGCCATTATATCACCTCTTATTTGACATTACAACCACTGTTCCAACCTGCATCAGATCTCCCCATGCCTGACATACTCCTGTTGTCACTTCCTTAGCCACCTGCCTCTTTCCAGCTCTGTATGCAAGCTGCCAGTAGAGTTCACATGCTTTAACACCCATTGTAGCTGCTATCGGATTTCCAACACCAAGTAAGCCTCCTGATGGGCTACATGGAAGATCTCCATCTCTTGCGGTAACACCTTCTCTCGTCAGAATGGGAGCCTCACCCTTCTTTGCAAGCCCGAGTCCTTCCATATGATGCAATTCCTTATAATCGAAAGGATCATAGGGTTCAGCCACATCAATTTCCTTTCTTGGATCAGTTATGTGTGCCATTTTGTAAGCCATTTTTGCAGCTTCAGCAACATACCTGGGGAAATAGAGATCCCTGTTCGTCCACATGGTTGTATCGAGAGCCCATCCAACACCGGTAACCCAGACAGGATTGTCTGTTATCTGCCTAGCTATGTGTGGAGCAACCATTATCAGAGCTGCAGCTCCATCACTGGGTGGAGAAACATCCAGTCTCCTTACAGGAAGAGCCATTGGTTCGCTGTTCAGAACATCTTCAACTGTAATCTTCTCCGCAAGCTGAGCACACGGATGATCAAGAGCATTTGCCTTGTTTTTAACGGATACGAGAGCTATGTCCTCGTGTTTGATGTTGTGGACATGCATGTATCTGTTCATCTCAAGCGCAAAAATCCAGATCAGGTTTGGATTCAGCGGACGATCCAGAATTGGGTCCCAGATGTACTTGAAGGCAGACTGGGGGTGTGGATGACTCGAAGACATTTTCTCCTCGCATACCACAAGGCAAACATCTGCAAGCCCGCTCGCCACATGCCAGTAACCGGCTATTGGGGCAAAAACTCCTGTACCTCCACCCACAAAAACCCTCATATAGGGTCTATCGCTTCCGCCTGAACCGTCCAGAAGGTACTCTCCCTTCATGTGCAGACCATCAAAGGCATCAGGAGCAGAGCCCATCACCACCATTTCAATGTCACTCAACTCCATTTCAGCCTCTTCAAGTGCCTGCTTTACTGCAAGATAGGAGAGTTCCTTGCCAGTCTCATTTAACCTCCTCTTGAAGGTCGTCATTCCAGCTCCAACAATTGCCACATCCTGTTTTTTATGGAACTTCAAACCGCTTATTCTTTCAACCTCCATAACCATCACACCCCGAAAACAGCTACTGTTCCACTTGCAGTTGGGATGTATCTCCACGCCTGCGCAACACCTGTTTCAGCCTCAATCTGTCTTTTTCCAGCAAGTCCTCTCAACTGAAGTACAACTTCAAGCGCTTTCTGACCGCCTGTTGCTTCAAGAAGGTTACCAACACCGAGATTTCCTCCTGAAACATTCACCGGAAGTTCTCCATCTCTTGCAAAGTAACCTTCCTGCATCAGACTTCCTGTCTCATATTTCCTTGAAAGCTGAAGGGCTTCAATGTGCTGCAGCTCTTTGAAGGCAAACCTGTCATCAACCTCTGCAAAATCAACCTCTTTAGCAGGATTGGTTATCTTCGCGAGTTTGTAAGCCATTTTCGCTGCCTTATATGCATACATGGCATTAAAACTCATTGTGTCATAATTGCTGGTCTCACTCCACCATCCAACACCCTTGACCCATACTGGAGTATCCGTGATCTCCCTTGCCACAAACTCATTTCCGAGCACAAATACAACAGCACCATCAGAAACAGGAGCGATTTCTATCTTCCTCATTGGATCAAACACCATTGGGCTGTTCAATACATCCTCAACAGTAACTTTCGCACCATAAGGGGCTGAAGAGTTGAGGAGTGCGTTGTTTTTGTTTTTCACCACGACCTCAGCTATCTGTTCTTCATTGATGCAACATTCACTGACATACTGAGACATCTCAAGAGCTGCAAAGTAATATGGATGTGCGTTCCCGATATCTCTGAGCCATACTGGATCCATAGCAAATTTAATTACCTCTCCAAAAGTGAGAATATCACTCGCCTTGCTGTGTGCTTCAACAACAACTATGTCGGCAAGCCCACTTTTTATCTGCATGTAGGCTGTTGCAACACCGTAAAGGAAGTCGCTACACACAGTACATGTCGGTTTGAGAACACCTCCAAGCTGATCCGGTACAAATTCGTCAAATATGGCAAAGCCCTCCCAGAAATCCTCTGCACATGTTACAACGCTGTCCACATCCTTCCTTGGGTTTATACCCGCATCCTCGTAAGCTCTCACCGCTGCTTCAAGCATCAGTTCTTTCCAGTTCAAATCCGGAGTATTGGTATTGAATCCTGAATAACCAACTCCAAGCACTGCAACTCTCATCTCACCACCTCTTTTTTGAGAACCGCCCAAAAACCAAACCGGGCATTAAACCACCTGACAGAATCAAATTTCAATAAAACACTATTTAAAATTTCCTTTTTTAATCGTTTTCTTTAGAATTCGTTATAAACCAATTAAAAATTTAATGATTGATAATTGAGCATATATGTTCCGGGAAAAAAATATCTGAGATTTTAATAATAAACTTCACACCTCCATCTTTATCTTTCTCCCCTTTGATATTATCAATCCGTAGGGGTCAATATCTTCTCTCAAAGTCTTAAGCTCAAGTTCGGTCGGTGGCTCAAGCTCAACAACCTTTTCTGCTACGAGTGGCTCAATAGCCATCTCCTCAAGCACCTCTTCAACAGTGAAGCCCTTCATCACACCCAGTAATTTGAGTTCTCCTGTTTTCTCGTCGAACCCGAACATCCCCATAGAAGTTATAACCCTGTAAGGACCTGTCTCCGCTGGCAAACCAAGTTCTTCTCTGGTTTTTCCATCAATCACATGTCCTGGAGAGGTTATAAAATCACACCGCTCTACAAAACGCCTTTTTTCGTGAGCCATTACTATTATTGTCTTCCAACAGTAACTCGCAACCTCGTTCCCTCCACCACTTCCTGGAAATCTTACCTTCGGCTTTTCGTAGTCATCTCCAATCATCGTGGAATTTATGTTCCCATATCTGTCTATCTGAGCTGCCCCAAGCATTCCATAGTCAATATAACCTGCCTGAGCATAGCTGAAAGCAAGATTCATACTGCACCACTGCAGGCTTCGATAGGTGTTCGAAGGTCCTCCCATCGTTCCTCTGAGGAAAGGGGTTCTGCTCAAAGGTCCTATCGCACCAAACTCAAAAACCTGAACAATATTTGGTGCGTAAAGCTTCTCTGCAAGTATAGCAACAACCTGTGGTATTCCCCATCCAACGAATATCGTTCTGTTGTCTTCAAGCAGTCTTGCCGCATTACATATCATGAACTCGGTATCGGTAAACTCAATTTCCATAAACATCACCTCCTCAGATCACCTGTATCCCTCAAGAATCTGTGACTTCTGTATAAGCTCTTTCAGCCTTGAAATACCAATTTTCTTCTCAAGAAACTCATCGTGGCTGTCAACACTGTAGATATATTCCTCGAGATAGCTTTGCATCTCCTCATCAGTTCTGATTGAAGTAAGTTTGAGATAATGCTCTGAATCCATTTCGTAATAGCCCTGAGTTCCACCGGGATAGGATCCAAAGGGAGCATGAACCACAGCATCAACACAGTAATAAGGAATGGTAGTCCAGTTCGGATGTTCTCTGAATTCAATTGTCTCCACTATCCTCTCTGCAGATATTATGACCCGCTTTGAAGCCATGGCTGTTTCCAGTGTTGCCACCGTGGGCCCATAAACCCTTGCATTTCCGTAAATGTCCGCCTCCTGAACATGTATCACAGCAACATCGGGATTCAGAGCTGGCATTAAGGCAACTGGCTGATTGCTGAAAGGATCCTTGACAACAACTGCTCCAGAATGTTTCAGCGTATCAGTACCCAGTAAATCTCTCGCCGGAATGAATGGTATACCCATTGCTCCTGCTACAAGTCTGTAAGTTACGCTTCCATTACTCCAGTCATAAACCTTAACCGCTCCTTCCTGAACCTTTTTTGCTATGTAAGGTCCAAAACCAAGAAATCCTACATCTATCTTATCAACGCATCCTGCTCCAGCAAGAAGAACTGACTCAAGTAGTGTAAATTTGGCAAGAATCCATAGATTCCTGATTCTCTGCCTTATTATTTCTCTGATGAGGCTCTGTGGACCCCTTGTCAGCGATGAGAAATCGTATGCTAAATAGTCACCATTTTTAACGAATTTCTTTACAGCTTCTCCCTCATCCATTAGCTTGTCCTCAAAAGCCCTGTTCTTCCTGTCCCTGACAAACTTTCTGAATTCGTCAGGAGGTGTGAAATGTATCTCAGCTTTTCCTTTATCGAGAACCTCTAATTTCTCCATACCAAAACTTCAATCTCTAACACTTAAAAATTATGATTTTTTGCAACCATGTTGGGGTTGCTGATGGGAAAAATTGCCTGTTCCTTGCAATAAAGTTCAAAGGTCATTAAATTCCTGCAGGCAGCACCCTTCAGTCTTTTTCCTTATCAGAATCTCTACATAATCTCCCTGAACATAGCATATCCTGCAGTCTTCTTTTTCATCACAGGTCGAAGCATTAACTACCTTAACCTCATAGCCCATCGATTCATACAGCTCGACAAATTCCTGTGCTCTATCCCGCTCTACAATAAAGGCTTTCTCCCATTTCACTACCATGAATGTGAAATTGCATTTTTCGGGCAGTTTTTTACACAGGGGAGGCTGTCAATCTCCCATCCAGATGCTGGTTTGCATGGTGCGCAGCTGAATCTGAGTTTTTTTCTCTGCTCCTCCCTAACCTTCGCCACAGGTTCCTCTCTGAATGGATCAACCTCGTCCTCCCCAACCTCAAATATCTCTGAAGGACAGACTTCAACACACATAGGAGTGGTTAAGGATGTACATCCATCACATCTATCCGTATCTATGCTGATATAGTATACTCCTGAACCATCCTTGTAACCGTACTGAGCAATCATAAAATTATTTATTAATAATTTCATTTAAAAGAGTTTGGTTTAAAGCGAGCTTTGTCATTCAAGCCCAAGTAACTTCATCGCGTTCTTCCACATCATCTTTTTAACAGTTTTTCTGCCAAGAGGGAGATTTATGAAGTCCTCGACAAGTTTTTTCAGATTGCATCCAGGCCAGTCTGACCCAAAAATAAGCTTATCACTGAGTTCTTCAAGATTTGGAAAATAGTCAGTCAGCTTTTTTGGAGGCAGCCCTGAAAACTCCAAATAGACATTTTCATGTATTCTTGCAAGCATGGAAGCTGTGTTATACCACAGCCCTCTCCCAGAATGTGCAAGGACAATTTTCATATCCGGAAAGTCAAGTGCAACATCGTCAAGATACAGGGGATCTGCGTACTTCTGTCTGACATTTCTGAAAATGGATGTGCCTGTGTGGAAAACAACAGGTATTCCGAACTGAGCAGCTTTTTCATAGAGAGGATAAACACTCTCATCATTCGGATAGAAGTACATGTAAGATGGGAGGAGCTTTAAACCCTTCATTCCAAGCTCCTCAACACAGTACTCAAGCTCGGCTACTGGATCTTCAGACTTCACAGGGTTGATTGAACAGAAGGGGATCAATCTTTTATTTCTGCATAGCATTGAGACAAATTCGTTCGATACTATCCCTGTCACTTCAGGTGTGCTTTCAGCAAAAACAACTCCATATTCAACTCTGGCAGAATCCATCTCCCTGAGAATTATCTCCTCCGTGATTGGTTTCGTGTAGTCGATAGTCGGGTTTATCTTTCTGAGATAATCGATAACCCATGGCTTCCATGGTTTCTCATAAACATGCATGTGAAAGTCAATAACCCTGAACTCTGACATTTAACGAATATGTTGAAGTCATATTTTAAAATCTTCCGGAGAAGTCGTGAGATGAAGCAAATATCTGCATAATTAAAATAATAAAAACATCTGTTCAGAGTTAATTTGATTATAGAATAATCTGAGTAACTACAAACCAGAATTAAAAACGAAAAATTTTTTAACCATAGTTAAATTCGAGGAAGTATGATTTCCAAGAGAAGTTTGCTGAAAGTTTATATTTTAGGGATACTTACAATGGGAATCTACTTTATCTACTGGTATATAAAAACCAAAGACGAGATAAACAGCCTCGGAGGAGACATACCAACAGCCTGGTTACTCATCATACCCATCGCCAACATATACTGGATTTACAGATATGCTGTAAGTTTTTCAGATGTTGTGAAAAAAGACGGAAATGGAGTTCTTTATTTCCTTGTTTTCTGGCTTGTTTCTATAATCACCCCTGCCATAGTACAGTCTGAGCTGAATAAAATTGCAGAGGAAATTTCGGCTGGTTAAGAGAGCCTGCATATTTTTTCAATATTTCTGTGAAACAGTCTTCTCTTTACTTTTTTATCAACATCAAGATTTTTTATCTTCTCAGCTTCGCTCTCCATGACCCCAAAGGGTACATCAGACCCAAAAATTACCCTATCATCCCCTAACTCGTCCAGAAACCTCTTAATCGTTCCCTGTGATGCAAGGGATGTGTCAAAATAAACATTCTCTCTATTCCTGAATTCTCTGAGAAAACTGACAGGATTGCCACCAAGAAGCCCGAGATGAGGAACTATAAGCTTTACATCAGGAAATTTTTCCACAAAAATTCTCGTAAACTCAAGCTCTTCCTCGAAAATAAGTGGAATATCAAGTTCAGAAACACTTCTGACAAACTCAGGGAGTTTTTCACTTTTCAGCGTGCCATAATTGGAGGCTGTGTCAGACACTCCACCAACCCAGTGCCATTTTATTGCCACAAACACTTCTGGAGGGGTCTGGAACTTCTCAGTAACATAATAAACCGGGATGAATTCCCTGTATTCATCACAAAGCTCTAAGATCCAGTCTGCACCATAAATCTCCCCATATGAAGGAAAGGGGAAAACAAGACATCTATCGACCCCTGCCCAGGACATCTGTTCGATCAGAAATTCCGGTGTAACTTCGGTATTCATTGCTATAGAGTAACCGATGTGAACATGAGAGTCGATTATCATGAACTCAAACCTTTTTGAAGCAGTACCAGTATCTCTTCCTCTCAGCAGGACCTTTTATCTCGATAATCTCCCACTTCACCCTGTCCCCTATTTTAAGCTCATCATAGCCGGAGTCGAATATCATCCCACTCATCTGAACTCCATTTTCTGGATAATCTCCGAATCTGGCTATTGCAACGATAAAAGGCGCAATCTGATCGAGAATCATGGGTGCTCCGAGCCTCATCTCTGAGAAGGCATAGAGCTCTCCCACCTCAGGAATCCTGACCCACTCAAGGTTATCTGAAAGGCAGTTTGTGCAGATTATCGCGGGTGGAAAACCTATTTTTCCACAATCTCTGCACTTCGTTGTTGTCAGGTCCCCCTCAGCAAGGTTCCTGTAGAATTCATAAATACCTGTGGCATCTGCTCCTGATGCCTCCTGCTGATCCCAGGGATCGAGCAGTGGAGGAAGTTCAATCAGATCCGGAAGCTTTATTTTTTTCATCAAAATCACCCCTTCAGGTTCTGAGGTTTCTCAACGCTGTACGCCATCAGATGGTGTAGCTGAGCCATACCACTCAGATTGTGGGCTATAGCTATCCTCGCTCCACTGACATACCTCCCTTCCGGAACTTCTCCTCTAAACTGCATTAAAATCTCCCAAGCCTGTCTTATTCCTGTCGCACCCAGAGGATGTCCGTTTGCAAGCAACCCTCCACCAGGATTCACGGCAACTTTTCCACCTATGTAGCTCTCTCCTTCTTCAATGAACTTTCCACCCTCTCCCTTTTTACAGAATCCCAGTTCTTCATACTCTATGATCTCACTTATCGTGAAGCAGTCATGAACCTCGGCAATGTCAATGTCCTTTGCTTCAATTCCGGTCATTTTGTAGAGTTCATCTGCAGCCTTTCTGAGAGCCTTCCATTCACTCAGATCACCCATTTGATTCACCGTATGGGAGTGTTCAACAACCTGAACACCACCAACAATCCAGACCGGAGTGTCAGTCAATTTCCTTGCAATATCCTCAGATGCAAGTATCAGTGCTGCTGCTCCATCTGTCATTGCGGAACAGTCAAGAAGACTTAGCGGTGGGGAGATCATTCTTGATCCCATTACCTTTTCAACTGTAACCTCCTTCTGGAACTGTGCATAGGGGTTCATCACCCCATACTTTGCATTTTTAACCCTCACAATTGCCATCTGTTCCTTGGTTGTGCCATAATCGTGCATGTGTCGCTGAGCTACCATGGCAAAGAAAGGAGGGGCTGTAAAACCATTGACGCCATCGAACTCTCTGTTTCCCACATTAACCATACATGTCTGGCTGATGTTCATGTGTTTGGTGTTCATCTTTTCCACACCGAGAACAAGAGCCACATCACTCAATCCCGTTGCAATCGATAGCCAGGCATATCTTATTGCTGCCTGCCCACTTGCACAGGCAACCTCAGTCCTCGCAATAACTCTCCTCACATCCACACCAAGAAGCTCCGCAACTAAGGGGGCAACATGAGTCTGATAAACCCATCTCTCAGGCTGAGCAGCTCCGACAAAAAGAGAGTCAATATCTTTCCTGTCAAGATTGGAAACATCATCGAAAACGGCTTTGCCTGCTTCCTGAACTAAATCCTTCCATCCCACTTCTCTGACTCCAAATCTGGTTATTCCTCCCCCTACAATTGCAACATTTCTCATTCGACCACCCCGCTTTATTTTCCCCTGAACTCCGGTTTCCTCCTGTACATGAAGGCAGTGATACCTTCTGCAATATCATCACTCACCGCCACATCTCCACCTGAGGCAGCTTCCAAGAAAAGTCCTGTTCTGAGTTCCGGTTGATTACCATAGTACATAACCTTTTTAACAAGTTTGTAGGCAAGAGGTGGTCCTTCAGCTATTTTTCTTGCCACTTCGGCAACCTTTTCATCGAATTTGTCAGCATCCACCACATAGTTGACAATCCCGTAGTCAAGAGCTGTTTCAGCATCTATCTGCTCTCTCATCAGAATTATCTGCTTCGCTCTTGAAAGCCCTACAAGCCTGACAAGTCTCTGTGTTCCCCCCCATCCAGGAAATAATCCAAGATTGAGCTCTGGAAGAGATAAAAATGCACTTTTACTCATTATTCTCAAATCACAAGCCATCGTAAGCTCGAACCCTCCACCAAGAGCAGGACCGTTAATTGCTGCGATCACAGGTTTGGAAAGGGTCTCAATCTTTGTGAAGGTCTCATGTCCCTTCTCACTGAACTCGAGCATAGCTTCACTCGTCCCCCTTGCAAAAACAGAGAGGTCTGCTCCGGCACAGAAGTTTCGTCCCTTTCCGCGTATCACTATGCATCTAACATCCTCATCTTTTTCAAGTTCTGTAAGTGCAGAGGATATTTCATCCAAGAAAGTAGGATTCAGAGCATTTGCCCTCTGGGGGCGGTTGAGGAGGATGATTGCAAATCTGTTCTCTCGATTTTTGTGAATTTCTATGAACTCATATTCTTTGAAATAGTTGAAGAAACCTCTCCCCGTTTTTCTCCCAAGACTTCCCTCCTCAACCATCCTTAAAAGCACAGGATTTGGTCTGTATCTTTCTTCACCGTACTTTTTGTAGAGTTCCTCAAGTTTTTCAATTATTATATCAATACCCACATCATCTGCCATTCTCAGCAGTCCTCTTGGATAGTTTAACCCATGCAAAACACCAAGGTCTATTTCCTCAGGTGTTGCAACCTCTCTCTCAATAAGCCAAGCAGCCTCATTAACCGCGGGAGCAAGAAGTCTGAGCTCATCAAATTTTGCACCAGCCCTTAACGGGACTTCATTTGTTTTCCCTTCAGACCAGTCATAGAATCCCTTTCCACTCTTTTTACCAAGATGTCCTGCCTCAAACAGCCTGACAAAGGGAGGAGCTGGGCGATAACTCTCACCAAGCGTCTCCCTGTAGTACTCAAGTACATGGTAGCTTACATCAATGCATCCGCCAGCAAGTAAATCATGAAGCTCAAACAGCCCCATAGGTAGCCCCATCTTGTATTTCACAGCAGAATCAATTTCCTCCACAGTTCCTTCTCCATTCTCGAGTGCCCATGCAGCCTCATTTGCCATTGTTACAAAAATTCTGTTCACAACAAAACCCGGCACATCTTTCCTGACATGAATTATAACCCTATTCAGCTTTCTTGAGAATTCCTCAACAGTCTTCACAACCTCCTCTGAAGTCTTCTCTCCCCAAACTATCTCGACAAGCCTCATGTACTTTGGAGGATTGAAAAAATGCAGCCCTATGAATCTGTCCTGTCTTTTTGTGTGTTCTGCAAGTTTTGTGATGCTCAGTGAAGAGGTATTTGTTGCAAAAATCGTGTGTGAGGGGCAGTACTCCTCACATTCCCTGAAAACTTTCTTCTTCAAATCCATTATCTCCGGGATTGCTTCGATTATTATATCCGCATCCTGAACAGCAATTTCCAAATCAACGACAGGAGTTATCCTCCCGAGGATTTCCTCAGCCCCTTCTTTGAGCCTACCTTTTTTCTCATCCTTCTCAAGACTTGCTTTTATTCTATCATATCCTCTCTGTACAAATTCTTCATTGATGTCTCTCATTTTCACATTAAAGCCAGAAACTGCAGCTAGCTCAGCTATAGCATGCCCCATCGCCCCTGCCCCAAGCACACAAACATTTTTGATATTCATAAACCTACCTCCATCAAACACTCTCAAAACCAGCTTTCAAAGCCTTCAAATTGCTCTCAACGAGTTTTTCAGGGAAAACTTCGCTGACGGCTCTTTCAAGGCTTTCATAACTCACTGGCAAATCAACAAGCTTTGCCAGCATACCCACAACAACCACATTGGTGGCTACAACATTTCCAACAACTTCCTGAGCAATCTTCGAAGCGTCCACAACCCTCACAGTTTCTGTAACTTCTTTAAGTGCACTCAACACCTCATCGAACTCTGGATACTTTGCCAGCCCGGCAGATACGGTGGTGGGAACTATTTTCCTGTTATTCAGAATGACGAGGGTCTTATCTGAAAGATAGTGAGCATACCTGACAGCCTCCACAAGCTCAAGAGCTACCACAACATCTGCTCCTCCGTAGGGAATGAGAGGAGAGTGAACATCACCAAATCTTACATGAACCTCCACGCTCCCGCCTCTCTGAGCCATGCCATGAGTTTCCGCCGTCACAACATTAACTCCAGAGTTGAGTGCAGCCCTCGCAAGAATGGCTGATGTTGTGAGAATGCCCTGACCTCCAACACCGACTAAAAGTATATTCAATTTTGTCATCTTTTTAAATTAGGAATGAAAGTATTTCAATTTTACTAAGTTCACCAAAAACCGGGTGTTTGTTAAACAATGTCAATTTCATTTACAAGTTTCATCAGAAATTGTTTTAAAGAATCCCCTCCAAAAGAATATTATGATTAAAGATGTTGTAAAGGATGCCGAAGGAGAGAAGGTATTCTTTCTCGGCAATGAAGCTATTGCAAGAGGTGCTATTGAGGCTGGAATCGATATTTATGCAACCTATCCTGGCACCCCATCTTCTGAAATATCCGATACACTCTCCGAAGCTTGCAGACTTCTCAGAAACAAAATGGAATTTTATATGGAGTACTCCACCAATGAAAAGGTGGCGTTTGAGGTTGCCGTTGCAGCCTCACTTGTCGGGAAGCGTGGAATGTGTGCTATGAAGCATGTTGGAGTTAATGTTGCAGCCGACTCACTTTTCAGCTTTGCCTATATGGGTGCAAAGGGCGGGTTTGTTGTTGTTTCAGCAGATGACCCATCTCTGCACAGCAGTCAGAACGAGCAGGACAACAGATGGTACGGGCAGGCAGCAAGAATTCCTGTTATCGAACCTTCAAATGTTTCAGAAGCAAAAGAGCTTGTAGCAAAGGCTTTTGAGGTATCGGAAAAATTCGAGCTTCCCGTTATGTTCAGAACATGTACCAGACTCAACCATGCAAGTGGTATTGTCGAGCTTGGCAAAATACCTGAAAAGAAGCTTGAAAGGATCGACTGGGAAAGAAACCCACTGAGTCAGGTTCTCGTACCAGGAGTTGCAAGAAAGAGAAAGCTTATCCTCTTAGAAAAAATTGAGAAAGTAAGAGATTACTTCAACTCAGAACTGAATGAAGTGAGAGAGGGAAAGGGAACGGATGGAGTTATCGCATGTGGTCTTGGCTACTCCTATGTTATTGAGGCACTTGAGAGATTGAATGCTGATCTTCATATCATGAAGCTTATCACACCATATCCTCCACCTGAAAAAATAATAGAGGACTTCGTAAGCAATCTCGATAGAGTTGCTATTGTCGAGGAGGTTGATCCATTCGTAGAACTTCATGTGAGGGCAATTGCAAAGGATTACGGTGTAGAAGTGTATGGAAAGAGAAATGGCTATTTTCCGGAACACTACGAACTGAACCTCCCTGTGGTGGAGAAAGGCATAGCGAAAATGCTTGGAGTTCAGGCTCCAGACTATGATTCGGTGCTCAAGAGGGCTGAGAAGCTTTCCTCCTTAGCCCCTCCAAGACCCCCAGTTTTCTGTGCTGGATGTCCACATGCTGCCTCATTCTATGCCCTCAAAAATGTTTCAGAAAACCACGGCGGTGCAGCACTGCCAAGTGATATCGGATGTTATACACTTGGAGTTAACAAACCCTTTGAAACCGTTGACATCTGCCTGTGCATGGGAGGAGGAATCGGAATTTCAAACGGTCTTGCAAGGGTTGTTAAAAACAAAGTGGTTATCACAGTTGGAGATTCAACCTTCTTCCATGCCGCCATTCCTGCCTTAATTGATGCTGTCCACAACGGAGCAAATATAACCCTTCTCGTGCTCGACAACTCAACCACAGCCATGACCGGCCATCAGCCCCATCCAGGACTTCCATCTACAGGGTGTGGAGAGACAGGAAAGCAGGTAAGCGTTGAAGAGGTTGCCAGAGGGTGTGGTGTTGAATTTATTGAGGTTGTGAGACCATACAACATAAAGAAAATGGAAGAGGTCCTGACGAGGGCAATTGAGCATGAAGGCGTATCTGTTGTTGTCGCAAGACAGCTATGCGCAATCCTGTGGAACAGACAGAGAAAAATCAAGGGAATTGAAATTCGCCCCTTTGAAGTGCTCGACAATTGCAATCTCTGTCTTGAATGTGTTTCAAACTTTGCCTGTCCGGCAATAATCTATGATGGAGAGACAGTCTGGATAGATGATACCCAGTGTGCAGCATGCGGTGTTTGCGCAAGAGTTTGCCCTGAGGATGCAATAAAGCCGAGAAAAAAAGTTGAAGCCACTTAAATGAAGCAGAAAAATTTGAGGTTGGAGAAATAACCACATACCATTCAGTTTTTATTTTCCTTTCCACTCAGGTTTTCTTTTCTCAATGAAAGCATCAAGTCCCTCAACAGCATCCTCACTCTTTATCAGTTCATTGAGATAGATTCCGTTAATAATGGAGCTTCTTTCTTCGAATGAGAGTGTAAGTGATGATTTAAACGCCTTCTTTGTGAGCAGAAGGGCTATGGGGCTTTTTTCGATGAGTTTGCTGACGAACTCTTTAACCTTCTCCTCGAACTCTTCTTCTGCAAAAACATGGTTCACAATCCCCATCTCCTTTGCCGTTCGAGCATCAAAGGTATCGCCAGTTATTATGAACTCAAAGGCATTCTTTGCCGGAATGATCTGTGGAAGTACTGCGAGAGATATGGGTGGATAGTGAGCAAGCAGAATCTCCGGATTGCCCAGCTTTGCTTTTTCTGATGTAAGGATGATGTCACATACCAAGGGGATTTCGAAACCACCCCCAAGAGCATAACCCCGTACAGCGGCAACTGTAATTTTCTTTGAGTTAAGTATGCTCTTTATCAGCTCTGTGAATTTTTCAATCATCTGTGGAGCCTTATCCGGATAGTGTTCCTTTATCTCAGCTCCTGCGCTGAAATGTTTGCCTTCTGCTGCTATAACCGTCACAACCGTATCCTTCCCCTCAATATCCCTCAGCGCAGAAATCATCTCATCCATCATTTCCATATCAACGATGTTCAAAGGTGGACTTGAAAGCCTCAACCAGGCTACCTTTCCTTCAACATCAACCTTTATTTTTTCATACGCCATGGTGAAATACACTAAATTATTCTTATTTAATAATTATGTTCTTCCGAATTAAGTGCATTTTCCAAAATTATTTCCCACCCTCAACAAACCATAGAACTTGTATCTATCATAAAATGAGAAAAGAATGTCAAAATAACAAGAAAATAAACAAAGAAAATACAGATTGCACTGCCCGTACCAAGCCAGTCAGCAAAGTAAATCAACGCTACAAAAGCCTTTTAGAGAGATAAAAAGAATCTAAAAAAGATTAAAAATCAATTCAGTCCTCATCCGAGGAGTCACTATCGAAGTCCTCTCCACCGCCACCCTTGCTGCTCTCCATACCCTTCGCTGCAATGACATCGTCAATCCTCAGAATCATTATTGCTACATCAGTAGCACTGCTTATTGCCTGCTTTTTGACCTTCAGTGGCTCGAGGACACCCTTTTCCTCCATATCCTCAATTTTTCCTGTGAAAACATTGACGCCATAGCTCGTCCTGCCCTCTTCGTGAGCTTTTCTTATTTCGACAAGGATGTCGATCGGATCGAGTCCAGCGTTCTCAGCGAGTGCTCTTGGTATAACCTCAAGTGCAGTTGCGAATGCCTCTGCTGCGAGCTGTTCTCTACCACCAAGACTTGTCGCCCACTGCTTGAGTTTCAGGCTCACCTCAGTCTCCGGAGCTCCACCACCAGCGACAACATATCCGCTCTCAATAGCAACCTTTGTAACCTTCAACGCATCTGTCAGGCTTCTCTCCACCTCATCAACGATGTGCTCCGTTCCACCTCTTATCAGGATTGTTACAGCCTTTGGATTCTTGCAGCCCTCAATGAATACCATCTTTTCATCGCCAATCTTCCTTTCCTCAACAAGCTCTGCTGCGCCAAGATCTTCTGGCTTCACATCCCTCAAATCAGTCAGGATTTTTGCTCCTGTTGCCTTGGCTATCTTGTCAATATCGCTCTGCCTAACCCTTCTGACCGCAAGCACTCCAGCCTTTGCCAGATAGTACTGGGCAAGGTCATCTATTCCTTTCTGGCAGAAGACAACATTTGCTCCAGCATTTACAAGGGTGTCAACCATGTCCTTGAGCATCTTCTCTTCCTGCTCGATGAATCTCTGGAGCATTTCAGGATCGGTTATTCTTATCTCTGCATCCGTCTCTGTCTCCTTCACCTCAAGAGCAGACTTCAAAACAGCAATCTTTGCATCCTTAACCCTCTTTGGCATTGACGGATGCACAACCTCTTTATCAATAACTATGCCCTGTACCATCTGAGTATCCTCAATTCCTCCTCCCTGCCTCTTCTCAAGCTTTACATTGTCGATGTCAACCTCATATCCTGCCTCAGTTTTCTCTGCGACAGTCTTAACAGTCTTAACAGCAAGATCTGCCAGATAATCTACAGCATATTCAGCATGCTTTCCTGTTATTGCTGTGGCAGCTATCTTCCTCAGTTTCTCCTCATCTTCCACATCAATCTTCGTTGCAATATTCTCGAGAACCTCAATAGCCTTTGCAGCAGCAAGTCTGTATCCTCTTGCAATCACTGTCGGGTGAATTTCCTGATCAAGAAGTTCCTCAGCCCTTTTGAGGAGTTCCCCGGCAAGAACCACTGCTGTTGTTGTACCATCTCCCACTTCATCCTCCTGTGTCTTTGCAACCTCTATTATCATCTTTGCTGCCGGATGCTCAACATCCATTTCTTTCAAAATCGTAACTCCATCATTTGTTATAACAACATCTCCAAGGCTGTCTACAAGCATCTTGTCCATTCCCTTTGGACCAAGGGTACTTTTAACAGCCTCGGCAATAACCTTTGCAGCAGTTATATTCAACCTCTGCGCATCCCTTCCAACTGTCCTCTGGGTTCCCTCCTTCAGGATTAACACCGGCTGTCCATGCAGAGTAACCATTTTTCACACCCCCTCAACATACTCAAAATTTCTGAAAATAGATGGTATAGTAGTTCTATATATTTTTTTCGGTTCTCTTCTTTTCATTTATGAATGTGATAAAATCCTTAGCAGATACAATACAGTCTAAATCTTCCTTCATAAGGAAAACAACCATGTCTGAGGTTTGAGAGACTTTTTTTTCAACGATATAGGCAGCTTTGGTCGAAAGGACTTCTGAAATTTTCCCGAGAATTTTCGCTCTTTTTTCAATTTCCCGAACCTGCCTGACCCCTGTCAGTACCATTTCATCCTCTTTCTCCCCGGGTTTGGAAACTATATCAAAAGGCGCATGCCTGATTGGATAAACCTTAATACCTATAACTCTGAGCTGGTCAATTATCTCCTCTTCTTTCTTTCCAAGCTGAAGCTTTTCAGGATTTTCTTCTAGATCTCTGCACTCTTTTACAAAATTCTTCAGGTCTATAGCCTTTATTATGTAAGTCCCAAGCAAATCTTCCAGTTTGAGGGCGTTTTCAACTGAAGTATCTATACCCTCTTCGTACTTCTTGATTGCTCTTCTCGACACCCCGAGATAACCCGCCATCTCACCGAGTGAAATTCCGAGTTCTTCCCTAACCTTCCTTATCTTCTCACTGTCGAGCTTTACATAATATCCTCCCGGAGCGGAGTAAACCATCGGGGGCATGTCCTCAATTATAAAATCATAAAATGTGGCTGTGTTTATTACGGGAAGTCCATAGCGGTTGTAAACAACCCCCCTCTCAAGAAAATCAAGTTTAAACTTCTCCCCAACCACGATAGGAACCGCACTAAGCAGAGTGGCTACTTTTTTCATTTCTTCAGCCATCTCTCCCTTCAGAGAATCGATATTGTAGAGTATCTTTATCAGAAAAATGTTTTCATCTTTCTTGGCAACAATATCAAAGCACCTTGGTTTGGTCTCAATAAGGTCGGTTACAACATATCCGGCTTTGCTGAGTATTCTCAGCACGGAGTTGAGAACGCCACTCTGCATCGATAAAAATAGATATGCTTTACTATATAATTTTTTGGATTCGTAATGATAATGAATCCGGGAAAAATAACCACCAGCTAATCTCTCAGCCTGTAAACCATACTGTAAGCATGCTTTCCAATACCATAATAGTGCTTTATAACATCATGAATTCTGAAACCCAACACTTTATAATAAGAAACAAGAGCTGCTTGATTGACAGACACTTCAAGCCATACACTGTCAAAGCCCTTTTTTCTGGCAAAATCGATACTCTTATTCACAAGACTTCTCCCGATGCCCTGATTTCTGTACTCCTCCTTAACCACTACAGAACCTATCCTGAATTCATCATTCCAATAGACAACAGCTGCTGCAACAATCTCATCATTTACTTCCGCAACGAACACCTTTTTGTGGTAAGGTTTCATTGATATGTCCACAAATACACTCAAGCCAAGAATTTCATATTCGAGATCGATTACTTCCTCGACCTCGTCGTCTTCCATCTCACGAAGGTGGATAGAGATTTCCACAAACTAACTTCATCATCCAATTTAAAATTTTTTCGGTTAAATACAAAGGAAATTTAATTTTTCATTGCATATATGTTTCGGCTGGTGATGACCCAATAACCCGTACCAAAATTAAAGCTGATTTTATTGATGTCTCCCAGCCAATAACAAAAAATTTATTGCGACCCAGAAAATCTGTTTTAGATGGTTCTCAAAGAACTCCGTAGAGCAGTGATGAAGGCTACCGAAGCTTCGATAAATAAAAGGCACAGATTTATGGTATTTCTATGTGGAGAAATGAACAGAGATATGCTAAGATTAAGTCAGGAAGTTTTTGAAATATACTTTCAGACTCGTGGTGCGATAAAGGGGGAGAACTTCAAAGGACTTTTGCTCGCTGGAAGGACAAAATTCCTTGAGTTTATTGAGGCGGGATTTTTTAATTCTGAAAGCTATAAATCCAGAAAAATTCATTTCAAAGATTCCGAGAGGGTTCTGGGAGAGACCTATGGTTCCCTTATCCTTGACCTCACTGAAGGTTTCAGCCCCAACGACATCGGAATTCTTGTGGAGACAGTCGAAGAAGGAGGAATAATCATCGTTCTCTCCCCAAAACCTGAAGAGTGGAGCTTTAAACTCAGCAAATGGCACGAGGAACTTGTCAGTGAGCCCTACACAAAAGATAGTGTTATCCCGAGGTTTTACAGAAGATTTATGAAGCAAACAGAGATGATGGACGGCATAATAATCTACGACGCAGACAGTTCCAGAATTCTGAAGGAATTTACACCATCGAGAGAGAAAACAGATAGAAGGGAGATCGAGATTCCAGAGAGTAAGAAGATAAAAAGGAAACTTTACAAACTCTGCGCCACTCAGGATCAGGTTGAGGTTTTAAGAGCCTTTGAGAGCTTTTTCGACTGGAAAGAAGATAAAGAGAAGAAGGTTGCAGTTATAACAGCCGATAGAGGGAGGGGAAAAACAGCAGTTCTTGGAATTCTAACACCTTTCCTCATTTCAAGAATGCAGAGGGTGCTGAAAAGACCTGTCAGAATAATGATTGTTGCTCAGACACCTCAGTCCATTCAGACATATTTCAGATTTTTGAAGCTATCATTAACCAGACAGGGATTTAGTGATTGCAGATTTAAGGAATCTGGTGGGCTTGTTACAGTTGTTACGGGAAGACACCTGAGAATAGAATATGTTGTGCCGAGGAGAGCTATTGTTGAGGCGAGGTATGCTGATGTTGTTCTGGTTGATGAGGCTGCATCGATAGATGTTTCGACTCTCTTCAAAATCGTTGAGGATGTAAAGTACGCGATCTTTTCCTCAACAATCCATGGCTATGAAGGTTCCGGCAGAGGTTTCAGCGTAAGATTTCTGAAAAGGATCGAATCCGATGAAAAAGTTGAAGTTGAGAGAATAAACTTAGAGGAGCCCATAAGGTACGCAAGAGGGGATCCGATTGAGAAATGGCTCTACAAAACTCTCCTCCTCGATTCAAAGCCAGTTCAGCTTGACGAGGATGATCTGGAGAGAATAAGAGAAGGCAAACTCAAGTTTGAGTTCCTTGACAAGGATAAATTGATCGAAGATGAGGGGCTTCTCTATGAGTTTTTCGGGATTTATGTCCTCGCCCATTACAGAAACAGGCCCTCTGACCTCGTTATTCTTTTTGATATGCCAAACCATCTTGCCTTTCGGGTATCTGTTAATGGAAAAACGGTTTGTTCCCTGCATGTCGCAATAGAAGGTGGGCTAAGTGAGGATTTGATAAAAGAGATGTCAGAAGGATACAAACCAAAGGGTCAGATAATCCCGGACATGGTTCTCAAACACCACTGGGACACTGAGTTTCCAAAAATGAAAGGGTTGAGGATTGTGAGAATAGCCACCCATCCCGATGTGATGGGCATGGGTATCGGCTCCTTCGCACTCATAAAACTGATAAACTGGGCTAAGAGGAGGAAATATGAGTGGGTGGGTTCGGGATTTGGAGTATCTCCAGAACTTCTTTCCTTCTGGAACAGGGGAGGCTTCATCCCCCTACACATAACACCACAGAGAAACGAGATTTCAGGTGAATTTACAGTGGTTGTTGTTAAAGGTCTGAATAAAAAGATGGACAAAAAGATTTCAAAGCTGAATTTCCATTTTGTAAAGAGAGTTATAGAATATCTTTCTGATGAGCTGAGGGACCTGGAGTATGAGGTTGTGAAAAGACTTCTGGAGCTAAAAAGTTCTGATACACCACCGAAACCACAGCTATCAGAGATAGATGTGGCAAGAATGGAAAAATATCTTGAAGGGATAAGCCTTTATGAGTATATATCAGATGTCGCAAGACCAGTTGTTAGATTCCATTACCTCAATAGAGAAAGAGCGGAGCTTAATGATATAGAAGAGAAGGTTCTTATTGAGAAATGTCTTCAGTTAAAGGGATGGTGGGAATTTGGAGAACTTCTGAGAGAGGGGAGAGCATATAGCATTCTTCATTCTGCAATTTCAAAGGTATGGAGATGGTTCAGGGTGATGGAATGAATACCATCAATTTTGATGCAAAATTTGTCAAACCCATTGTTGAAGGCAGAAAAAAAAGCACGATAAGAAAGGGGATAAAAACAGTAAACCCCGGGAAGGAAGTTTCTCTAACCTCAAACGGAGAAGTTTTTGGAAGGGCAATAGTCAGAAGAGCTGTGGTGAAAAGAGTGGAAGAGCTGAGAGAAGAAGATGCCATAATGGATGGTTTTTCATCAAAAGAGGAGATGATACAAGAACTCAAAAAAATTTACGGAGAAATTGAAGATAAAGATCTGATAACGGTTATCTACTTTGAGTTTAAAGAGGGATAAGATGTTCGATATAACAAAAAAACCGTTCATCATATTCTGGGAGCTCACAAGAGCCTGCAAACTCGCATGCAAACACTGCAGAGCTAAGGCTCAGAAAGAAAGGCATCCAGATGAGCTTACCTTTGAAGAGGCAAGAAATCTTATCGATCAAATCATCGCTTTCGGCAAACCCTACCCCCTCGTCGTGATAACAGGTGGAGACCCACTGATGAGGGAGGATGTCTTTGACATAATAAGCTATGGAGTTGGAAAGGGTCTTAGAATTGCTATGGCTTTCAGCGGGACTGACCTTGGAGAGAGAAAGCTGCAAGAGCTGAAAGAGGCTGGAGTGGCAAGGATTGCGATAAGCATAGATGCGATCAATCCTGAAGTTCACGACAGCTTCAGGGGGATAAGAGGGACCTTTGAGCAGTCATTGAAAATTCTGGAGAATGCTATAAGATTGGGAATCCCTGTCCAGATAAATACAACAGTAACGAGAATGAACTTACACGAACTTCCGGGAATTGCCAGACTTGCGATGGAGAAAGAGGTGGCACTTTGGGATGTCTTTTTTGTCGTTCCCACAGGAAGGGCAAAGCCAAAATACATGCCTGGTCCCCAGGAATTCGAAGATGTCCTTAACTGGCTCTACGATGTTTCAAAAAGAGGTCTAAATGTTAAAAGCTCGGCAGCAACACACCTGAGAAGAATAGAACTCCAGAGAGATGGTGGGAAGAAACCACAGGTTTCAGAACTTTACTATAGACTGCTTGATGAACTGGAAGAATCAGAGAGTAAACCCGGGAAAATCATTGCCGGCGGACACGGAAAAAGTTTGGCTTCAGATGGGATAAAAAGGATGATGGGAATAACCGATGGAAGGGGTATGTTCTTTATAAGTCATGTTGGGGAGGTTTATCCAAGCGGTTTTTTACCAGTTGTTGCTGGTAATGTCAGAGAATCAACCCTTCAGCAAATCTACAACTCGGGAATATTTGCTGAACTTAAAAATCCAGATTTGCTGAAAGGTAAGTGTGGTAGATGCGAGTTCAGAAGAATTTGCGGTGGTTCGAGGGCAAGAGCTTTTGCAATGTATTCAGACTATCTTGCTGAAGAGCCAAGATGCATTTACCAGCCTGAGAAATAAATCGAGCACTAACAGAAACCATAAAATCTAAAAATTATGTTTTACTTTTAAGTAACATGAGAACGATTTACTGGGAAAATTGCATAAAGATGATTGATCAAACAAGACTTCCCGATGAGCTTTTCATTCTCGAAATTCATGACGTTGATGAACTTATATCAGCTATCCAGAGACTGTCAATAAGGGGTGCTCCAGCCCTTGAGGCTGCTGGTGGTTATGGAGTTGCACTGGCATGCAGGGAAAAAAGCTTTGGCAGGCTTGAGGATTTTAAAAACTATGTTAAGGAGAGAGCAGAAAAGCTTGCAAAAGCAAGACCAACCGCTGTAAATCTCGTCGTTGGAGTTGAGAGGGTTTTGAAAAAAGTTATCGAGGCAAGTTCGATAGAGGAGGCAAAGAATTCAGCACTTGAAGAGGCTGAAAGAATAGCGGAAGAAGATATTGTGAGGAATAAGCTGATGGGGGGCTTTGGAGCAAAATTAATTGAAGATGGAGACGGCATATTGACAATTTGCAATACCGGTAGCCTAGCAACGGTTGAATGGGGAACAGCTCTTGGAGTTATAAGAAGTGCAAAACTTGAGGGGAAAAATGTGAGAGTTTTTGCCTGTGAAACCCGTCCGCTGAATCAGGGTTCAAGACTCACCACATGGGAACTTTTGAATGATGGTATTGATGTAACCCTGATCACAGATAGCATGGCTGGAATTGTCATGCGGAAAGGATTTGTTGATAAGGTGATAGTCGGAGCTGACAGGATAGTTAGAGATGGCGTTTTCAACAAAATAGGCACATATACTCTTGCAGTTCTTGCAAAAGAGCATGGTATTCCGTTCTTTGTTGCTGCTCCACTGACAACCTTTGACTGGGAGAAAGAGATGAAGGATGTTGTTATTGAAGAAAGAAGAGATGATGAGTTGAAGTACTGCCATATGAAGTGCATGAACTGCAGAATCGCTCCTGAGAATGTTAAAGTTTTTAATCCAGCTTTCGATGCCACACCTCTTGAGTATGTAACAGCCCTGATAACTGAGAAAGGGGTTATCTTCCCACCCTATGACAGAGAGGTTCCAAAAGTTCTGAAAAAGCTTTAATTACTGATTTACTCACTTTTCGATATCAAACAGGGCTATTCTTTCCCTTATGATCAGACTCAGCTTTTCAATTCCCGTTATTCTGAGCTCCTCCTCGCCAATGTCATAGAAATCCAGAATTTTTTTCAATCTCTCTTCTGAAAAATCATCCTCAAAGTCTTTGAATTCCTGTTGAACGAAACCAGGTAAAATTTCATTGATTTCAGGGGGTTCACTTCCAGTTACAACCGCATACACCCTCATTTTACCTCTTTTTATTCCAAGCTTAAGTGCATCTTTAATCTGTCTAGTGGCTGCGATGTGAAGCAGTATTTCCATGGAAAGGCTTTTTGATATAGTTTTACCTTCTCTCCAAGATTTTATTGCCTTCTGAACCGCAAACTCAAGATTATCGATGTCTGTAACAAAATCAGCATCAACTATGCAGATTTCGCAATCCTCTCTCTTTATTGATTCAAGAAACTCTTCAACATCTTCCACCTCAATAAATCCCCTGTATATCCTATAATTAATTGAACCCATATTTTCTGGAAAAAACGGAGGTTTAAAAAACAATTTCCCTACATAACCCTCATCAGAGATTCCATGGATATCCCCTTCTCAGTTAATTCATACCTGAATATGTTCTTAGGAACCATGTATTTCTCGAGCTTGACAATCTTGAGCCTCCTCTGCATTTCGTTCTCGATCTCTCTCAGTGTAAGTTCGATCACACCATCGCTGTAATGCTTGATTGCGGTTTCAATCTTTCTATCAAACATGTCCTTAGTGAGGAGCAGGATAATCAGACTTTCCTTCACCTTGGCTATCATGGTTAGCTCTTCAAGCATAGAATTTACCTCTTCGAAGGGATAAGTGATCAGGAAATAAGTCAGGTTGTTTATGATAACTCTGTCGTAGTTTTCTTTCTTCAAACGGGATTTTATCTCACCAATATAATCCTGCTTCGTGCTCTTGATGAAAGATCTTATATCCTTCTCCTCAATAAATGTCGTCATTCTTGGAGTAAAGAAATCGAGAATTTCAAAGTTTTCATTGACCAAATCAGAACCAAAGTAAAGTTGCAGGCTATCTATAACCTCCTTTGCAGGGTAATCAGTTGTAATATATAAAACCCTCTCACCCTTTCTCAACCCCTCAGCTGTTATATGAAAGGTAAATATCTCTCCTCCAGTTCCAGGTTCCTCAAGAAACAGAATAACCTTCCCTGATGGAAAACCACCTCTTAGCTGGGTATCGAGCGAGAGTATGCCAGTACTAAAAAGCTTCATACAACCACCCGGTTTAACTTAATTTTACAATTTATTGAATTTATTAATATCCATTGAATCTTTTGACTTTATCTTTTTCCTAAATTGCATCACAGCATTTATAAAACTTCTTGTGGATTAACATTGCATGTCTACCGATGTTGATGAATCAATAAAATTTGATGATAAGGGACTTATCCCTGTCATAGCTCAAGATGCTGAGTCAAAAGAGGTTTTAATGCTTGCCTACGCAAATAAAGAGGCTTTAAGAAAAACTTTTGAAACCGGACATGCCCATTACTGGAGCAGAAGTAGAAAAAAACTCTGGATGAAAGGGGAAACTTCCGGAAATATCCAGAAAGTTGTAAAAGTTTACGCTGATTGTGATAGAGATGCTATTATCTATCTAGTAAATCAAAAAGGAAATGCCTGTCACACCGGAAAGAGAAGTTGCTTCCACAACATGCTCTGGGGTGATGATGATGGATGAGGAGATAAATCTCAGAAAAATAAAGGAAAGAAACAGACTTGTTCTTGATACAAGCACACTGATTGATGGTCGCATTTCAAAATTCCTGAAAAAAGCTGAATTCAAAGGTGAAGTCATAATACCAGAACCAGCAGTTGCTGAACTTGAGGCTCAGGCTAATTTTGGAAAGATGAGTGGGTTTCAGGGGCTTGAAGAAATTTCAAATCTAAGGAAACTCTCTTCAGAAAAAGGATTTAGCATAAGATTCTCCGGTAAAAGACCCGGACTTGAAGAGATCAAACTCTCCAGAGGGGGAGCAATAGATGAGATGATAAGGAAGATTGCCTCTGAAGAGGCTGCTACTCTCGTAACATGTGATAGGGTTCAGCATTTAGTCTCAATTGCAAAGGGAATCGATTCAATTTACCTCCAGCAAGAGAAAATCACACCCGAACAAACAAGGATAATGTCCTTCTTTACACCTGATACTGCAAGTGTCCACCTGAGAGAGGGTAATATACCAATGGCTAAAAGGGGAAGGATAGGAAGTTTAAAACTTGTAAAAATTGGTTTAGAACCTCTTTCACTGGAAGAACTTAAGGCAATAGCCCATGAAATACTGGAGGCTGCAAGACAGGATGATGATAGCAGCATAGAGATAGAGAGGCATGGAGCAACAGTTGTTCAGCTCAGAGATCTAAGAATCGCAATTGCTGAGCGACCTTTTGCTGACAGAATGGAGATTACAGCAGTAAGGCCGGTTGCAAAGGTTTCGATCCATGAATACGGTGTTGATGAGGAGCTGAAAAGAAGGTTCATCGAGAGACAGAGAGGAATTCTCATTGCCGGTCCTCCAGGTGCGGGAAAGTCAACCTTTGCTGCGAGTGTGGCTGATTTTCTGATGGAAAATGGATATATGGTCAAAACCATGGAAAGTCCGAGAGATCTGATGGTGAGGGATGAGATCACGCAGTATGCACCCCTCGAAGGAGACATGATTCTGACGGCAGACATTCTTCTGCTTGTAAGACCCGACTACACAATCTATGATGAACTTCGAAAAACCTCGGACTTCCAGACCTTTGCCGATATGAGACTTGCCGGTGTTGGGATGATTGGTGTCACTCATGCAACAAGACCAATAGATGCAATTCAGAGGATGGTGGGCAGAATCGACCTCGGTGTTATACCCCAGGTTGTTGATACGGTTATTTTCATAGATGCCGGAAGAATCGTAAAGGTTTATGAGCTTAAATTCACAGTAAAAGTCCCATCAGGAATGATGGAGGCAGATCTTGCTCGCCCTGTTATTGATGTGCTGGATTTCAAATCAAAGAGGGTTGAATTTGAGATTTACACCTATGGTGAACAGGTAGTTGTAATGCCCCTCGCTGGCGAGAGAGACCCAGACGAGATAAAAATGAAGCTTGAGACAATTCTTTCAGAACTTGTTACAGATTTCGAAGTGGATGTTCTCAATGAGAGAAAGGCTATCGTTAGAGTCCCTGAAGACCAGATATCTTTCCTTCTCGGAAGGAAAGGAAGAAACATACGAAGAATCGAGGATGAAGTAAAGATCAGCATAGATGTGCAGCCACTGAGAGAGAAAAGAAGTGGGAAGGTAATGGAAGTCAGAGTTGGGGAAACTAAAAAGCAGTGGGTAATATACGCACCAGGTCTTGAAGGAAAAGAAGTTGATATATTCGCCGAGAACGAGTATATCACAACCGCCTCTGTTGGAAGAAAGGGGGATGTGAAAATAAGGAAGGATAAAGATCCGGGGAAAATGCTCAAGATGGCAATTATGCGGGGGCAAAGGATATTTGTAAAATACTGAAAGCCTGAATCAGATTTCAATAATCTCCCCGCTGTCCTCACCATTTATTTTTCCATAAATTTCAGCCCTTTCTATTAATCCCGAGAATATTTCCGACATCATAACTGCAAAAATCCTTTCCCGAATATAAGATGTTGGAGTGGTATGAAAGTGATGGGTCAAGAAGATTTTTATAGCAGGCATCTTAAGAATTGAAGAGTTCTGAAAAAGGTGATAGGTTGAGAGCACGATATCTTCTGGTTGCGGTGTATGTTCTCACTGTTTTAATAGCCCTCGCAGCATCTCCCGATTACAGCAAAGCTGGAATGCAGGCATTCAGCGATCCGGAGGATGTTATGAATTCCTTCTACTACTTCGCTGTAATCCTTGCATTCACGGCGTTTATACTCATCATGGCAAGATTCATGCAGAACCTTATCCAGTGGCTGATGTACATCCTCATTTTCATTTCCATGTACTATGTCCTCTATCCATTTCTGAGTATCCTTTCAGCTGTAGTTTCATTTCTGTTAATAATTCTCCTCATAAAGAGGGCAAACTGGTTGATAATAGATATTACAGCCCTCCTTCTTGCTGCAGGGGTGACAAGTATTTTTGGAATAAGCCTTACCCCCTTCCCGGTAATCGTTCTCCTCATAATTCTTGCGATCTACGACTTTATCTCAGTTTACAAAACCGGGCATATGGTGGATCTTGCAGATTCAATAACAAGGATGAAACTTCCTTTACTGTTCATAATTCCCTTCTCAAGAGACTTCAGACTGAAAAATCTTGAGGATGCAAGAGAGAAAGCTGTTTTCATGGGGGTTGGAGATGCTGTCATACCCAACATTCTCGTTGTATCAGTTCAAGTCTTCACAGATTCTTCCTATTTATTTTTCATCAAGCTATCAGCTCTCTTCACATTAATCGGAGGTATAATAGGGCTATTCCTCCTGATCTACACTGTCGAGACAAAAGAGGGTGCACATCCTGGACTGCCCTTCCTGAACTCAGGAGTTATAGCAGGCTATCTTGCATATCTCTTTCTTTACTCCTGAACTTATTTTCAAGTTCTTTGTCTATGAGCTGTGCTATCTCTTCAATACCCTCACCAGTGATGGTGGAGAACCCGGGTCTATCTCTGAGGGTGTGCAAATCCGTTTTGCTGTAAACAGAAATCACAGGAGAGGAGAACTCCCTCTCGATTTCCTTCAGAAGAGATAGCTGACTTTCAACAGAGTAACCACATGTTTCAGTTGGGTCGATTATGAAAAGTATACAATCCGCAAGATGTCTCAGGCAGAGAATTGCCTTTTTCTCAATCCTGTTCCTCTTTTGAATTGGTCTGTCCAGCAATCCGGGTGTATCAATAAGTTGAACTACTCTCCCACCTATTTTTCCTTTTCCAACGAATATCTTTTTGGTTGTAAAAGGATAGCTCGCCACCTCTGGCTTCACAGTCGATAGAGTCGAAACAAAGCTCGACTTGCCAACATTCGGATAACCTGCAACAACAACAGTTGGCTCATCACTCAGTGTTGGTATCTCCCTCATTATCTGCTTAGCCTGATTCAGAAACTCAAGATTTTTTCCAACCTGATTTATGATCGAAGAGATTCTGCCATATGTCGATTTGAGAACAGTATCTGGCTCTTTTCCCCCTCTTATTTCTCTCAAACTTTTATTTATAATCCTCTGAATGGTTGTATCTGCCCATGCTAAAGCCCCCAGACTTTTTCTGAGGTTTCCAATACCCACAACAGTGTCAATTATTTCCCTGTAAAAATCGGGAAGGTTCTGATAGCTTGGATGGGATGTGATAATCCTGCTGAAGTAATCTCTAAAAACATTAGAAAGAGTTGAGAGTTTATTTATCGCTCGCTCTCTTTTGTTTCTCCCACTAACTTTTGAAGCTCTCCTGAAGGCTTTATCGAGAAGTTCCTCTGCCCTCAGGACAGTCGGAAGTTTTCTCGGTTCAAAAGTTATTTTTTTCTCCACTGTTTCTTCTTCCATCTCGAATAAAATTCAGGAGATGGTTTAAATAGTTGCTGGAGTTACATCCTATTTTTCAAATTATTTATAATCGATAGTTAACAATTATAGTCTCAAATTAAACGGACTGTCTTTTGCATAAAATAAAGGGTGAATCAGCATTTAATCCATAAATTAAAGATTTCTCTTACCATTCTATTGGATATCAGAGAAAAATTATTTATACACTTCCCATTTAAACTTCAGAAAAGTTTCAGGAGGTAATCTGAATGGAGCTTGAACTTACCCAGATTCAAAAAGATATCCTATACGCGCTGATCACTCTGTATAAAAGAAAAACAGGATTATCAATTAAAGGAGAGGAAATTGCTGAGCTCATTAACAGAAATCCGGGAACAGTCAGGAATCAGATGCAGGCACTCAGAGCGCTTGGGCTTGTTGAGGGTGTACCCGGTCCGAAAGGGGGTTACAGACCCACTGCAAAGGCATACGAAATGCTATCAATAACAAGACCTGAAGAATCTGTCAGAGTTCCTGTTGTAAGAAATGATGAGCTTCTTGAAGATTTAACCGTTGAGGAGATTGACTTCCCGTCCATCTCTCATCCCGAGGTTTGTCAGGCAAGAATAAGAGTTGTTGGAGATGCAAAGAAAATTTCCGTTGGAGACAGGATTATAATCGGTCCCACCCCAGTAAATGAACTTATTATCGTTGGAAAAGTTAGCGGGAGAGATGATACAGCCAACACCATTGTCATAGACACAGAAGGTATTGTAGCCCTCCCGAAGGATACGATAGGCGAGCATATGTCAACACCAGTTGTTATGGTACACAAAGATACGAAGGTCCGAGAGGCTGCAAAAACGCTCAGCGAGAAGAATATATACTGCATGCCTGTCAAGGATGACGGTAACCTCATAGGTATCTTCACTCTCGACCATGCAGTTAAAGCTCTTGCAGAAGATAAACTCGATGCAAAGGTGGAAGAAGTGATGAGACCAAAGATTGTAACAGCCGAGAAGGATACCAGAATAAAGGAAGCAATAAGACTTATGAGGGACGAGGATGTCAGGATCTTAGTCGTGACAGATGGTGGAAAACCCGTTGGTGTTATTACAGATCAGAAAGTTCTAACTAAGCTTCTTCCACCCCATGTGGCAGAAAAAGTTGTTTAATATTTTACACCACTTTTCTTTTTTAGATCCGATAAATTTCATTCCGGTAGTTTTACCTTGTGTAGTAGTTATACAGAGCTGTACCGATCGCAACAAGCATTGGTGCTAAGAAGAATCCCGTGACTCCACCAACAAGCCCCCCTCCCAAAAAAGACAGCAGAATGAGAAGGGGGTGGACTTTGGAGGTGTAACCAACAAAATATGGTCTGAGAATAATCTCGGGAATCAGATAAAGGAAGATAAAGCCAAGTATGAGAAACCATGCTGCCGAAAAAATGCTTTTAAGTGCCAGATAAAATGCTACCGGTAGCAAAACCATCCATTCTGCAAAAACAGGTATTAAAGCTGCAAGAAATATTAAACCAGACAGTAAAGCTGTGTATGGAATTCCAAAAGCAAGGAAAAATGGTATACTCGCTATACCTATCATGACAGCTACTGCAAAGTTTCCAAACCAGAGTCCAAACAGGACATTGTCGATCTCTTCAACAAATTTTGAGAATCCTTTTCTGTATTCCTCCGGCAGAATTCTGATGCTTCTTGAAATGAACTTCTCACCATCGAGCAGGATATAAAAACATACTATTGATGATATGAAAAAGTTCATAATAAAGGTTATGAAGCGGAGAGTCATGTTTATGGCAGAAACTTGCAGGATATTTTTTGAAATAAACCCGGTTATCTGAGGAAAAACCGCTTTTATCTGCTCAATATATTCTTCTCCAACCCCAGCATCCCTCAGAACACTGATAATCTGAGTCTGAAACTCGTGCTGATGGGTTATGAGGTTTATAGCCTGCGTAACCCCTTGGAATATCCCATAGAAGAGGAGAATTGAGACAGGAATGAGGATTATCATGGTTGAAAACAGTGAGGCTACGAATCTGTTCACTTTTTTCTCCAGTCTTCTCATCAGTGGCTTGGCAACATATGCAAAAACAATCCCCATCAGTATTCCATCGAGCAGGGGGGTCAGGAAGTAGAATATCAAACCGAGAAGGAGAACTATACCGGCAATCAGAATAAATAACCATTTGTCAAATATCTGTTTTCCATTACTCACCACAACTCCCCCCGCTAATAGTTTCTCTTCCCATATAATTCCTGGAGATATATTTTTATTTTTCTAATGACTCCAAGATAGGTCGAATATTCTTTTTTTGTAATCAAAGCCCTTTTATGAACTCTTCTAAGCATAAGAAGCGTTCTCGGTAACCTGTGTGGAGGATACCTGCTCTCCCTTAACAGTTCCTCAAAATATTCTATGAGCTTTTCAATTTCTTCACCGGTTGCATAACACTTCTCTTCCACTCTGTATGTCTCATTTCTGAGCTCGTACAGGATAACAGCTACTGCATGACTCACATTCATTACAGGATATTCCGGATTTGTGGGAATTGTAACAATAACATCACACATCTCAATTTCCTTATTGGATAGTCCGTAATCTTCTCTTCCGAAAAGAATTACAGCTGATGCTGACTTTCCCTTCAAAAATTCCCTTAATTCATCCGGATAAAAAACTGGTCTTCTCAGATATCTTTCTTCTTTGACTCCTGTTATTCCTGTCGTCCCTATGACAAGATTCTTTTCCGATAAAAGTCTTTCAAGGCTGTTTATTTTCTCAGCATTTCTCAGTATTTCTGCAGCATGGCTTGCTGTGATGTATGAACTTTCACCAACCTGACAGTTGTAAAGATACAGCTTCTCAAAACCAAAGTTTTTCATTGTTCTGGCTATGAAGCCAATGTTCTCCGGTGTTTTCAGCTCAACCAAGCAGATATCGATGCCCATTCAGATAAAAAATCTTTCAAAGTTGTATAATAGTTTTTCCCAATGAGGTCAAAGCCGCTACAGATTGTAAAAAACATCTACAGAAACATCTTCGCAAATTCCAGTGAGTGCTTTATGTGATCATTTGCATTGCCGATAACCTCATCCTCATGCCCGGGATAAAGGTTGTGAACATCAAGCTGAGCCAGTTTTTTTATGGACTCGATCAATTTGTAAGAGCTACCACCTGGCAGATCAACCCTTCCAAAACTTCCATGGGGAAAAACCGTATCACCACTGAAAAGCCACTTCCTCTCCCTTTCATAGAGGCATACACTCCCCGGAGAGTGTCCAGGGGTGTGGATTATTTCAAGTTTCACCTCACCAAGATCAAAAACCTCTCCTCCATCCACCATTACATCTGGCTCAAAGGGCTTGAACTTAATTCCAAAAACTGTTGAGGCAAAACCCTGAGCTTTAAGGAGAGAGTACTCCTCTCTATGAAGCACAACCCTGACATTTTCAAACCAGCTTTTCCAGTCACTCACCGCAGATGCATGATCAAAGTGCGAATGGGTGAGGAATATATATTCAATCTTTTTCGGTTCAATGTATTTTCTCACTGCATCGAGTAGAAAAGCCGAATCTCCTCCAACATCCACAATAGCAGGGGTTTCTGTCAGGAGAAGATAGGCATTTGCAGCAAGAGGGGGTGTAACAATCTGAATTGGTTCTATCCGGGACATGATAAAAGGGTATGAGAGCTATTTAAAAACTTTTGCTTTAAATTGAAAACAATAAAATAGATAAGGTTAAAGGAGCTCGACAGACTCAATTTCAACGCTTTCAACTTCTTCAATCTCCCTTATTCTATCAACGAATTCATCGCCGATAGAGCCTTCATCCGGCATAACTGCCATTATAACGAGAGCTTTCAGACCAAATGCTATAGGCTGAATTTTCTTATCCCTTATGTCTATTTTTTCACCTTTGACTTTATCTATCTTTGAGTAAACTTCATCAAGATCGACCTCAACATCCCTTGGCATTACCTTCAGCTTCATCACAACATCGCCCATCGTATCACCCCTTCAAGGACCTTCAAACCCACAGCTTGGGCATTTGTAAGCGTTTGCCAGTTTCCTGCACCTTTTACATCTATATATCGTCTCATCACAAATCGGACAGGGGAACTTTACATAATTTATTCCAATCAGATTTTCCCCACATGATATACATCTGTGAATCTCCATTATTATTACCTCCCTCCAGTTTTTCGCTTCTTTTCAGCACAAGTTACGAATGTTCCTATTGCCTTTTCTCGCAATATATAATCTTTTACCCTCTGGGGATAAAGTCCGTTGCAGACAAAAACATCGATGCCGTATTTTTTCATCAAGTAAGGGGAGTAAAGATCCAAGCATGACTCAAAGGTCAGCTCATCAGCATCAATTTTTTCAACAAGCATTCCATCCCTGAGTATTCCATCAACATCTGTGACCTTAATAACCACCTCAGCCCCAAGTTTTCCAGCCACCCACAGAGCAATGGAGTCAGAGGTCACATCCCAGGAGTGTGGAAGTTCATCATTTGATCTCATAAAACAATAGGGAAGGAGAACTCCAGCACCCTCAAAATCAATCTCCTCAAAGTTTTTTGCTGAGATTTCCTCAAGCTTACTGGAGAGGGAGAGTAGGATGTGGGAGTTAATCTCCATCGCAGATATAGCCATCCAGTGTGCCCTCTCATCATCCACATTCATTGCTCTGATTCTGTCTGCTATCTCTCCTCCTCCTGGTACTATCAAGATTTTTTCCCCTACTTCTCCTCCTGCCTCTAACAGCGCCTCAACAATCTCAGCCCATTTTTTTATTACACTCCCACCAAGCTTTACAACAATCATCTCTCCACCCTTCCAATCAGATTTGCCACTGCAAAAGAGGGGAAAAAGTCAGAAGGTGTCCCATACTCTTCCTTAAGGGATATATACTCGAATCCGAGGCTTTTAGTTACCTCTTTTATCAGAAATTCACCAATACCGCATCCAATGACTTTTCTCAACCCATATTTTTCCATCTGTAACTCAATCATTGATGCGAGGGTTTGCAAAAGTTTGTTTTTGCAATTGAGTGCAAATTGAATTAGAAAATCCTCTCCAGCTTCATCCACATCCGCACAGAAGAGCCTTGCAATCCTCCTCATACAGTCTTCTCTGCCTTTTCCTCTGCCATCCGGTGTATCAATTGTATAAAGGCTTTCATCAATATCCCCTGTAAGCACGAGAATATCCCCAATACATGCGAAGTACTCTGATGCGAGAAAAATACCATCGTATTCTGGCATGATGTAGTAGACAGGTGTTCTCAGGACTCCAGCATAGTAAAGCTCCCCTCTTTTCATCCTCTCAAAATCTGTCTTTTTTGCCATAATTTTTCCTTTCACAGGGATTATATCGGTGGTTGTGGAGCCAATATCGATAAACAGGAATTCATCAAATTCCCCCATTAAAAAACTGACCGATGCAATCCAGTTGCTCGCAGAGTATCTGAGCGGTTCATCAATATCCTCCGTAATTTCCCCATCAATATCCAAAAAAAATGTTTTATCAAAAACCCTTTTCACGGTATCAGCTATACTCACCACTCCATCGCTCTTTGACGCAAAGGCATCTGACAGTTCTGCAGTTATAACAACACCAGCAGTATACGCCTCACTCTCTTTCTTTATTTCCGAAAGAGCTGACTCAAGCTCATTGAATCTGAGCCACATAGGGAAGTAGATTATCCTTCCATTACCTTCAGGATCTGAGTACTTGAGATTCGCTCCACCTATATCTATCCCGATAACTTTTCGCATGTAAGAAGGGTTGAATCTGAGGTTTAAGGTTTTTCTGTTAAAACATCTTTAAGCCTTTTTAAAACATCTCAAGGCTCGCATCCTCTCCAAAAACAAAAGTCTGAAAATCATAGCCAAGCGGATAGATTTTGCTTGCTTCCCTGTGGGGAGGGTAAAAGTGTCCTATGTGGGTGAAAACTGTCCTCTTAGCTCCAATCTCTTCAGCAAGAGCCATTGCAGTTTCAGCATTCATATGCTTTCTGAGCTTGAAGCCCTCAGGAGCTATTGAGTCTACAATAAAGAGATCGGGGTTTTTGAAAAGCTCTAAGGTGTTTCTGGGAATATCTCGATTCGTATCTCCAGATACAACCACCTTGTATCCTTCCCATTCAGCAACTACGCCATGGGCTTTCCTTAATGGAGGGTGGTTGACATCTGCCAGTATAAACCTTATTCTACCTATCTCAAAGGGTTTATAGCTCTCAACAACGATCTTTCTGTACTTCAAAAACTGCATGAACCTCCCGATATCCTCATGAACCTCTTTTGAGGTATAAACATTCACATTAGTCTGAACCCTGTAGAAATCCCCAAAACCTGCGAAATGATCATAGTGGCAATGGGTCCAGATAACTGCATCAACCGAATCGATGTTGGCTCTTAAAAGTTGAGTTCTTAAATCAGGAGATGTATCAACAATAATATTCTTTCCTTCGCTCTGAAAAAGGATGGAAAATCGTGTCCTCTCCCACCCATTGTTTCTCGCATCCTCACAGGTTCTGCAATGACATCCCACGACTGGTGTGCCAGGAGAATCCCCGGTGCCAAGAAGTACAACTCTCATGCTCAGTATGAGCTTTTTAAGTTCAGTCTATTCTTCACATTCTCAATCGCCTGGACAAGAAGGCTTTGTGTAAGTTCCTCACTTCCATAGAGCAGTGAATTCAGAACTGCCTCCCTTACCACCAGCTTTATCTCCGCTCCTGTGAATCCATCAGTCAATCTAACAAGCTCCCCTACATCAAAATTCCCGGAAATTCTGGAAAGTGCAAGTTCAAATATCTTTCTTCTAATTTTTTCTGAGGGCTCAGGGAATTCTATAATCTTATCAAATCTCCTCCAGACCGCTGAATCAAGCAGGCTTGGATGATTTGTTGCAGCAATCAGCACCACACCATCTTCAACCAGATTTATCTCGTCGATTGATTTAAGAAGGGTATTGACCGCTCTTTTAACTGCTGCATGCTCGTCACTTGTCCTAGTTTTGGCAACATAGTCAAACTCATCTATGAAGAGCAGGCATGGATTCAGCTTTTTCGCAATCTCAAAGACTTTCTCGATGTTTTTGGATGTTTCACCCAAGTACTGGCTTGTAATCATTGAGAGCTTTACCTCCAAAAGGGGAAGATGGAGCTTTTTGCTGAGTGCTCTTGCCGTTGTTGTTTTTCCTGTTCCAGGTGGACCGATAAAGAGAAGCTTTCCAACTTCGATAACACCGATTGTCTTCAGGTAATCTCTTTTCTCAAGGGCAACCTCAATTTTCCTGAACTCCTGTGCCTGTTCCTCATTCAAAGCAACCTCTCCGAAATCAACACGAATATCCTCAGGAGAGTATATCCTCACGAGTCCAAGCATTTCGGCTGTTTCTTCATTGTTTTCAAGTTCGGTCAGAATTCCCTTCAGCCACTCTCTGTCACTGTGTTTGGGTTTGTTCATTCTCTTCGCTTCTTCATACGAGATATCCAGAGAATCATAATTCTGGAAATAATAGGCAAGAACGGGATTCCTCCTTATCAGATCTACACCTCTTTTTGCAAACCATTTCACAGAGAGGTCAAAAGAAGTTATTTTGAACTGCTTGCTGAATTCATTGAAATCAACAAAGGGGAGAGATTTTACACATTCTATATCACCTGCATATTCTCTCGCAATATCCTGTCTGATTACGAGAGGTCTTGAAATGCCATTTTTTCTATACAGGAGCTTCCTTATCTCTTTTGGTATATCATCCTCTGTTAGCTCCTCAAATCTGTTGTATATCTCTGCTGTAAGCAACAGTTCCACAACTTTCGTTTCCATACATACACCCCGATTTCTTGAATGCTTAGAATTCAGGTATTTTTAACCCCGGAGATTTTTTTGCAATTCCAGAAAAATCTGGCTTTCAATTTTTAAATTTTTTGCCTGTTAATCAGAGGAAATTTACGTAAGTTCCAGGATTGACAAAAGTCCGCTAAAAATTTTTTTAAAAACCACTACTTATCAATATGATACTCCCCTGGACAAGGATTCACAGCTGGAAATGCACAGCATGTGGGAGGTGTTGCAGAGATTATAAAGTCCCCCTCACCTATGGAGAATACCTGAGATTCAGAAGACTTGGAGTTGTTGAGGAGAAAAGGAAGTACTACTTGAAGAAAATAAATGGCAAATGTCCATTCCAGACAGGAAGATACTGTGGAATCCAGAGAAGAAAGCCCTTTGTCTGCAAACTATACCCTTTCACAATCAAAGAGAGGGGAGATGAGATTGCTCTTTTTGAATATGGAAACAATGAATACTATGTCTATGTTGACACTTACTGCAAAAATATCATTACAGGGAAGCCTTCAAAGAGCTTTAAAAGAAGAATCGTTGAGGCTCTGGAAATATACACGGGAAAAAGGAGAATTCCAGAGCTTTTGACTATGGCCTGACAAAACTCCCCCTGAGCTTATCCCTGAGTGAGACAACATCCCCTATGACTATAACTGCCGGTGATTTCAACTCTTCTTTTTTTGCAATCTCCACAATCTCAGATAGCTTTCCTTCAATCACCCTCTGCCGTTCTGTTGTTGCACTCTCAATTATTGCAACCCTTGTATCAGGACTCTTTCCATTTTCAATCAGCCTTTTCACATTTTTTTCTAAGTTTGAGACACCCATCAGAATGACAATAGTTGCTTTCAAATCCGATACAGCCTTCCAGTCTATCCTCTCCTCACCCTCTTTCTCCTTACCGGGCATTATAAGAATTCCCGGATCAAACTTCCTGTGGTTGAGCGGTATTGCTGCAAAGCTCGGAGCTGCTACTGCCGAGGATATACCGGGGATTACTGTAAATTCTATCCCTCTTTCAGCGAGAAACTCTGCCTCTTCACCACCCCTGCCAAAAATAAAGGGGTCTCCCCCCTTAACCCTTGCCACTCTCTTACCCCTGGATGCAAGGGAAAACATGAGCTGGTTTATCTCATCCTGAGTTTTTTTATGCTTTCCTTCTCTCTTCCCTACCTCTATTACCTCTTTGCATTCTTTATAAACCAGTTTTCTGATTTCCTCTCCAACCAGATCATCAACAAGTGCCACATCAGCTTCTTTGATATATTTCAGAGCTTTTAAGGTTAAAAGCTCGGGATCTCCTGGTCCTGCTCCAATCAGATAAACTATTCCTCTCTTTGAATTATTCTCCATGATACCTCCCTTCAATAGATTTTATTTCATCCCCGAGCTTTTCTTTAATATCTCTCCCAAATTCAGCTGCCTCCTCGATTACATTTTTCAGTACTGAAGCTGTACATTTTCCAAAACCTTCCTCAAAATTGAATTCAAAAGCTTTCTGCATTGCCAGAATCTCCTCACCAGATGTGTTCAGAATTTCACACTTCAACCTCATTTCCCCATTTTCAGCCTCTGCAAGAATGCCTGCAGGTACAGAACATCCTAATCCAATCTGAGTGAGTACTTCCCTCTCAGCCATGGCTACAAGGTAAGTTTTCCTGTGATTCATGAAAGAGACCAAATCCTCCTCGCCTTCTCTCGTTGCAACAGCAATGATGCCCTGATTGGCTGATGGTATGAAATGCTCAATCCTCTGATAGATTACATCAATTCCAAGCCTGAGCAAACCAGCCTCAGCAACAATTATTCCATCGTACTCTCCATCCCTGAGTTTTCTTATCCTGGTATCCAGATTCCCCCTGAGATTCTTAATCTTAAAATCAGGTCTGTATCTTCTTATCTGCGCCATTCTTCTCAAACTTGAAGTTCCTATAACAGATCCTGAGTCAAGATCCTCAATTCTTTCTCCATTACGAGAGATAAATGCATCATGGGGGCTTTCTCTTTCAAGAACAGCTGAAATTACTGTCCCCTCTACCCTATCGACCGGAACATCTTTGAGACTGTGTACTGCAACATCTATTTCACCATCTGCAAGCGCTTCATCAATAGTCCTCACGAAAGCTCCACTCTTGAAGGTATAGAGGGGTTTATCCTTCATTATGTCCCCTGATGTTTTTATTACCTGAATTTCAACTGTATAACCTGCTTTTTTTAAATCCCTGATTACCTTTTCAGCCTGAGCTAAAGCAAGCTTGCTCCCTCTTGTACCCACTACAACTCTTTCAGACATTCTCTTACAGCCTCCACTATTTTCTCTACATCTTCCTCACTGTGGCTGTAGGAGAGGAAGCATGTCTCATACTGGGATGGTGGGAAAAACACACCTTTACCAAGAAGCTTCCAGAAGAACTCCACGAATTTGCCTGAGTCAAGTTCCAGCGCCTCCTGATAGTTTGATGGTTTCTTCCCAAAATAGAGGCAGAACATCGATGCCAGTGATTGAACAGAGTAACCCCTCGATACAGCGACATCCTCTATTCCTTCAATCAGTGAAGAGGTTATTTTCTCAAGGTATTCATAAACAGGGTTCTTTTTCAGGAATTTAACTGTGGTATACCCTGCTCTCAGTGTGAGAGGATTCCCACTGAATGTACCTGCCTGATAAACCGCCCCTGAAGGTGCTATCTGCTCCATAATCTCTTTTCTTCCTCCAAAAATCCCACAGGGCAGCCCACCCCCAGCAATCTTTCCGAGTGTTGTTATATCTGGTTTCACACCATAGAGCTCCTGAGCTCCACCAATCGAAACCCTGAAGCCAGTTATAATCTCATCAAAGATAAGAAGAACATCATTTTCAGCCGTAATCTTCCTGACCTCTCTGAGGTAACCCTCTCCGGGAAGAATCAAACTTGAGTTACCCATTACAGGCTCAAGAATCACACATGCAACATCCTCGTTCTTCTCAAGTAACTCCGAAAGAGCTTCAATATCATTATAGGGAACCTGTAGAGTGTTTCTGACAAAGTCCTCTGGGACTCCAGCGGAGTTTGGAACGCCATGGGTTGTTGCCCCACTTCCAGCCTTAACAAGAACCGCATCATGCGCCCCATGAAAACTCCCCTCAATCTTAACTATTCTGTTTCTTCCTGTGTATCCCCTCGCAAGCCTGAGAGCGCTCATCGTTGCCTCGCTTCCGGAGTTGACAAATCTCAGCATTTCAATGGAAGGATATATCTCCTTTATCAGCTTAGCATACTCTATCTCAAGCTCGATTGGTGTTCCGTAAAGCCATCCATCCTCAAGCTGCTCTATTATTGCTCTCTTAACTTCCGGAGTTGAGTGTCCGAGAATTAAAGGCCCATAAGCCATGCAGCAATCAATATACTCATTACCGTCCACATCCATAATCTTTGAACCTTCTGCCCTTTTCGTATAGAACGGAAAGGGTTTTACAGCCCTTACAGGACTGCTCACACCACCTGGAAGGTGGTTTAAAGCCTCATCATACAGATGCTCTGACTTCTTTCCACCCATGAATCCCACCTCACAAAATTTCAACAATCTCCTTTGCATGATAGGTGATAATAAGATCTGCTCCAGCCCTTTTTATGGAAGTAAGTATTTCGTAAGCAATGGATCTTCCATCTAACCAGCCCATTTTCTCGGCTGCTTTGACCATACTGTACTCTCCACTAACATTGTATGCCGCAAGGGGCACATTGAAATTCTCCTTAACTCTCCTTATAATATCAAGATACGAGAGAGCTGGCTTTACCATAACAATATCCGCACCCTCCATTAAGTCAAGTTCCACTTCTCTCAAAGCCTCATCACTGTTGTGAATATCCATCTGGTAGGATTTTCTGTCTCCAAATGTATAACCTGAATTGGCAGCCTCCCTGAAGGGAGAGTAAAAACTCGATGCATATTTTGCAGAATAACTCATTATTGAGATGTCCTGAAATCCATTTTCATCAAGCTTCTCTCTTATCGCCCTCACCATCCCATCCATCATACCCGATGGAGCTACAATATCCGCTCCAGCCTCAGCATGGCTCAATGCGGTTTCAGAGATTAGCTCAAGAGTCGGGTCATTGAGAATCTTCCCATTATCCACAACTCCACAGTGCCCGTGGGTTGTGTACTCGCAGAGGCAAACATCCGTTATGATTACCGAATCTTCAAACTCCTTTTTTATGTTTCTCACAGCTTTCTGAATTACTCCATTTCGGTCATAAGCAGAACTTCCCTTTTCATCTTTGTAAGATGGAATTCCAAAGAGTATAAAGGCTTTCAAGCCCATATCAAGGCATTTTCCAACTTCTCCAACAGCAGAATCAAGTGGGAAGCGGTAATAGGATGGCATCGATGGGATTTCAACAGGCTTGTGAATATTCTCATCAACAAAAATTGGGACTATGAGATCGTTCTTTTTTATTTCAACTTCCCTCAACATCCCCCTCAGCTTTCCCTTTCTCAATCTTCTCATCCTTGTTACTGGAAACAAAATCTCCACCTCCAAAGAGATATTCAACATAATCAATAATTTCCGGTCTTCCGTTTCTTGCTGCCTCTCTCAGCCTCACAGTTGGTATTCTGAGGAACTTCTTTATAAGGGAATTTGCAAAATCCTCTAAGACGGGGAGTATACTTTCATTGATGTTGTATCTGGCAGAGAGCCTGTTATAAAGCTCTATTATCTCCTCTCTTTTCACTCTCTCTGCAGAAGAGTACATCAGACTTATGGCAGAATCAGCCCTCATCTCCTTCAAGGTATTCTTCAAGTTCAATAGCTCTTCCTCTATTATTTTTTCAGCAAATGGTATCTTTTCTTTCCTTTTTTCCAGATTTTTATCACTGATCTTTCTCAAATCATCTATCGTAAAGAGTTTAACCCCTTCAATCTCACTCACATCCTCCTCCACATCCCGGGGAAGAGCGATGTCAATGATCAGAACCTCTGAATCGTTTCCTGAGCTGAATCTGGTATCCATAACTCTCTCAACAAATTCCTTTTTCAGAATGTAATGAGGCGCTGAGGTGGCAGATATTACAACATCACATTTTGTCATATATTTCTCCAGCATATCGAATTTTACAGCTATTCCACCAATCCTCTCGGCAAGCTGCTCTGCTTTCTCAAAGGTTCTGTTTGCTATCAAAATTGTACAGGCTTCTCTATTTGCAATTGCATTTGCCACAAGACTGCCCATCTCACCTGCCCCAATAAGGAGAACAGTTCGATTCTCAAGACTCCCGAGAATATCTTCAGCAAGTTCAACCGCTGCAGATCCAATACTCACAGACCCCTGATTTATGTTTGTCAGGGTTCTTACCTTTCTGCCAGTATGTATTGCCTTGGAGAATATTGACTCAATATATCTTCCCGCTCCTCCGAAATTCTTGCTCAGATGGAGGTACTCCCTTATCTGACCCAAAATCTGATCCTCACCAACCATCATCGACTCAAGTCCGGATGCTACCCTCAGTATGTGCCTCAAACAATCGTCACCACTGAGGTATTCAACATAATCCTCCTTAACAGAGAGGGTCGATGCAAAATCCTTCAAAGCCTTGACAGTTCCGTTTCCTGTGACATAAACTTCAACCCTGTTGCAGGTCAGTAATACAGCACACTCGGTTATTTCATTAAGCGAGAGCATCTTCTCAATTACTGATCTCAAATCCTTCTGCCATACCTTCTCAAGAATATCAACTGGTGCTTTTTTGTGAGAGATGACCATGCACGAAATTTCCATCATCACCACCCCCTTCCAGTTATGAAATTAACTCTCAAACTCCTGATCTCTCAATCTGAATCTGAAGCTTCAGGTTCTGGAATGTGGATTACTTTTGATTGTTAGCTTCAGAGTGAAGGTGTTGAAAATATTTCTCCTCTACTTATAACTTTATCCTTACTCTGGCTATGTTTCCCTGAGCCATGGATTAGGAAAATATGTTTCCAGAAAGAATAATATATCCTTTTCAATTCGTTCTTTTATGGAAGCCTACGGGAGATTTCTTTACGCAGGAGAGATTCATGAGGGTTTCTTTGAGCTTCACGGAGACAGGAAAAATGGAATGGTGCTTTTTGATGGTCTTGAATTTCCTTCTCAGGCTGTGAAGTTTCTTCCTCCTGTAAAGCCAACAAAGCTGATATGTGTTGGAGTTAATTACAGAGACCATGCAGATGAATTTGGTAAAAGCGTCCCTGAGGAGCCTATCATCTTTATGAAGCCGGAATCGGCGGTAATCGGAGATGGTGATGTGATTATCTTCCCACCCCAATCCGAAAGGGTTGATTACGAAGGGGAGCTTGCGGTCGTAATTTCGAAAAAGTGCAAAAATGTTTCTAAGGATGATGCCCCTGATTTTATTCTCGGTTATACTTGCTTCAACGATGTCACAGCGAGAGATCTGCAGTTCAAAGATGGACAGTGGACAAGGGGTAAATCCTTCGACACTTTCGCACCTCTTGGTCCATACATCGTGCAATCAGTAAATCCTCTCGATCTGATGATCAGAACATACCTCAACGGAAAAGTCGTTCAGGCTTCAAGAACATCCAACATGGTATTTGACTCCTTCACGCTTTTGGAGTTCATTTCATCAATCATGACTCTGAAAAAAGGTGATGTCATAGCAACCGGGACCCCATCCGGGGTTGGAGCCTTAAAGCCAGGAGATGTTGTTGAGGTAGAAATCGAGGGTATAGGCGTCCTTAGTAATTTTGTAGCGAAGATTTAATTTCATTGAGTTCCACTGAGATTTAGATAAATATTTAAAATCGGCTACCACCTCAAATTTTAATACATTTCATCAGATGTCAGTTGCATACTTTGATGTGATAGGTGAAAATAATGGGAAAATCATTGAAAGGATAAAAAAGGTGAAACCATGTCAGATAATAAAGTTATCATTGAACTGGATAAAGAGTACAGAGTGCATGAGGTCGAAAGAAAATGGGCTGAGGAATGGGACTCAAAGAAGGGAGAAGACTCAATATACTACTTTGACTGGAATTCCAAAAAGCCTCACTACATCATAGACACTCCTCCTCCCTACCCCACAGGCTCTTTTCACATAGGCAACACCCTGAACTGGTGCTATATAGACTTCATAGCCAGATATAAAAGAATGAAAGGCTACGAAGTTATGTTTCCCCAGGGATGGGATTGTCATGGTTTGCCTACTGAGGTTAAGGTTGAGGAGAAGCATGGGATAAGCAAGAACGATGTTCCAAGGGATGTTTTCAGAAGACTCTGTGTTGAATTCACAGAAGAGAATATAAAGAAGATGAAAGAGACTATGAAGAGACTTGGCTTTTCTGTTGACTGGAGTAAGGAATACATCACAATGTATCCTGAATACTACTCAAAAACCCAGATCTCATTCGTCAGAATGTACGAAAAGGGTTTGATCTACCGTGCCTATCACCCGGTAATTCACTGTCCGAGATGTCAGACAACTATCGCCCTCGCTGAAATCGAATATAAATCCGGAAGGACAAAACTGAGCTACATAAAATTTGACGATGATGTCGTGATAGCCACAACCCGTCCGGAACTGATTCCTGCCTGTGTTGCAATTGCCGTTCATCCCGATGACGATAGATATAGAGATATTGTTGGCAAAGAGGTGGTTATTCCCACAACAGAATACAGGGCAAGGATTATTGAGGATGAAGAGGTAGATCCAGAGTTTGGAACAGGAATGGTTATGATCTGTACCTTTGGAGATAGACAGGATGTAAGATGGTGGAAAAAGCACAACCTTGAACTGAGAATAATTCTCGACAAGAACGGCAGGCTAAACGATAAAGCTGGCAAGTACAAAGATCTGACGATTCAGGAGGCGAGAGAGAAGATTCTGGAAGACCTCAAAAAGGAGGGAAGAGTGCTCAGACAGGAGGAAGTTGAACACAATGTTGGAGCCTGCTGGAGATGCAAAACCCCTGTTGAAATAATAGCTGAGGAACAGTGGTTTGTCAAAGTAGAGCATGATAGAATTCTGAAGGAAGCAGAGAAGATAAAATGGATCCCTGACCATATGTTCAGCAGACTTGTAAGCTGGGTTAAAGGCATGGAGTGGGACTGGGTTGTCAGCAGGCAGAGGATATTCGCAACCCCTATACCTGCGTGGTACTGCAAGAAATGTGGAGAAGTGATTGTTGCAAAGGAGGAGTGGCTCCCCGTTGATCCCACAAAGGATTTCCCCAATACACCATGCCCTTCCTGTGGTTCTGTTGAATTTACCGGGGAAGATGATGTTCTTGATACTTGGATGGATTCGAGCATAACGCCTCTTGCAATCACAGGCTGGCCTCAGGAGCATAAGGAGTACCCAACACATCTCAGACCACAGGGACATGATATAATACGAACCTGGGCTTTTTACACAATACTAAGGTCTCTCGCCCTTGTTGATAATATACCCTGGCATGAGATTGTGATAAATGGAATGGTTCTCGGAGAGGATGGAAGGAAAATGAGCAAAAGCCTTGGAAACATCATCTCCCCTGAAGAGGTTGTAGAGAAATACGGAGCTGATGCTCTCAGGCAGTGGGCGGCAAGCGGCTCAACCGGAAGTGATGTTATATTCACATGGAAAGATATTGTGGCTGCAAGCAGATTTCAACAGAAGTTCTGGAGCATGCTCAGATTTGCTGTTCCACACATCAAAGGCTATAATCCAGAGGGAGATGAAAGATTTCTAAGAGATGCTGACAGGTGGATTCTCTCAAGGTTGAACAGGGTTATAAAGGTTGCAAACGAATCAATGGATGCATACAGATTTGATGAGGCAATAAAGGCAATAAGGAGTTTTGCATGGTATGAGTTTGCCGATGACTATCTTGAGATCGTTAAGAACAGACTTTACTCAGGAGATGAGGATGAAAAGAGGGGTGCAAAATTTGCTCTTTATACAGTAATGGAATCGATGATAAAAATGCTCGCACCCTTCACACCATTTCTCGCTGAGGAGTGCTGGAAAATATTCTGTGAGGTAACAGGAAGGAGATTTGAAAGTGTCCATATTCAGAAGTACCCTGAAAAAGACAACAGGTTAATCAACGATGAGGCGGAGAGAAAAGGAGAGATAATAAGAAGCATTGTGGCAGAAATAAGAAAGATGAAACACGAAAAAGGGATGGCACTTAACGCTCCACTGAAAAAAGTCATGCTCTACTCCGAAAATGATTTCGATATCAGAGACATAGCCGGTGCTGTGAACTCAGAAGTTGAGGTTCTTTCTGAGATGCCCGTAATAGGGACAAGAATTTCAAGCATAAAACCCAGATATAACATAATAGGTCCCAAACTCAGAGAAAAGGCAAAAGAGGTTGTGAAAAGGATAAACAAAATGAGTTACGAAGAATTGACAGACTTCATTGAAAGTGGAAGCATACAGATTGACATAAACGGTGAGAAAATAGAGGTGTTTGCTGACTGGTTCGAGTTCGAGTTCGAGAAAACGGTTGAAGGAAGGGGGGTTGAGGTAATAGAGGTTGAAAATGCCCTCATAATGGTTGAAATCTGAGCTTGAGCTTCCTATATTTTTAAATTTTAAAAAATTAAAGTCTAACAATAAAAAAATTGAAAAATCATTTGTTTGAAAACATCTTTAGAAATATAAAAAGATTAATAACTGTGAAGGTGAAAAGTTATTGTTACCAGGGGGTGTTACAGTGACAACTGATGGACCTACGGGGTTATTTGAGGTAAGTGAACCGGATTTCGAGCACATTGTAAAGTGTGTATTGAAACTCACAATCTCCGAGCTTGAAGTATATCTCACCCTGATTGAAAATCCGGGTGTTGGGGTGGATGAACTTTCGGAGATCATGAAAAAAGATAGGAGTGGTGTCTATCGAAGCCTCCAGACACTGCTCGAAAAGGGTTTGGTGAAGAGAGAATACAGGATTCTCAAACATGGAGGATACAAGTACATATACAACCCGATTGATATCGATGTTCTGAAAACAATTCTGAAAGATGAGCTTGATAGATGGTTCAAGAAGCTTAATGAGGTTGTTGAGAAATTCGATATGGATGAAATAAAGGCGATGAAATCGGAAACCTGATTGAACCGTTGTTTTATAATAGCCTTAAAAGTCACATTGTTTATACTCTGTATCCTTATTTGATGACGGGAAAGAGACCTGCCACCATACTTAAACCTACTGCTTAACTTTAGAGGAACTGGAGAAGAATACAAACACGGTGGATGTACTAAAAGTAAATATCAAAAGTAATCAGGAAAAAACAAAGTGCAGTCTGGTGCGATCAAACCAATATTTGTGGGCGATCTCCTCAGCTCCACACCCCTCGAAAAACCCAGAGATAGAGAAGTGAAAATGAAAGATGGACTTATAACACCCGTGCTCAAGAGGTCAAGATTAACAGGCTTCCAGAAAAACCTATGGCAAGTCCGCTTCAGTCCTTTAAAAGGTCATGAAGATAGGCTATCTGACAGGAGTGTTCAATGTAGTTTGCAATGTTGAAAGCCTGTCTGAAGGAATTAGCAGCAGTGTAGATTCCATGCCCTTTTACAACTGCAAAACCTTTTGAAGAGAGCTTTTCTGAGACTTCTTCCGCAAACTCCTGAGTCATGAAAATCCCTTCAACAAACTCTATTTTACCAAGAAAGAGACTTCCCTCCAGATCCAATGGTTCAAAAGAGTCTTTTTTGAGAGATAGAACGACATTGTAAATCCCATGACAGTGAATTATTGTTTTGAAGGTGCTTTTATGATAGCACTTCAAGTGCAAAAGTGAGTCGCTGGATGCTTTCCTTTCCTTCAAAATTTTCAAATTGCTGTCAGCAGGAACTTCAACAAAGGAGTCACTGTCCAGCTCATCGAGATTTACTCCTGTCTTCGTTATGAAAACCCTGTTTCCAACCCTGAAACTCATGTTTCCGCTTGCTCCATCTATCAATCCCCTCTCAAACATCTTCTTTCCATACTTCACCGCCTCATTTATGTGGAGTGTTACTTCATCCACAAGACCACCCCCTCTCTATTCTGTCGAGGATGTTGTGCAGGATAATAATGCACTGGTCAGCCTGAAGGGAGATGGGAGAAAGAGATGCCACCATGTCTGACTTTGAAATTATTATTTGTTCGAGCTCGTCAGGAACTCCGATGTGGTCCCCTAATACAAAGAGGAAATCATCGATGCTGATGTTCTTTACCAGATCCTGACCATCTTCTCTCAGATACACTATTTTGCTACTCTGAAAACAGTCCAGAACTTCTTCAACATCCTTGGATGAAATATAGATCCCCGGTGATGATTTCTTCCAGCTCTTTTCCACCTTCAACCTTAGGCTTTTTTTCAGGAGACCTGCAATGTTCCTTTCGTCAGGTGACATGTATTTTACTTCATCGCCCTTTATCAAAACTGTCTTTGGAGGTTCTGGTTCACCCAGAAGGGTTACAATTGCTGCACTATCCCTCCTCACACCATGGGAGATGAAGAGGGACTGGGCGATAAATCTACAAACTATATCCATTCTGCCTGCTCCTGGTAGATCGTTAAGACTGAACTCGGATGTTCTTGCAATGTTTGCTACAAGAAAAAACTTCCTTTTTACCGACTGGAAGTTCAAACCTTCATCCATCAGATAAAAATTGATGTCTGATTAAAATGCCTTTTTTTATTTACAGATTAAATAAGAAAGTTATTATGTAAAAAATGTAAAATAAATAATGCTGCCTCCACAGAATTTTCTCATGAAAATTTTTTGATCGTTTGCAATAGATGATAAACACTATACATTCGAAAGACTAAAATAATATGCAATTCTCACAACCTGAGAGGTGAGACTATGAAAAAAATGAAGGGATTGCTTCTGGTTCTTTTGCTGATAGTAGGCATAGCTTTTGCTGGATGCGCCCAAGAGGAGAAGTCTGTTCAGGAACCAAAAACAACTCCTGCAGCTGAAGAGAAAACAACTCCTGCAGCTGAAGAGAAACCGTATGACCTCGTAACTGACGGTGTGCTGACTGTCGGAAGCGATATTGCCTATCCACCATTTGAGTACACTGACGAGAAAACAGGAGAATATACCGGCTTCGATATCGACCTCATGACTGAGGTCGCAAAAAGACTCGGGCTTGAGGTAAAGTTCGTTAACACTGCATGGGATGGAATAATACCCGGACTTCAGGCTAAAAAGTATGATGTTATCTGTTCGGCAATGACAATAACAGAGGAGAGGGCAAAGCAGGTTGATTTCAGCAATCCGTATTTTGAGGCGAAACAGGTCATCCTCACGAGTGCAAAGGATGAGTCTATAAACGGAGTTAAAGACCTTGCAGGGAAGAAGGTTGCCGTTCAGCAGGGTACAACAGGTGATTTTGCAGCAGTGAAATTAACGGAAAAGGGTATTCAGCTTGAGATCATAAGGTTCGAAGGTACTCCCGAAGCCCTGATGGCAATCCAGAAGGGAGATGCAGCTGCAGCAATTATAGACAACTTCGTTGCTTATCTTGCAGCCAAAAAAGATCCTGAAACATACAGAGTCGTCGAAGATCCAGAATTCGAGCCGGAATACTATGGAATAGCCGTTCACAAGGATAACAAGGGTCTCCTTGAGGCAATAAATAAAGTACTTGAGGAGATGAAGAAGGACGGAACCTACGACCAGATCTACAACAAATGGTTCGGGCAGTAAAACCCTTCTTTATTTTTTTGTAAAAGGTTATCAGTATGGCTGGTGTTGGACAGTTTGACATCGACCTCTTTGTAAGAATACTCCCTGATCTCGCTTTTGGAGCTTTTGTTACCCTCGAACTCACATCACTGTCGATTCTCTTCGGACTGATAATAGGCACAATTGCAGGGCTTGCAAGGGTCTCAAAGAATCCTGTGTTTTTCGGAGTATCCACACTTTATGTAGAGATTATCCGGGGGACACCTCTGCTCGTTCAAATATTGATAATATACTTTGGACTGCCGGCAATAGGTATAAATCTTCGTCCTGAACCCGCTGGAATAATCGCACTCAGTATCTGTAGTGGAGCTTATATTGCCGAGATTGTCAGAGCAGGAATAGAATCCATACCGACCGGACAGATGGAGGCTGCAAGATCGCTCGGTATGAGCTACCTCCAGGCAATGAGATATGTTATATTCCCCCAAGCATTTAGAAACATCCTTCCTGCACTGGGAAATGAGTTCATAGCCCTGCTAAAGGACTCATCGCTGCTTTCGGTAATATCCATCGTAGAACTCACAAGAGTTGGAAGACAGATTGTAAACACAACTTTCAATGCATGGACACCTTTCCTCGGTGTTGCACTCTTCTACCTCATGATGACCATACCACTCAGCAGACTCGTTGATTACTCACAGAAAAGGCTTGGAACCTACGAAGTGAAATAAACACAGTAATACACCTATTTTTTAATAGATTTCTAATCCTTCCAATCCTGATTTTTCAGGAAAAGAGAAGGTTTTATAAGTTTTATAGCAGAAATCTGTACCTGAGGAAGGAGCATCCTTAGAAAAAACTCAGGAATATTATACAAACCACGAATATTCTTCCACTTTTTTGGTAGAATGAAAAAATTCATAAAACAACCTACAAAAAATACCAGAGATGAGTTACCTCCTTGAAGTAATCAACCTGAAAAAAAGCTTCGGTGAGAATGAAGTTCTCAAAGATGTCAACATGAAGGTGAAAAAGGGAGAAGTTGTTGTCATAATTGGTCCATCAGGAAGCGGAAAGTCAACCCTTCTAAGATGTATAAACAGGCTTGAGGAGCCAACTGATGGCAAGATACTTCTCGATGGTGTCGATATCACAGATAAATCAATAGACATAAACAAGGTTCGTCAGAGGATAGGAATGGTTTTTCAGCAGTTCAATCTCTTCCCCCATCTCACAGCCCTACAGAATGTCATGCTTGCTCCTTTGAAAATCAAGAAGATGAACAAAAGGGAAGCAGAGGAGACTGCCATCAAACTCCTGAACAAAGTGGGTCTTGGAGATCAGATAAACAAATATCCAGCTCAGCTGAGTGGTGGACAGCAACAGAGAGTTGCAATAGCCAGAGCCCTCGCTATGAACCCTGAGGTTATGCTCTTCGATGAAGTTACCTCCGCTCTCGATCCTGAACTCGTTAAGGAAGTTCTTGATGTGATGAAACAGCTGGCAAAAGATGGTATGACTATGCTCGTCGTAACCCACGAGATGGGATTTGCAAGAGAGGTTGGAGACAGACTGATTTTTATGGATGAAGGAGTAATAGTTGAAGAGGGTATTCCGGAAGAGATTTTCAGAAATCCGAAGAATCCCAGAACACAGAAGTTTCTGAGTGTTATTCTCTAAATTTTATTCAAGGCTTCTACTCAATCCATCCACTCAATTCATCCACTCCCACTCCCTATTCAGGAATATTTAAATTACCATTTTACAACTGACTCTCATGGCTAAAAAAACAGATAACGATAAAATTGTCATCAGGAGGTCTGGATACCCAACAAAAGGTGAGCTTGTTGTTGGCACTGTAACAAGAGTTCTTGACTTTGGAGCCTTTATTTCCCTTGATGAGTATGAGAACAAAGAGGGTCTCGTGCATATCAGCGAAATTGCCGCAGGATGGATAAAAGATATCAGAGACTATGTCAAAAAAGGTCAGAAAGTCGTCTGCAAAGTTCTCGACATAAATCCGAAAAGAGGACACATAGATTTGTCAATAAAGGATGTAAATGAAAGACAGAGAAGAGAGAAGATGCAGCAATGGAAGAGTGAGCAAAGAGCATTTAAATGGCTTGAAATAGCAGGAGAGAAAGCTGAAGTTCCAAGAAATGAGCTGGTAAAAATCGGGAAGAAACTTCTTGAGGAGTTTGACACTCTTTACAATGCCTTCGAAGAGACAATATATGAGGGTGCAGAGAGTATTTCAAAGATTGCCGGAGAGGACCTTGCAAAGGCAATAGAGGAGATTGCCCATGAAAATATCAAGCCACAGAAGATAAAAATCAGAGGTTTTCTTGAACTTAAAAGCAATGCTCCTGATGGGGTAGAGAGAATAAAGGAGGCATTGATGGAGATAAACAAGGTCAAAGCTGAGGATATCGAGCTAAAAATAGAATATGTTGGGGCTCCAAGATACAGAATCATTCTTGAAGGAGAGGATTACAAATCAGCCGAGAAGGTACTGAAAAGTGCAACAGATAGGGTTCTTAAAAAGATAAAGAAACTCGGTGGTGAGGGGGCTTTTATCAGAGAGGCTGCATAACCAATTCCCTAAATTTTTCGTGACTAACAAAAAACCCTTTATAGCGATTAGATGGAGTTTCCTAAATATGAAAACAAAAATGAGGAAGTGTAAAAAGTGTGCAAGATATACTTTCAAAGATATTTGCCCCGATTGTGGGGAAAGAACTTCAATTCCAATCCCCCCAAAATATTCACCCGAGGATCCCTATCAGAAATACAGGATAAAGTTGAGAATGGAAAAGGGCTTTTTCAGCCTCAGAAATTGATGGAGGTGATTTTATGCTGAGTAAGGTTGATGTAAGATACCTGAAAAAACCGGAAGAATTCGATTTAAAAGACCCCGTCATGATAGAGGGTTTACCCGGGATAGGACATGTTGGAAAGCTTGTTGCGGACCACTTAGTAAAAGAACTGAACGCAGAAAAGGTTGTCGAAATTTACTCTCACCACTTCCCACCCCAGGTAATGGTGGAAGAGGATGGAACAATCAGAATGCCAAAAAATGAAGTTTATTTACACAGAGCATCTGACAGTGCTCCAGATCTGCTGATTCTGGTCGGTGATTTTCAGAGTATCAGCAGCGAAGGCCACTTTGAACTCGTCAATGCCTATATAGACATTGCAAAAAAGTTCGGCGTTAAGAGAATATACACACTGGGTGGATATGGTATAGGTAAGCTTGTAGAGGAACCCTATGTTCTCGGTGCGGCAAACAGCAAAAAGCTGATAGATGAACTTTCCACCTATGGAATTCAGTTTGAAAAGGGCGAGCCTGGTGGAGGGATAATCGGTGCATCAGGTTTAATTCTTGGTGTTTCACAGCTCGAAGGAATTGAGTCTGCCTGTCTGATGGGTGTCACATCAGGCTACATGGTCGATCCAAAAAGTGCAAAGGCTGTTTTGGATGTTCTGATGAGGATGCTCAACATCAATGTTAGTGTTGAGGCACTCGACGAGAGGGCAAGGGAGATGGAGAGATTAGTTGCTCAGATAAGAGAGATGCAGGAGGCAACAGTCCAGCAGTGGAAGAGCGATGAGGATCTTGGTTACTTCAGATGATTTCTAAATCCATTTTTCGAAAATGATGGTGAAAACCGGCTGCTGCGGTTTTCCCGTTTCTTTTAAAAAATATCTGTACTCCTTTGATGTTGTTGAAGTCCAGAAAACATTTTACAAACCACCAAATCCAGAAACTGCTATTAAATGGAGAAAAGAGGCAGATAAAATAAATTCTGACTTTGAGTTTGTTATAAAGGCTTTTCAGCTGATAACACATCCACCATCCAGCCCCACTTACAGAAAGGCTGGAATAAAGGCTGAAAAAACCGGATTTTTCAGACCTTCGGGCGAAGTCATGGAAGCCTGGGAGAAAACCGAAGAGATTGCCAGAATTCTCAAAGCAAAGAAAATCCTCTTCCAGACTCCCCTCTCCTTCCACTGTTCAGAGGAGAATATCAGCAACATGCAGGATTTTTTCGGTTCCATTAAGGGTTTCATACTGATATGGGAGCCAAGAGGGTGGGATGAGGAGTCACTAATGAGAGCCAAGGAAAGGCTTGAGGATTATGGAGTTGTTCACTGTGTTGATCCAATGATTTCAAAACCTCTTTTTGGAGATATAAACTATTTCAGACTCCATGGAAGGTATGAAGGTAGAAGAATCGTTTACTCTCACAACTACTCCGAGGAGGAGCTGACAAAATTGAGAGATTCCATAGGAGGAGAGAGGAGCTGTTATGTTATGTTCAACAACAAAAACATGTTTGAAAATGCCCAGAGGTTTAAACTTATCCTCCAACAGTAATTCTTATCTCCTGAAAAACTTTCTCAGATATCTGCCTTCTTTCTTAAGCAGTTCAACCTTTTTTTCAAAGTTGAATTTACCTATTCTCAAACCCAGATCATCAAGTTCAACCGTTATTTTTTTATCATAACCGATTTCTGAAAGAGTTTTGAGTAGCTTTTCAATCCTTTCAAAGCCTATAAATGAGACATGTCTGCCTTTACTGTCATAACCGCTAACATGAATGTTCTCAATTCTATTGAAAAAGTCCAGAAAACCCTCCGCATTGAGCTCTGAATTCTTGGTTGCATGGTTCAAATCAAAGGTAAAACCAAGATTGAATTCTTTCAAGTTTTCAAGTACTTCTTCAGGTGTTTTGCAGAGATAGTTTACTTTTGGTTCTGAATTTTCAAGACAAAGTATCACATTTTTCAACTTTGAATACTTTGAGCATACTCTCAGATAGTTCTTGAGGGATGCATAATCTGCCCAAACCGGTTCTCTCAGGGCACTCCTTTTCCCTGCATGGATTGTTACAACCTTCACATTCAGCTTTTTTGTGAGGTCAATCGAGTAAAGTGTTTCCTTCAATGTCAGTTCACAGAGATTACGATTAACGGAAACAGGATTTAAATCCAGAACAGGAGAATGGACTGCTAGTATTTTTTCCCTGATGGTCTCAAGTTTTTCTTCACGTCTGTCTATCCAGAAATGGGGGGTTTCAACCCAGAACTCAATACCATCATATCCTGAAAGTTCAGATGCTTTCGCTATGCTCTCCACATCGTACTCGTAGAGGAACATGCTCGAAAATAACAGTTCCATAATGACAATAAATCGGGAGATTTTTTAACTTTAGGTTTACCTGCTTTGATGCGTACATGCACTATGCTACAATATTTGGATTACCCGCCAATACTTGGAGGAAATTTAAACCTGCGTAAGTTTAATTAAATATGGCAGGAAGACTAAGCAAGGATGTCTGAAGGAAGTGATTGGATGAGATTTGATGATATTGGTAGCTTCCCTCTGCCCGATGGCATTGACAGACCATGGGCGGACGAGAATCTGAATACAAAGGAATTCGAGGAGATGGCACAGAGAGCTTTCATAATGAAAGTAAAATCGGGCCTTGAGGTGCCAACATACCCTCAGTTTAGAGATATGGTCAAAATGTTCTCAGAGCTCATAAAGGATGAGGCTTTTCAGGAAGATGTTTATCTCATAAAAAAAGAGCATGCGATCATTCCTGAGTTCAAATCCCTTGAAAAAATTGAGTACAGAGGAGATGTGAGAGTATGCATAACGGGACCTTTTGAGGTTTATCTATCCGAATTCGGTAGTGTAATCTATGATGATATTCTCTCCTCCATTTCCAGATCTCTCTCAAGGTTTGTTGAGAATGCAATTGATTCAAGACTAAATGTTACATGTGTAAGCATCGATGACCCAAGTCTTGGTCTGAATCCAGAGCTGCAACCCACTCCCGAGCAGCTTGAGCTTGCTTATGAGAACTTCGATTTTGATGTGGATGTTCAGATTCACCTCCACGCACCGCTTTACTATGAAAAACTGCTGGATGTCAAAACAATAGATGTGATAGGCATTGAAACTGCAAAGGATGAGAAAGCCCTTGAATTTGTAGATGCAGAAGAACTGGAATCATACGAAAAAGGATTGAGAGCGGGGATTTCCAGAACAGATATAGATTCCATGATAGCCGAATTCAACCTGATGCATGGAGTAAATGCATGGAAAGACGAAAATCTTATACTGAAGGCGATTGATGAGATTGAGAGTGCTGAAAATATCCTGAAAAGGCTTCAGAGAACCTATAGTATATTTGGAGAAAATCTAAGGTATGTCGGTCCGGACTGCGGGCTTGGTGGTTTTCCAACTCAAAAGTCAGCCATAAAGTTGCTGGAGAACACCGCAAAGGCGATTGATATTTTCAGAAATATGGGGGATTGAAATGGACTATCTGAGTTTTTTCATCACAACTTTCACAACAATTTTCATCATCGTTGACCCTCCCGGGAATATACCGATGTTCATAGCTGTAACCGAATCTCTATCCGATGAGGATAGAAATAGAATCTCCAAAAAGGCTACTGTCATAGCAGCAGCGATGCTTGTCATTGTAACCCTTACAGGAGGATACGTACTTGATTTTTTCAGGGTTACAGTTGACTCACTGAAGATAGCCGGAGGAATTCTCCTTTTTGCAGTTTCAGTCGATATTCTGATGGGGAGCAGGAGAAGAGAAGCATATGTGGAGAAGGGTAAGGAGAGTATAGATATTGATTCCCTTGCAGTTTTCCCCATAGCACTACCACTCTATACAGGTCCAGGAGCCATAACCGCTGCAATAGTTCTTTACTCATCTGCAGAAACCATCCTGTTTAAAGCAATGGTTATTCTCGGGATACTTCTCACATATCTTGTTGTAAGACTCACCCATGTTTACAGCAACCAGATTATCAGAATTCTCGGAAAAAGCGGCTCAGATATAGTTGCAAGGTTAATGGCAATATTCCTCGCCGCAATAGCTGTGGAGTACTTCTTCTCAGGGCTGGAGGGGAAGATAGAGGGCATTCTACGGTGATGAACATGGGAAGAAAGTATCCCTCCTACCCTTTCGTTGGAACAGGTGCAGTAATCTTAGATGGAGAGAAAATTCTTCTGGTAAAAAGGGCTAATGAGCCAAACAGAGGATTGTGGAGTGTTCCCGGAGGTGTTGTCAGGCTCGGTGAAACTCTTCATTCGGCTCTAATCAGGGAAGTGAAGGAAGAGACTGGACTTGATATTGAGGTGAAGGATGTTGCATGTGTAAGCGAGGAAATCTTCAGAAATGGAGACATAAGGTTTCACTATGTTATCATAGATTTTTTTGCAGAAATAAAATCAGGAGAGTTGAGAGCAGGAAGCGATGCAATGGATGTGGGCTGGTTTTCCTTTGATGAAGTTGAGGAGATTGAAGCAGTTGATTTCATAAAGAAACTCGTGAAAACTCTTAAATCAGGAGAAGGTGGAATCTATCTGAGGTGAACATGAGAGTAAAAGGATACATATCCGTCTGCGAAGCTCTGAAATCCGGGAAACTGAACAGAGTATTTTACAACCCTGAATCAGACTCGTCCAAGATTTTAAATCTCATTATAGAATGCAGAAGGAAGGGAATTCCTACAATCCCAAAAAAAATTTCGGGAATTGAAGGAGATGTCTCTCCCGTTGAATATGCAAGCTTCGATTTTATTTTGAAAAAAGCTGTGGAGAACATCACACCCATCGTTATGCTCGATAAAATCAAAGACCCGGCGAATCTTGGTGCTGTAATAAGGACTGCCGAGTTTTTGGGATGTGCAGGTGTTGTAATTGCGAAAAGAAGAGGCGCACAAATTACAGATGCTGTTGTTAGAGTTTCAACAGGGGCGGTTTTCCACATCCCGATTGCAAGAGAGGAAAATCTTGTCAACTGCGCCAGAAAAGCAAAAAAGATTGGACTTTCAATTATCGGTGCTGAAATCGATGGAGATAACCTCGAGAATGTTAATATCTCCCCTCCTGTCGTGCTTGTATTCGGAGAAGAGGACAGAGGGATTTCAAAACCTCTGAGGAAGCAATGTGACTTTATTGTGCGAATCAGGGGTTATGGGATAACAAACTCCCTCAATGTATCAAATGCAGCAGCAATAATCATCTATGAATCGATGAAACAGAAAGAACTGCTTCAGTAAAGTTCTTTATCAGCCCCGATAATTTTCTCCAAAGGTGGTAGAATGGATATTGAGGGTTTTGCAAGGAGATCACTTGCCAGAATGGAAGAAAATAAGGTGAAGAAAATACTTGCTGAAAGAATAGCTGAAATAAAGCAATGGGATATTGAGAGAGCTGAAAAATGGGCTGATGCAGTTGTTGTGGAGGTAAAAAATGCGACTTCAAAAAGTAATTTTATCCTTGATTATTATCGCTCTGGAGTCTCAATGGGTGAATTTGGGGTAGGTTCAAGAGGAAGAGGGGATTTTTACGTCCACCGAAAGATCGCAGAAGTTATTGGAGAGAGTAAAGCCGTGCTGTCAACCAAAGACCTCGATGATGCAGGAGTTGTGAGGGCAGGAAGCGTTTACATATCCGTTGCAATAGATGGGATTCATTCCAGACTCAGCGAGTTTCCCTTTGTAGCTGGTTTTCATGTCACCCGAGCTGCAATGAGAGATGTTTATGTGATGGGGTCAAAGCCTGTTGCGGTTTTTTCTGATATACACATAGCAGATGATGGAGATGTTTCGAAAATTTTCGACCATATAGCCGGGATATCCGCAGTTTGTGAGTTAACAGGCGTACCTCTTGTCAGTGGAAGCACACTGAGAATTGGTGGAGATATGGTTATTGGAGAAAGAATGACAGGCGGAGTTGGATGTGTTGGAATTTCAGAGCATATTACACCAAGAAGAAATGCAAGAGAAGGAGATGTCATCCTCCTTACGGAGGGGGCTGGTGGAGGGACGATTGTCACCACTGCAATATATTACGCAATGCATGAACTCATAGAGCATACGCTGAACATCGATTTCCTGCTCTCCTGTGAGGCAATTTTCAGTAATAACCTTGTGAAAGAAATTCACTCGATGAGTGATGTTACAAATGGTGGAATAAGAGGAGATGCTGAAGAGATATCTTCGGTTTCCGGAAAGGCTTTAGTTTTCGACTACGAGCAGACGAGAAAAGCAGTCAATCCTGAAATTCTGAAAATGTTGGATGAACTTGAGATAGATTTCATGGGAGTGTCGATTGACTCGCTGATGATAATCGCCCCAGCAGAAGTGGCTGATAGGGTTAAAAAGGCAATTAAAGAAGTGAATGTCCCTGTCTACAAGGTGGGCTGGGTTGAAAAAGGTAAGGGAGCCTATTTTGTTCAGGATGGTGAAAAGATGCCTCTAAAGCCAAGATTCAGGGAGTCTGCATACACACCCCTGAAAAAAATTGTTGGAGAGCTAACTCCCCCTGACTTTGAAGAAATGCAGAAAAAAGTCGATAGAGCCGTTGAGGAGGCTATAAAAAAGAAGAACAAAGTTATTGATAGTATAAAATCGAAAAGCAATGTAGGCAAAGTGATGTCAGGAAGGTAAATCCCATCTGTGACTCGGATCATCCTCTATGTACTTTTCAATCAATCTTTTGACAACATCTACCCCATAAAGATTTGCAATGCTGAGAACCATGAAGAGAACATCACAGAGCTCTTCTCCTATCTGCTCTTTCTGATTTTTTCTCACAGCTTCTGCCAGCTCTCCTACCTCTTCAAAAAGAACAGCAAGCAGGAAAAGCGAACCAGATCCTCTATCTCTCTCAAAATATTTTTCGCGTATTTTAAGCACGATTTCATCGAGTTCCATAGAATGAAATATCAAGATAATTTTAAATATCTTGTTGCTTCAGCTTTTGCTTGTAATGAATGAGGTGAATGTTGAATCAGATTCAGAATCATCTACATCAGAACTCAAAAATGGCGAAAAGGATTTTGATTACCTTCTCTTGGGTTGTGGAAGCTTCGGGTTCAGCGTGCTTAAAGAGCTGGCAAAAAGGGGAAAGAAAGTACTTGCAATAGATTCGTCAAAGGAAAGAGTGGAGGTTCTGAAGGATCAGGATTACGATGCAATCATTGGTGACATTTCCGACGAGGAATTTATCACTTCTTTCGATTATAACAAAATCTCCGTTGTATTCCTCCTACTACCTGATTTTGAGCTGAGCAAGAAGACTGTCCAGCTTATAAGATCTCTTTCAAGGTCAGTTTTCATAATAGCCAGGGCTCCCGGTACGAAAGAGAAGGAGGAACTCGAGTTCAGTGGGGCTGATGCGGTGATAACCCCCTCTACAGCAATGACAAAAATGGCTATAGAAACTCTCAACAGGATAGAAACCCTCAGGAGAATTAGGAAATTTAAAGAAGTGCTCAACAGCATGAGGGACTCAAGGCTTGCCATCTTCACTCACGACAATCCCGATCCTGATGCTCTTTCCTCTGCAATGGCTTTGAAGGAGATAGCCAAAAACATGGGTATCGAAGCTGACATAATCTACTTTGGAGAGATATCCCATCAGGAAAACAAAGCCATGGTAAATCTTCTGAACATAGAGGTTGTCAAAGGTGGTGAAGTTGACCTGAGCAAATACGGAAAATTTGCCCTCGTTGATTCTTCCGCAATAGGTGCCAACAACTCAATTCCTGATAACATAACCCTGAACATCGTGATAGATCATCACCCAGCCGAAAATGTGAAAGCTGAATTCGTTGACATAAGGGAGAATGTAGGATCAACTGCTACGATAATGACCAATTACATGGTTGAGCTAAACATGGTTCCAAGCAGAACCCTTGCCACTGCCCTTTTCTTCGGGATAAAAAGTGAGACAGATGAGTTCAAGAGGAACGCAAGAACTCAGGATTTCTCAGCAGCTGCAACACTCTACCCCTATGTTGACCACGATCTTATCGAGAAAATGGAGGGCCCAGCAATATCCCATGAAACCCTCGATGTGCTGGGAACTGCCATAAAGAACAGGGAAGTTTATCCGCCTGTTTTGATTTCCTTTGCAGGGTTCATAAACGAGAAAGATGCAATAACCCAGGCGGCAGATTATCTTCTCAAGCTTGAAGGGATCTCTACGGTTCTTGTTTTTGGTGTCGTCAAGGATGTGGTCCACCTATCAGCAAGAAACATAGATGTGAGGTTCAACATCGGAGATGTCCTGAGAAGGGCTTTTGGTGATGTTGGCAGTGCAGGAGGGCATGCCCACTCTGCAGGAGGCCAAATACCTCTCGGAATATTTGGCGAGATATCCGAGAAGGAGGTACTCAGCAGACTCATAAAAGAGGCTGTTAAGAAGAGATTCCTCAATGCAATAGGTATAGAGGGAGCATCCGAGTAATAGCGAATCGATTGGTATCTATCGAATGTAAAAAGCACAACTTAATAAACCTGAGAAGTGGCATGACAATGGGACTAAACTGCGATGTAACCCAAGAGATACTTTTAAATAACGCTCAGGTAAACTGCTCTTTCACAAGATTAAGCTTATAGGGTGTGAGTATTATGGGTAAAATCAGAAAAATGCAGGACAGAAAAACAAATCCAAACCTCATCAAATTAATAGATGGCCTCCTTGAAAGCAGTGTGAAAAATGAGGCAAAAATCTGGAGAGTTGTTGCCGAAATGCTATCAAAACCGAGGAGGAGGCAGGCAGAGGTAAATGTATCAAAGATTCAGAGATATTCTAGAGGTGGAGAAGTGGCACTTATTCCCGGTAAGGTTCTCGGAACAGGCAATCTTGATAAACCAGTAACCGTAGCTGCACTTTCATTTTCAGAGAGGGCAAGAGAGAAGATTGAGTCTGCAGGAGGAAGATGTATTGGCATTCTCCAGCTTATTGAGGAGAATCCAAAGGGAAATAAAGTCAGAATAATCACATGAGGTGGGACTGTGGTTGTAAATGTTAAGAGAATTCTTGATAATCTTGGAGATTTCACGGTTATTGATGCCAGCGGGCATGTTCTTGGAAGGCTATCGAGTGTTATTGCAAAGAGACTTTTGAATGGTGAGAAAATAGTGGTTATAAATGCCGAAAAAGCTGTGGTCACAGGAGACAAGTCGATGGTATTTCAAAGATACAAAGAGAAGTTCGACAGAGGCAGTAAGGAAAAGGGACCATACTATCCGAGACATCCTGAAAGGATTTTCAAAAGAACCGTTAGAGGGATGATACCGTGGAGGAGCAGAAGGGGTAGAGAGGCTTACAGAAACCTCAAAGTTTTCATGGGTGTGCCAGCAGAGATAAAGGGAGACGCTGAGGTGGTAGAAGAGGCGTTGCTGAGCAAAATATCCAGGGCTGAAAAATATGTAACAGTTGGTGAAATTAGCAAATTCCTTGGCTACAGGTTTGAGGTGGAAACATGAAGATAGTTCTCACAAGTGGTAAGAGGAAGTTTGCAGTTGCAAGAGCGACCATAAGACCCGGCAAAGGTAGAGTCAGGATAAACAAGGTTCCTGTAGAGCTTTACAATCCAGAGCTTGCAAGAAAGATGATAATGGAGCCCCTTATAATGGCAAAAGAGCTTGCAAGTCAGGTAGACATCGATGTAAACACGAGAGGAGGAGGAATTATGGGGCAGGCTGAGGCTGCCAGAACAGCGATTGCAAGGGCTCTTGTTGAGTGGAGTGGAGATGAGGAGCTGAGGAAAGTCTATCTTGAATACGATAGAACACTGCTCGTGAACGATATAAGAAGAAAGGAACCAAAGAAGCAGATGGGAAGAGGAGCCAGAAAAAGAAGGCAGACTTCATACAGATAATTCTTTAATTTTAAAATTTAATTCGATTGAAAGAAAGAATAATATAGTGGAGAATAAAGGTGTATTCATGTTTCCGGTGAGATGTTTCACATGCGGGAAGGTTATCGGACACCTCTGGGAAGAGTACAACAGAAAACTTGAGGAGGGCAAATCCAAAAAAGAGGCTCTTGATGAACTCGGGCTTGAAAGATACTGCTGCAGGAGGATGTTTCTCACACACAAATCCGTGATTGAGGAAATATCTAAATTCAAGGGGGCCGTGGGGTAGCCTGGTCATCCTGCGGCGTTCGGGACGCCGTTACCCGAGTTCAAATCTCGGCGGCCCCATGATATGAAGGGGTGATAATTACGGCTAAAGCAAAATCAAATCAGAAAAAGGTAACATTTCCCTTTGAGTATACCCGCTTTGAGAAGGCAAGAATTATCGGAGCGAGAGCTTTACAAATTGCGATGGGAGCTCCCATCCTTATAAACACCGACAAATCTGACCCTCTCGAAATAGCAAAGGAGGAGTTCGAGAAAAGCGCAATCCCTATAACTGTAAGAAGGAAAACCAACAACTTCATCTGGCTTGTGAATAACGAACTCTTCTGAGGTGTTCTGAATGATAATTGAGGATGTAATTTACCGAATCGTTTTTGACAGCAGGGGAAACAGAACAGTGGAGTGTGAAGTCCACTCCGAGGATTTTTATGCTACCGCAATTGCTCCTGCTGGAGCTTCAACCGGAACTGAGGAGGCTGTCGTAAAGGATGTTTCCTTCATTGACGAGATCCAGGAGAAGGTCTCAAAAGCTCTTATCGGTATAAGTGTTTTTGACCAGATTACTGTCGATGAGACTCTCAGGGAGATTGACGGTACAAATAATTTTTCCGGGATCGGAGGTAACTTCGCAATAACAGCAAGCTTAGCTACAGCAAAACTCGCCGCAGAAATTTCCGGTTTTCCGCTTTACGCTTATCTTGGTGGGATTTTCGCAAAGGAGTTGCCCTACCCACTTGGAAATGTTATCGGTGGAGGGGCACATGCTCCAGGATCCACAAACATTCAGGAGTTCCTTGTTATTCCTGTGGGAGCTGATAATTTCCTGGATGCCCAGACTGCCAACGCACTGACTCACAGAAAAATAAGGGAAGAGCTGAGGGAGAGAAATATTTTCGCTGCAAAGGGCGATGAAGGGGCGTGGGCTGCACAGATAAGTGACGAAATGGCTTTCGAGATAATAAAATCTGCCACCGAGAAGGTTAAAGATGAGACTGGCATAGAAATGAGGATGGGAGTAGATGTTGCAGCAACTGAACTCTGGGATGGAGAGAGGTATGTTTACAGAGACAGAAAGCTCACGACAGAGGAACAGGTATCATACATGGGTGAACTCGCAGATAAGTACAGCCTTCTCTACATCGAAGACCCGCTCCATGAAAACGACTTTGAAGGATTTGCTGAGCTGACAAGAGCTGTAAAATGCATGGTCTGTGGAGATGATATTTTTGTAACGAATATAAAAAGGATCCAGAGGGGCATAGAGACTGGAGCAGCCAATACAGTGCTCATAAAACCAAATCAAATTGGAACACTCACAGATACCTTCAGAGCCGTGAAGCTATCGAAGGACAGTGGCTATGATATTGTGGTATCCCACAGGAGTGGAGAAACGGAGGACGAAACCATAGCACATTTAAGTGTAGCCTTCAACGCAACATTAATAAAGACTGGTGTTGTTGGTGGCGAGAGAATTGCAAAGCTCAATGAGCTTATCAGAATTGAGAGCGAAGATGAGCTTTCAATGATTAAAATAAAGAGATTGTAGGTGATTCACGATGATTAAAGGAGAGGAAAAAGGAGAAAGCATGGTTAGGGAAGATGCAGCCTATGAATACCTGATACCAACTGATGAATACTTAGCTGCTGGAGTTCATATCGGAACACAGATAAAGAGCGGAGATATGAGGAAATTCATCTATAAGGTAAGGCCTGACGGTCTGTATGTTCTCGACATAAGACAGCTCGACGAGAGGCTCAAAGCTGCAGGGAAGTTCCTGGCAAAATTCAAGCCTGAAAGAATTCTCGTGGTTTCTGCAAGGCAATATGGACAGAAACCTGCAAGGATGTTTGCGAAGATTGTCGGGGCTGAGGCAATTACCGGTAGATTCGTCCCTGGAACCCTGACAAATCCTGTTCTGAGTGAATACAGAGAGCCTGATGTCGTTGTTGTCACAGATCCAGCAATCGATACACAGGCAGTAAAGGAGGCAACCGATGTCGGAATATCGGTCGTTGCTCTCTGCGATTCAAACAACCAAGCAGAAAATGTTGATCTTGTTATCCCGACCAACAATAAAGGCAGAAAAGCTCTTGCTCTGGTTTACTGGTTGCTCACGAGGGAAGTGTTGAAAAATCAGGGTGTCAGGGAATTTCCATACAAGGTTGAAGACTTTGAGGCAGAACTTTAATCCAAATTTTTACCTAATCTTTTTTTACTTAAACGCTCCAACCAAAATAGACTTATAATTTTGAATCAACTACCCTATATGCAGAAAGCCGGAGATTACCTCTTTGAAGAAGTCAGAGTAACAGAATCAAGCTCACCTGACTTTATTCTCAATGGGGAGAAAGTAGATATATGGAACACTGAACTGAAAAATTACCACTCAAGAAGTATAATGGATTATGTTCGTGAAAATCTCCTGAAATACGAAAAAAAGGGGAAAGACCCCTTTTTTGAAATAATTGGAAAAGAACAGGAAAAAGAAATGCTCAAAAACGCCTTGATGAGTGGTTCAAATATCCTTTTCAAAGGAATGAAAGGCTATGGGAAAACAACATTTTCAAAGAGTATTTCAAAGCTTCTGCCTGAGAAACTTCTCGCTGTCAAAGGTTGTAAAATTCACGATGACCCTGCAAATCCAGTTTGCTTCTCCTGCAAAAAGCTAATCATGGAAGAAAATGAGGTAGAGCTTACCTGGGTGGGCAGAAAATGGGTGAGGATTCTGGGAGACCCGATGATGACCACCAGACAGCTTATTGGAGGTCTCAGCATACAGAAGATCAGAGAGGGTTTTGACATAGACTCCCCCGAGGTTTTCACCCCTGGTAGGATTTTAAAAGCCCATAGAGGTATCGCATATATAGATGAGCTCGGAGCCATACCCTCTGCAATGCAAACACTTCTTCACGAGCTTCTTGAGGAGAAACAGATAACGACTCCAGAGGGCGATATAATACCCATGAAAATAGACACACTCTTCATTGCATCAACCAATCCCGCAAACTACAGGGGGACATCAGACATAAAGGAGCCCCTTATGGACAGAATGGAGGAAATATTCATCGGACCACCCGATATGCTTGAGGAGGAAATTCAGATTGGTCTAAAAAACATGACTCTGCAGAATGGTGGCTGCAGCATTCCCGAATGGCACCTCAGAACGATTGCGAGAGCTGTCAGACTGGCAAGAATGAAAGATGGGAAAATTGCGTCCAGAATCGGTGTGGAACCATCATGCAGAGCGACGATAAAAATATTCGACCATGTCAAAGCCTCAGCAATGAGAAAAGGAAGAAAGGCTGTGATGCTCAAAGATTATGGTGAGCGATATATAAACATCAAGCTCGGGTTGAGGAGCAGGATGGAGCTTGAATTTGAAGAATCAGATACAAAGGATGAGGTAATCGAGGGACTGATGGAAGAGTCACTTAACAGAACATCGGTTGAAATATATTCCAAGATACCAAAGGAGATTTTTGGAGGGATGATGGAAGAGCTATCCTCTCTCGGAAATGGAGCAATAGATGTAGAGAAAGTGAAGATACCTTCTGACTTCCTGAATCTCATCGCCTTCCTTGAAAAGCTTACATCAAACAGGAATGAGTATCTTTCAGCTCTTGAAATAACTCTCGAATCCCTCCGGAGATGTACAGGACTGGTTGTAAAGGTAGACTCAGGAAAGTATGAGTATGCTGGAGAAAGAAGAGTTTAAAGATGATTTTAAAGATGAGTCAAGATCTGATAAACCTGAATGTGGATTGTGCCATACAGAGGATGGTCTCAGCGAGGAGATGGTAAGCAATCTCCTTTACTCCTTCTTCAATCCCTATTCCAAAACTGATAGGAAGATAAAGGTTGAAGAATACATCAAAAACCATCTGAAAGATGAGGAAACGATACAAAACTTTGAAAAGCTCGATTCCATCTTCAGAGAGCTCATAACCAACTTCGGATACTCAGACTCCTCCTGGGTTGACAAATTAGATGAGTTCAGAGAGGCAAGAGAGAAGGCATGGAACCAGATAAAGGAGGAACTCCAGTCCGGAATAATAACCGAGGAGGATTTAAGCCCGAATGATCTAATCGAGAATCTTGGAGAGGAGATCGTTGAAGAACTCATAAAAGAAGGATACATTCAGGGATACGAGAGGAGAAGGTACAGACGAATAATCACCTTCAGCGAAGAAGCAGAAAGATTGATAGGAGAGAAGGTTCTTAACTTGGCTCTTGAAAACCTACCCGTCAGATGTCCGGGGCTCGAAGAGACTTCAAAAAGAGGGATTTCGATTTTTTCTGGACATAAAATTACAGAGTACGATCCAAACACACATGTTTTCGACAACATTGACCTTTCCGAGACACTTGTAAAATGCGCAATGAGTGGAGATATGAGTTTTGATGAGAAAAATATCGTTGCAAGAGAGCCAAAACACATGGAAAAGGTTCTTTATGTCATGCTAATAGATGTGAGCGATTCGATGAGGGGAAAGAAGTTCATCGGTGCAATAGAGGCGGCAATAGGGCTGAGGGAGGCTATAAAAAAAAGAGAGTCAAGGGAACTGAGCGTTGTTGCATTCAACCATAGAGCAAGGGAGATAAGAAGAGGAGAAATCCTTAATCTTTTCCCTCAGGGTAGAACCGATATCGGGCTTGCCCTCAGAAAAGCAAGGGAGATTATACTGAAAAAAGATGCTACTGGACTTGTTTTCCTTATTACAGATGGTGAACCAACATCAAGCTACAATCCCTTCCTTTCTCCCGGAATGTGTGCCATTAAGGAGGCTAAGATGCTTGGAGGTGTGGATGCCAGATTATCAATAATCATGCTCGGAAAGGATGATAGTTTCAGGAAAATATGTGAAAGAATGGCTGAAGCATGCGGGAGTTCAAGAATCTTCTATTTCTCAAATCCTCTCGATCTCAAGAACTATTTTGTAAGGGAGTACGGTATAAGGGGTTGAGAAACCCAAGGGGTTGAGGAACTCAACCTGAATCAGGAGTTCAGAAAATTTAATAATTAATTGCTGACTCTTTATTGAAAGGTGGTATTGCTGAAGAGAGAAAAAGATAGACTGAAGGAGTTGCTGAAGCAGATTCTCGATAGAGAACTCTCCTACTCATCACAAAATCCTGCAGCAATTCTTTTTCCATTGATGATAGAGGACAGAGTCAAGCTTGTTATGATTATGCGGCAGAAGAACCTCAGGAGGAGTGCAGGACACATAGCTTTTCCTGGAGGAATCAGAGAGGAAACTGAGACTCCTGTGGAAACAGCCCTCAGAGAAGCTGAGGAGGAACTTGGCATCAAAGCTTCAGAGGTTGAAATTCCAGGTTATCTTTCCCCAAAGGTGGTTATAGAGTCCAGGATAAAGATTCATCCCGTTGTTGGTGTCTTTGACAGCCAGGAAATAATTCCTGATACATACGAAGTGAGAAGGGTTTTAGTAGATGACTTGATGAGGGTTTTAAAATCGAGAAAGATTGCCGACTGGGGACCTAACTTTGAGTGTGGTGGAGAACTCGTCTGGGGAGCATCAAGCAGAATTCTGGATGATTTTTACCTGAGGATTATAAAGAACTTTGGAAGTGTGAGCGAGTTCGAGAGAGCAGTATATTATACGAATGGTTGAATTCCTTGGCTTTGAACCCATTTCACAATCACTGCTATAAGAAATAATTTATAACCTCAGCAGGAGAAAAGATATTAGAATGAGGCTACTAACTCTTGGACTCGGAAAGAGAGGATGCGGTATAGTTGAGCTTCTTCATAAGAAAGGTGAAAGAGTAAACAATATCTCACTCTTCAAATGCTATGCAGTACATCAGGAGCATCCTTTCTTAAGTAGGTTGAATATAACCCCATCTAACAAGTTCACTGCCTGGCTTGACGATTTTGAAGCCGGTAAAAGCGTGCTGAACACAATATTTTCGAGAAATGAGTTTTTCGAAGCTACTCTCCTCATAACAGATATTCTGGACAGCTACAGCTATGAGTTTGCAAAAAGAATAGGTGAGGAAATGCTCTCGATTTCTGATGACCCGGTAATTCAGCTTGTACTGATGCCCACCCTCGAATATGGATCAGATTATGAGGAGATAAGACGGAGACTAAAGGTTCTTACCGATTACTCACACTTCATGCTCCTTTTTGAAGAGAGAGATGGTGTAAACAATCTCATCCTCAACTCACTCAACATGCTCTCCCTTGTTGGAGAAATAGATCTCAAAAAGAGAGTTTCCGGAGAGGTCGTTATTGACACAAGTGATGTTTTTAATTCCTTTATGAAAGGCGGTCTTTCTGCAGTTGGATATGCCTACTCCGAAATCAAAAGGGGAATTGCCGACAGAATAATGTTCTGGAAAAAGGATGAAAACCCGGGTAAAAAAGCAGAGAGAATGAAAAATTTGCTTGTTAAGGCTATGGAGGAAAATCTCAGTGCCAGATGTGACCTTGAAACTGCAAAAAGTGCACTTGTTCTTTTCGGTGGCAACCCTGAGGATATCACAATGGACGGAATGTTTTCCTGCCTAACATATATTGATAGGCTGTTTCCAAGGGTTGAGCTGAGATATGGAGACTATCCCGTCCCCGGTGCATCCAGGCTTAATGCAATGGTTCTCTTTTCTGGAATGACAGGCTTTAAGTTCTGAATTGAATGCGTTTGCAATAATTAAGACCTATGTAACAATCTTCGCTCCATTCTCTTCAACAATTACCGTGTGTTCAGCCTGTGCAACCAGCCCCTTCTCAATCTCCGCCAGCACAGGATAGCTTCTCAGCACACCCTCTCTAACAAGTTTTCCTATTATTATTTCAGGAGCTTTTTTAAGCCATCTCTTAGCAAATGGCAGAGTTTTATACTTCTCAACCTCTGAGAGGATCTGTCTTGCCATTTTCATTCTAACAGGCTTCATCGAAATAACAGAATAGATTTCCGTTTCTCCCCTCTCACCAACCTTTCCAGCGCCGTTGGTTGCAAAGGGTTCGATTGCTATAATCATGCCCTCCTCAAGCTTTACCCCTCTTTCAGTACCGTAATTGAAAATAGTTGGTGGAGCATGGGCAACATAGGGAAGAAAACCATGGCCAGTGAGATTTATGACCGGTTTAAAACCCATTTCTCTTATCTCCTTCTCTATCGCTTTTCCTATGTCTGATGTGTCGGCTCCAGCATAAACTTCCTGAATTGCACTTTTTAAGGCATTCTCTGCAGCTTCGATCAGTTCGGTATTATCACCGAGGTCAAAGGTTACTGCTGTGTCAGCGATGATCCCATCAATATGAGCTCCGATGTCAAGCTTAACAATATCGCCCTCCTTAAGAACTCTCTCATCACCCCTCTTAGGTGTGAAATGAGCTGCATCACTGTTGAGAGATATGTTGCAGGGGAAGGCAGGTTCTGCTCCGAGCTCAATTATTTTACCCTCAACAAACTCAGCTATTTCAAGAAGCTTAACCCCTGGTTTGATGAGGTGTTTAACCTCTTCCTTCACAGTTCTGAGGATTTTACCAGCCTGTATCGTTTTCTCATGAACCTCTTCAGTCATGAAATTAAATTAAGGCAGAAGTTTAAAAAGTTGATGTTAAAGCTTTTGAGGATTGAAAAATAGATTCTGAATTAACCTCAAGCCCTCACGAAATTCCTGAAGGGAGTCAGAATCTCGCATCCATCAGAGGTTACAAGAACTGTATCTTCAACCCTCACACCACCTATTTTACGATAGTACAAACCCGGTTCAATCGTAAAGACCATTCCTTTTCGCAGGATATCTTTATTCTCGTAGATTCTTGGCTCCTCATGAACCTCCAGTCCAATTCCATGTCCTGTTGAGTGTATGAACCCTTCACTGCTTTTCTGTCTGAGCGTTGAATATCCTCTCTCTTCAAGGATATCACAGACAGCTTCGTGGATTTCCCTCGCCCTGACACCATCCCTTACCATTGAGATCCCTTTTTCCTTTGCCTCAATAACTGCCTCAAGCATTTCCTCTAGATCCTGGTTTTTTTCAAGCATCACAGTCCTTGTAAAGTCGGAATAGTAGCCATGCTCTTTGCTACGAGGGAAAATATCTATAATTATATGGTCTTCAATTGCCCCTCTTCCAAAATTATGGGGATCGGCGCTCAGCAATCCACTCGCCACTATTGTATCTTCAGCGATGAATCCATTTTTGAATAGATGGGTTTCTATTTCACTTCTCAGCTCCTCACAGCTTTTCAATTTCCTTATAATCTTCAGAGCATATTCAAAGGAGTTTATTATTGCCATACTTGTCTCTCTTATCTTCTCCACCTCTTCTTTCCTTTTTACTGCCCTCATTCTTGAAAAAGGGTTTTCGACCACTTCAACCTCCATTCTCTCCCTGAAGTAAAAGGAGAGAAAAGATGGAAAGTCAGGTGGTATGAGGATCTTTCTACCACCGTGAGTTCTTAAAAGCTCAAAAAGTGTCTGGGAAAGAGCTATGGATGGGTCTCCAAGCTCTTTTAAAAGCTCATAAAAGCCCAGATCCTTGAGAGAGGCTATTTCTTTAACCCTGCTTTCTCGCTCAGCCCTCCTTCGCTCCATCTCATGTACCACAAGCAGGTCTGTTCCGTCATCACCTATCATATAGAATGCCGGATCGGGAATTTTGAAACCGGTTGCATAGTAGAAGTTCGCATTTTTACTTGAAGCATACTGAACAAAAAACTGCGCTTTCTTTTCTCTGAGAAGTTCGGGAATCATGAATGTCTTTTCATACCACTTCTTTAAAAAGATTTTTTGATTTTGAAGTTTCAGATATCAATTCTTTCCATCATTTTAAGCCATTTATAGCTGAAAGGGGGTCCAAGAGCAATATACATGTTTTTTAAATCTCTCATTTTGCTTTCAAACTTCATCCTGAGGCTTTTTACATCCATTCCCCTTGCTTCAAACTCCTGAACTGTATTCTTCATTTCTACAAGCTGGTTGAAATCGTCAGTCATTCTGAGATAAATGCTTTCCAGAATATCTCCATACCTTTCCTCTCCAAAAACAGGTCTGTATTTTGAGATGGCTGCCAGAAATGAGAAAGCTGCTTCAGGACTTATGTTAAAAAGCTGAACTGCCTTCTTTCCAACCTCATTCCAGAACTTCCTCTTCACTTTAAAAATCCTGTAAGCCTCGAATACTCCAATTAAATGCCTCTTAACCTCTGGATCGTTGTACGCCCTTTCTAACGGATAGTAAACCTTCCTTTTTCCATCCCTTCTAAAAGATACAAGCTTTCTCTCCAGCAAATCCTTTAAATGTGAGGAAAGGGTGGGAGGTGACAAGTTTGTATGATCTCTAAGTGATGAGAAATCCTTTTCTCCCTCAATCAGCGCGATAAGTATCTTCCCAGTATTTCTTCGATATTCTTCTTTCTGATACATTTTAAGTTATTTAACTTTACTAACAATAAAATCATTTTGGTTGATCGCATTAAATCACTTAAACTTAATCTCACAGAAAGTGCAACACCTCATCGAGCCTTTTCTGTTTTGGAGTCTTTTTTATGCCCAGAAAATCTACTGCTGCCTTTCCAACCCTATCGAGATTCTCTTCTGGAGTATAAACCCCAAGCTTCCAGGATTCTTTCTGCGCTTCTTTCAGTGATTTAACTATCGGTGAGCAGTCTTCAAGAGTCAGGATTTTCCCATCTATTTCAACCGTTGCAGATATTTCCTTGACCTCTTCGTACTGAGGAATATCAACTATCACATCCTTCACATCAATCCCAGCCATATCTGCTATTTCCCGCTCAGCTCTCGTTTCGGAGAGTTTTTCAACATTCAAACCCACTCTATCCATGTTCACATAGATTGCTCTTTTGAATAGCTTTCTTGAAAGAATTCTATCCATCATTTCCTTTGAGTAACCCCCTGAGTTTTTCAGTAAACTCAGGATTTCACAGTCATCCATTACTGTGAGCTCCTCCGCTCTCAAAAACCCCTCCTCAATTGCATTCTCAAGAGCTTTCTCGTACATTTTTCTGGCAATCCTGCAGACATGATGATAGTAAACTGTCGGATACATCATGAACCTCGAAATAAGGAGAGATTCTGCGGCTCTCAAGCCTTTCTCAGTTATTATCATCTTCCCATCATCAAATCTGACTGTTTTCATCAGCCTCGAGATATCAAAGACACCGTAGGCGACTCCGGTATAATGTGAATCTCTAACCAGATAGTCCATCCGGTCAGCATCAATATCCCCACTCACAATCTCGAAACCACTTTTTCCTGAAATATGAGCTGAAATTCTTCTGAGAGAGTACCCCATCTCCTCCAGAACATCCTCTATAACCGAGCCTTTGAGAAAAACTTCAACTCTTTCGTGCCCCATCCTGAGATATTTTTTAACAATTCTCTCACTGCTGTGAGAGAAGGGAGCATGAGCTATATCATGGAGCAGTGCAGCAATGGCAATCTCTTCCTTAACACTCTCACCCACATCGATCTTATCAGCCAGTTTTCTGGCTATGTGATAAACACCAATACTGTGCTCAAACCTTGTGTGGTTTGCTCCAGGATAAACGAGACTGGTAAAACCAAGCTGACTGATTCTTCTCAACCGCTGGAACTCTGGAGTGTCAATAAGCCTTATCAGCTCCTCTGATATCTGGATTACACCATGTACCGAATCCTGTATCGACTTTGTCATATCACTGTTGAAACTTTTCTTTTTTAGATATAAAAAGTTGAGGTAACAGGAATAACTTTTGGAAACTGTAACTTAAAGGAGAATGGAAAGATTTTTTAAACCCCTGTCCATTCTCCATCAATAGCCATGGGGCGGTAGGGTAGCCTGGTTATCCTTCCGGCTTTGGGAGCCGGCGACCGGAGTTCAAATCTCCGCCGCCCCATAGTTTTTTCTGGTTTTAGTCTAAATTATTTATGTCTCTACTTAAAATAAACCGTCTTATTCCTATAAGATGCTTTCCCAGCCCCTCTGCTCGATTTTTCAATTTGTTTTCATCCTGAGTTATACCAACCAGTTCTTTATTTTCGGCTACATCCAAAAATTGATGGAGCAGAAAAAAGAAGTGTCTTACCTCTACCTAATTCCGGCATTAAATCCTGGAAGCTATCAGTTCAGCAACCTTTTTCCCGCTTACCAGCATTCCTCCAAATATCGGTCCCATCCTTGGAAGTCCATAAACTGCTGCAACTGTCATCCCTGCCACGAACAACCCTGGATAAACTTCTGAAGTATTATCAATTACTCCTATCTCTCCAGCTTCTGCATGCATGTATTTTTCTCCCCTCATCTCAAGCTCTCCAGTTTTCCTTGAAACTATGTTGCAGACTGATGCATCATGCCCTGTTGCATCCACAACAGCTTTAGCTGAGACTGTTATCGGATCGATATGAAGATTGCTCATCTCAACAGCCGTATAATTTATAACCAGTCCTGTTATTCTGCCATCCCTTATCATGACATCCTCAACATTCACAAGGTTGAAGATTTTCGCCTTCCTTGAGGCTCTGTGAATCAATCCTCCCGCGAGCTCCACAGCATCAGCAACAAAATGATTCTCATCGTATTCCTCATAAGCTATATTGAACTCATCAAGAATTTCTGTGGCTTCTTTCTGCACAACGACTTTATTGAACATCATCCCTCCGCCCCAGATTCCTCCACCCAGACTTAGCTTTTTCTCAAATAGCGTTGTTTTGTAGCCATTCAGACCGAGATAATAGGCAGCAACAAGCCCTGAGGGGCCTCCTCCAACTATTGCAACATCACTGTTGAGGGAGTCCACAAGCTTTTCAAAGTACTTTTCAGCAATTGCCTTTGAAATTACTATCTCATCTATCCCAGCCATAAATCAATCACCCACAATATGAATAAAAATATAACTGTGTTAAATTCCTTTGTGTTAAATCCCTCACATGATTATTCTTCCCAGCTTAGCCATATCATTGCTGTTCATCACATCATCCAGTACATTCACAAGCTCAAGAGCATTTTCTATATCCTCGAGCATTCTCTCCCTTTCATCAGGCAGTCTTCCATGAACACCCATGAAAAATGCCCGGTTATTGTGGAAAAGATAGTTCGAAACATGATCGCATGTGAAGTATGTTTCTGTATCTATGTTCTCAACAAGTATTTTGAGCTCCCTAAGCTGCTCTTCTGGTGTAAGAAGGGTGATTTTTCTTCCCACCATCCTTTCCAGGGGTGTGCCTGGAATTACTGTAAGTGTCCTTACCCTTACAAAATCAGGCTTTGCCTTATTTACAACCATAGCACTGTTCAATGCGTGATTTTTCAGTTTTTCCCTTCCTCCAAGTCCCAGGATGTAGTAGAAAGATACTTCAAAAAACTCCTTGGCATTTTTACCAGCGTTGATCAGATCCTCAGAGGTTGCACCTTTACCTATCATTTCCAGTATTTCATCATCCCCGCTCTCCATTCCTATATGGAGTCTGTTCAGTCCAACATCTCTGAGAGCTTCCAGTTTCTCCCTCTTCATCCTTGCAACTGTTCTGGCTCTTGCATAGGCTGTAACTCTCTCGATCCATGGATTTTTTTCTCTGAGATACCGGACTATCTCCACGATGTCCTTATGCACGAGAGGATTGGAGTCTCCGAGAAAAGCTGTTCTTGCAGCCGGAAAGAACTCTCTCAGATGTTCAATTTCTCTGAATATTTCCTCTTTACTCCTCTGCTCAAACTTTAAATCCTTATACATCGAACAAAAGGCACATCTGTTCCAGGTACATCCTCTGACGACCCTGAGCAGTGCACTTCCTGCCTCACTTGGCGGGCGATAGGGAGGGTAATCGTAGTTCATATTCTGAAATTGACTCTGAACCAAATAACTTTAATGGTTTTAAGCCATTTACTTATAATCAATAATCGATGACTTTTACCAAAAAGATTATATACTTTTTCGGTTAGCCTAAATTTATGCAATGCCACTCAAAAAGTGATGACATTGACTATGCAGGAGAGACAAGAATCGTACTCGTTGGTAGCCCCAATGTGGGAAAAAGTCTGCTTTTCCACAATCTAACCGGAAAATACGCCACTGTATCAAACTATCCCGGTACAACAGTAGACATAACCAAAGGAAGAATCAAAGAGTTCAACGCCATACTTATAGATACACCCGGAATGTATTCCCTGATTGCAATAACAGAAGAGGAAAGAGTTGCAAGAAAAATACTCTTCGGAGGTGTGGATGTTGTTGTTCATGTGGTTGATGCAAAGAACATAGAGAGAATGCTTCCCTTCACACTCCAGCTCATTGAGGCTGGTTTCAACACAATACTCGTTCTCAATGCAATGGATGATGCCGAAAGGTTGGGGATTGAGATTGACTCCAAGCTGCTCAGTGAAAGGCTGGGGATACCCGTGATAAAGACAATAGCCACTCAGAAAAGAGGGATTGACGAGTTGAAGAGAGCAATCAAATCCCTTCTCCAGAGCAGAAAAAATAGAAAGGAGCTGATAAACTTAAATTCGAATCTTGGAGATAGGATCAAAGAGATTTCAAAAATGATTGAGGGAGAATATCCGGTCAGCAAAAAAATGATTGCATTTCTTCTTCTCGCTGGAGACAGCGACACCATCGAAATGATACGGGGAGAGAGAAATTATGAGAAAATTATGCAGATTGCCAGGTCAGAAAGGACTCCTTACGAGGTTTTCATGATGGTGCAGAGGTCAGCAGATAATTTGCTCGATGGAGTTCTTATCAAAAAGGAGAGAAAAGGTGATCTTACCGATAAAATCAGTGATCTATCTACTCATCCACTTATTTCAATACCAATGACCCTGCTGAGCCTGTATCTCCTGTACCTCTTCGCAGGTGTCATAGGGGCTCAGATTCTTGTTGACTCAATTGAGAGTTCCTATGAACTATATATCAACAAACCGCTAAACTCAATACTGGATGCATATATTGATAATTACTGGATAAGGGAGCTGATAGGTGGAGAGTACGGCATAGTAACCCTCGGGCTGAGATATGCTATAGCCATAATATTTCCCATTGTCACAACATTCTTTATAGCTTTTTCAATACTTGAAGACTCCGGCTATCTGCCAAGAGTTGCAACACTCCTTGATACTCTATTCAAAAAAGTTGGTCTGAGTGGCAGAGCAGTAATCCCACTGCTGCTCGGACTTGGATGCGGGACGATGGCAACCATAGTCACAAGAACTCTCGAAAACAGAAAGGAGAGATTGATTGCCACACTCATGCTTGCAGTTGGAATCCCATGCAGTGCTCAGCTTGGAGTTATGATGGGGATAGCTCCAGATTTTCAGAGCCTTTTAATCTGGATTCTTATCATTGCTACAGTTCTGATTGCAACGGGCAGTGTTGCCTCAAAAATAATAGGGGGAGAGGAACCCCTCTTTTTCATGGAGCTTCCACCACTCAGAGTCCCAAATCTTTCTAATGTTCTTTTCAAAACACTTGCCAGACTCGAGTGGTACTTCAAGGAGGTTCTACCCATATTTATTCTGATAAGTCTTGTTATCTGGATCGGAAGGTTAACAACCCTATTTGATATCCTGATTGGAGCTCTATCGATCCCATCCAGAGCTATAGGTCTTCCCTCTGAGGCGGGACTTATTATGCTCTACGGATTTTTCAGGAGAGATTACGGAGCGGCAGGCCTGTTTGATCTAGTGGAAAAAGGACTTTTCACAGCAGAGCAGACCGTGATTGCGATGGTGGTACTGACACTTTTCGTTCCCTGCATTGCAATGTTCAGCGTTATGTGCAGAGAGAGAGGAGTCAAAGCCAGTGTGGCAATATTTGCTATCTCAATTGCAGTTGCATTTGGCGTGGGATATTTAACCAGCATTGCATTTCATTATATCTGAAAGGTGAAGTTAGATGGAAGAGGCAGAAAATGCAATAAAAAACCTGTGGCTCCTGGAAAACGGAGCTGAAATTGATGTGAAGATAGAAGAAGATGTTCTCAACTACCTCCTGAAGGAGGGGCTTGTTGAGACTGATGAAAAAGGAGTTTCATTAACTCAGAAAGGTAGGGAAAGAGCGGAGAGAATAATAAGACTTCATCGCCTTGCTGAAAGACTTCTGAATGATGTGCTAGGTATGGCAGAAAAGCAGGTTGAAGAATCTGCCTGCAGGTTCGAGCACTTCCTTGATGATGATGTTGAGGAGGCTATATGCACACTGCTTGGCCATCCATCTGTCTGCCCGCATGGAGAACCTATACCAAAAGGCAAATGTTGTCTTAAGGGAGAGCAGGAAGTTGAAAGAATTATCTTCAGACTCAGTGAACTTGCTCCAGGTGAGAGGGCAGAGATAAGGTATATCGTTGGTGGCAGAGAAGTTCAGTCCAAAACAATAGCATTCGGATTGTTACCAGGAGAGAAACTCAGAGTTATAAGAGTTTTTCCAACTTTTGTTATACAGGTCGGAAACACCCAGTTTGCACTTGATAGAACTCTTGCCGACTCAATATATGTGCTGAAGTCGCATGAAGGTGAAGATCATAAGGAAAAAGAAAAAAGGGGTTTCTTCAGATGGAGAAAAGGTAGGGGATGGAGGTAGTTTATTTAGAGCTCTTCTATCATCTTTTTGACCTCTTCTGTGTTTCTGAGAATCTCAAGTATTTCTGTTTTCAGCTTTTCTATCTCCCTGTCTGCATTCTCCCTTATAATCGCACCATACTGTGTTGGCTCGATTATACCTGACTGTTCGAGGACTCTCAGAGAGTATCTTATCCTGTGCTTTGGCATGCCGAGAACTTCTGAGAGCTTAAATATGCCTATGGGCTGGTGTTTCCAGACCTGATGCAGGACCATGAGGTGTCTGAGAGCTATTTCAGATTCTTGTTTGAGCTTTCTCAATACCATGCTAAACATTATTCATATAACCTATTTAAACTTTCCAGTGAGGATTTGTATCCAAGTTTTATCCTACCTCCGTTCTCTCGAACATGAATGTGGAAAGCAGAATGACAAAGACACTGAACACAAAAAGTACAGATAAGTCAACAAGAGGTGAGAATTCTGAGAACCTTACAAGGCTCCATCTCATCCCATCCACACCATATGTGAGGGGGTTGAGATAAGTGAGACTTCTCAGGAAAGGAGGGAGCTCACTGATAGGAAAGAGAGCACCCGAGAGGAAGAACAACGGAAAGAGGAAAAAGTTGATAACAAGCTGGAAACCATGAATATCTTCCATCAGTGTTGATATTGCGATTCCAAGCCCTGTAAAGGATATTGCTATCAGAACCATGAAAAACATGGAATAAATCAGACCATCAAGTGCCGGTCTGAAACCGACGAGGAAGCTGACGAACAGCATGAGAGTTCCCTGAATTATTGCGGTCGTGGCACCACCGATAGTCCTGCCCAAAGATATGGTTGTCCTGCTCAGAGGGGAGACCATGATCTCCCTTAAAAATCCAAACTGTCTGTCCCAGACGATCGAGACTCCAGAAAAGGTGCCGGTAAAAAGTACAACCATAGAAACTATCCCGGGTGCTAAAAAGTCAATATAGCTTAAATTTTCAGGCAGAGATGGAATCTGTGCTCTTCTGAAACCTATTCCCAAAAAAGCAAGAAAGAAAATGGGCATGCCGAGTGAGCCAATTATTCTGCTTCTTGCTCTTATATACCTTTTCAGATCCCTTAACCACAGAACATATATTCCGTAAAGTTCCATTCTTATCACGCCCAAACACTATCTCCCCATTCTTCTTGCCCTCATCACATGCAAGGCTCCTGATGAGGATTCTTCCCTGATTTTTCTTCCAGTAAGAAGGATGAAGACATCCTCAAGAGATGACTTCTTAAGGCTGACAGACTTTATTACAATCCCATTTTTATTTGCAAGGGAGAAAATCTGAGGAATGAGCCTTTCAGCTTCACCTGCAGATACCATCAAGCCCTCTTCTGTCCGTACAACCCTTAGATTTGCTGATTTCATAAGCTCAATAAAATCAGATACATCACCTTCGGTAACAATCTCAATTGAGTCTTCACCAACCCTGTTTTTCAACCTCTCAACAGTATCCAGGGCGATTATATTTCCATGATCGATAATTGCAACCCTGTCACAGAGATTTTCAGCCTCTTCGATGTAATGAGTTGTCAGAATTATTGTTATATCCTCTTCTTTTCTAACTTTGTCAATATACTCCCAGATTTTCCTTCTTGTCTGAACATCAAGCCCAAGAGTTGGCTCATCCAGAAAAAGAACCTTGGGGAAGTGCATGAAACCCCTGGCGATTTCAAGTCTTCTCTGCATCCCTCCACTGAATTTTTTTACAAGTTCATCAGCCCTGTCTTCCAGTCCTACAAGTTTCAGGACTTCCTTTATTCTCTCATTCCTCTTTTTACCATCCATTCCATATAGCCTACCATGGAAGTCAAGATTCTCCTTCGCTGTAAGCTCCACATCAAGAGTTGGCTCCTGAAAAACTATCCCGATGTTCTTTCTCACTTCAGATGGATTTTTAACAATATCAAATCCGGCTATCTCGGCTTTTCCAGAGGTTGGTTTGAGGAGTGTGCAGAGCATTTTGATCAGGGTTGTTTTTCCCGCACCATTGGGTCCGAGAAGTCCAAAAACCTCTCCACTCACAACCTCAAAGGAAACTGAATTTACTGCCCTCAGCGACCCAAAATCCTTTGACAGATTTTCAACTCTGATTGCTACTGGCTGCAATTCCTCACCTCTCATGACAATTTTCATGAGAGAACTTAAAACACTTTTGAATTGCCGGTTTCATCATGGGTTTTGGTTAACTTTTTATTGAATTCAATCAAGTAGTGACGGATGCGGCTGAAGATGACAATATTTCTACTGATGGCTGTGGTTCTGCTGTCCGGATGTACATCCAACGATATTTTGCCTGAAGGGTTGCCAGCACCCTCAATCCCATCTCTTGATGAGATCTCAAAGATGCTCCCGAAATTACCCTTTTTCGGTGGAGAAGAGAATATAACCGACAACAAATCCCTTTCTGAATTTGAATCGACAATCAGAGGAGATAAAAAAGTAAATGAGAGTATTACCAGCAAAGATGATGAGAATTTATCCCAGGTTGTCTCTGAAATAAAAGAGGTATCGGAGATAAATGTAAAACCTGTTTTTGCTCAGCTCAACACATCCTCTGGACTGTGGGATGTTGTTTTTGAAATTGAATTCAGAACCAATATAGCCGAAGAGTCTGGAGAGTGGACAATCACACTTCTGAAATCAGGAGATGTTGTAAAAAGAGCAAAAGCCTATACATCAGGTACAGACGATGGCTTTGAGGGCTTTGAAATAAAATTCTCCCTAAGTAAAGTAAAGGAGGACAGCAAGTACACTCTGAAGATTGAAAAAGATGTGGATGTTCTTCAAAAAGGTGGAAGCACAGTGGCAAGCTACAGAATTGAAAAAGAAATGGAGTTATCCCTCTCCCCCTCTCTCGAGATAGCTGATACAAATATCTCCTGTGGGGTTGTCGAGATATCCGTAAATCATTCGGGGCTTCTACCAGCAAAAATTAACATAGATATCTCGTTTACAGGAGGTGAGATGTTCACAAAAAGTTTCATGGTGACAGGAGGAGGAATTTACAGGGTTGATTTTGACAGCAATTTGAGAAGCAATATATTCGATGTGAAGAATGGGGGATCTACGATCATTCTGAATCTGGAGAAGTACATCAGAATAGCCTCAACTCCTGGAAAAAATGCTTCGATAAAAATATCTTCCGGAAACAGTATATACGAACTCAAACTAGCTGCACCAAATATCACCGTCGAAAGAGAAGATGGAAAGCTCATTTTAATGAACGGGAATGAAAACTTGCCAATATATATTGACTCTGTTATTGAGGTCGGGCAAAAAACAATTCCCGTTGGTATACTGCTCTGCGATAAAATGGAGATAAAATCTTCATTTAATGGAAGGATAATAGTTGTAGGGGGACCAAACCTGTTCTGGGACGACTATAAGGAGAGGTATTTAACAAAAAAGCCTGAAATCATACTCTTTGATGGTGAGATATGAAATCGTATGAAAATTGAAACTTATCTGTGGAGTTCCTCATGAGAGGCTTTCATGAGGGCGAGATATATATTTGCTCTCAATGTGTTCTCAAAATATGCTGTGTCTGGCTCTAAAACAGCAAACTTTTTGGGGATCGGGATAAGTAAGGGTTCCTCACAGCAATAGCAGAATTTCCCTGTAGTATCTACAATCAGGCTGACTTTTTCAGGATTTTCCCTGCTCACCGCTACAAAAAGACCCTTTGAACTGTTTTTCTTTATAATTTCCATCAGCTCCTTAACCGGATACTTTTCAAGGAGCTTTTCAACGATTATATTACCGAGTTCGAGTATCTGGGGTGGGGCGGTTATTCTATGCTCTTCCTCAAGTTCAGTCATTTCAGAGGAAGTACGCCCAATAAAATAAAAACTTTCTGCTATACCAGATCATTTCCATCGGTAGACAAATTTTTTAAACCTCTTACCCTTTCTTGAGAAAGTGATAGCAATACTGGATTATGGTGTTGGAAACCTAAAGAGCATTTTTAAAGCACTTTCGAAAGTAGGAGGCTCTCCAGAAATTACAAGAAAGCCTGAAGACCTCGAAACAGCTGATGCAATAGTTCTTCCCGGTGTTGGTGCAGTGAAGCCAGCAATGGAGAAGTTAAGAGAGTTTGAGAGAACAATAAAATCTTCTGAGGTTCCTGTTATCGGTATATGCCTTGGAATGCAGCTTTTCGCTACTGAAAGTCTTGAAGGTGGTAGACATAGATGTCTTAACATCATCCCAGGAGTTGTGAAGAGGTTTCCTGAAAGTTCTGGCAAGATCCCTCATATGGGCTGGAACCAGATTAAAATTGCAAAAAAGCATCCTGTATTTGATGGAATCGAGGATGAGAGTTTCTTCTACTTTGTGCATTCATATTATTTAGAGACCAGTATGAATTATGTTATAGGAAATACTAACTACGGTATTGAATTTGCATCTGCTGTAGCCAAGGATAATTTCCTCGGGGTACAGTTCCATCCAGAAAAAAGTGGAGATAACGGTTTACTCTTGCTTAAAAACTTCGTTGAACTTTAGTCTTCCTCTTCTTTCATTTTCACGAGTCTGAGCTTTCCATATCCTTCATAAATCTTTACCGGAATGTTCTGAGCTTTGAAAACATTTTCAAAAAACACCTTCAGAAACCTCTGTGCCGTGTGTGTTGAAAGGATGAGAGTGTAGCTTCCCTCCCCATCAATTTTAACCCTGAACCAGTTCCCAACTTCCATGTATCTGAGAACATCGTAAACATCGGCCAGACCCTTATTCTTGTACTGAATCCCATGCTCATAGCCAATCTTTTCCATAATATCCCAGAACTCATCTGAGGCTTTTTTGTTCAGTTCCTCCCACATTGCTGTCCAGTGTTCTATGTCAACGATGCAGTGTTCTCCATCAGACAAAAAGTCAGTATAAATCTTGGTGACGTCAGGCGTTATTTTGGTGGCTGCATTTTCGAGCTCAAAATATGTGTTTATGGCTCTTCTTATAATTTCAGAAATAGTTGTATTCTTTTTCCTCACAAGAATATTCAGCATTTCTTCCGATTTTTTGTCCAATGCTACCGAAACTCTTGTAAATTTTTTTGCCATTAATCTCCCATCAATTATTTAGTTAATAAACTTTATGCATTATACCTAATATTTTCCACACTTTATTAAAATTCATAGGAAACGATTATTAACTTCATAATTTAAAATGATTTAAAAGGAGGTGCAAAATTTTGAAAAAAGTAACAGTCGAACAGCTCCTCGAAAAAGCAAAACTTCCTGAAAAAATTTCAAGCTCATGGCATAAACATTATAGGGGAAAAATAGAGGTCCTGCCAAAATGTGCGATAAGAACCCTTGGTGATTTCAGCGTATGGTACACTCCAGGAGTTGCAAAACCCTGCCTTGAAATCGCGGATGATCCAGAAAAGGTCTATGACTACACCAACAGCTGGAATACTGTTGCAATAGCAACTGATGGTACGAGAGTACTCGGACTTGGAGATATAGGTCCCCGAGCTGCCCTCCCGGTCATGGAAGGAAAAGCTTTGCTCTTCAAGTACCTTGGCGGTGTTGATGCCTTCCCCATTGTCATAGACGAAAAAGACCCTGAAAAGTTTATAGAAATTATCAAAGCTATCTCCCCATCATTTGGGGGGATTAATCTCGAAGATATAGCCAAGCCGAAGTGTTTCTACATCCTCGAGAGGTTAAAAGAGGAACTCGATATTCCCGTGTGGCATGACGACCAGCAGGGAACTGCAACAGCAACACTTGCCGCAACCCTTGGAGCCCTTGAGGTTGTTGGTAAGAAACTTTCTGATGTTTATATATCCGTTATCGGAGTTGGGGCTGCAAATGTTGCAGGGGTCAGACTCTTGATAGCCGCAGGTGCTGACCCCAAAAAGATCTTTATAGTGGATAGCAAAGGTCTTTTGAATTCTGGTAGAAAGGATATTGAGGCTCAAAAGGACAGAGACCCCTACAAGTGGAAGTACTGCCTTGAAACCAATGGAGAACAGAGAGAAGGTGGGATGGAGGAGGCTATAAAGGGGACAGATGTTCTCATTGCTGCAAGCAAGCCAGGACCTGGAGTCATAAAAAGGGAGTGGATAGCGAGTATGAACGATGATGCAATAGTTTTTCTGGAGGCAAATCCCATTCCAGAGATGTGGCCCTGGGAGGCAAAGGATGCGGGAGCAAGAATAGTTGGAACCGGTCGAAGTGATTTTCCCAATCAGGTGAACAACAGCTTAGTATTCCCAGCCGTCTTCAGAGGTGTTTTTGAAGTTAGAGCTAAAACAATAACAGATGAAATGGCAATCGCTGCAGCAAAAGCTCTTGTTAATTTCGCAGAAAGAAAAGGATTACATGAAGACTATGTTATACCCCACATGACCGAGACAGATGTATTTCCTGAGGTCGCAACCGCAGTTGCTCTGAAGGCAATTGAACAGGGATTAGCGAGGCTGAAGCTTTCCAAGGAAGAAATATACACGCACGCAAGAAGTATGATTATGATATCAGAGGAAAAGATAAGAATGCTGATGCAAACAGGCTTCATTCCGGAGCCCCCTAACGGTATAGAGCTTGACATTGATTTGACAGTAGAGTGAGCTTTAGCGAAAAAAGTAAGCTCTGTTGTGAAGTTACTGCATAACCTCGTAAATAATTTTTAAATTCTAAAATACAGGATAGAGAAAAATAGACTTAAATGTAATTAAGGTGATTGAATGAAAATAGCATTGCTTGGCGGAACTGGACACCTTGGGGTGGGGCTTGCTGTCAGGTTTGCAATTCTGGGTCACGATGTGATTGTGGGTTCGAGAAGGCTCGAAAAAGCTTTAAAGAAAGCCGAAGAATACAACCAGATTCTGGAGAGCCTCGGGGAGAAGTCGAAAGTCAGGGGTCTCGCAAATAAGGAGGCAGCAAAAGAGGCTGAGGTCTCGATATTCACAATTCCATGGAACCATGCTTTCTCAACAGCTGAATTGCTTAAAGAAGAGTTAAAAAGTAAGATAGTGGTCTCTCCCCTCGTTCCGATGGAAAAAATAGGAGATGTTTTTCTTTATAAAAAATTGCCGGAAGGTTCTGCTGCTGAGAAACTGAATTCAATTCTGGAGAGCAGAGTGGTTTCAGCCTATCACAACCTCCCTGCAGAAAGGTTTGCAACCTTTGAAGAAAAATTCAGCTGGGATGTTGCAGTCTGTGGAGATGATGAGAAGGCAAAAAAAACTGTAATCGAGCTTACAAACCAGATCGAAGGTCTCAATGCCTATGATGCTGGTCCTCTAGCAGTATCCTCAATGGTAGAAAGCATCACTCCTCTTCTGATCAATATCATGGTTCGCAATAAGAAAAAGAACCTGGGTGTGAGATTTGTCTGATTTCTCTTTTAAATTTTTCAATCACTTCAAACCCGTCAGAATCAAAAGCCAGGCGTTTTCTCCACCTTTTGGAAACCTTATGAGAATGTAAACTCCCTTTAACTTCTTTCCCAAAAGTCTTATCTTTATCTCAGTCTCGGTTCTTTTCAGGAGCTCGTATTCCCCCCTATCCCATATTCTGACCCTTCCTGCACCATAGAGACCTTCCGGTATTTCACCTTCAAAATCCATGTAGTCAATATCATGATCCTCAACCTGTATTGCAAGTCTTCTCTCTCCTCTTTTTGCTGGAAATCCCTTTGGAACTGCCCAGCTTTTTGCAATCCCATCCATTTCAAGGCGAAAGTCATAGTGATGAGTTCTTGCAAAATGCTCCTGAACTACAAATTTCATGAAACAAATACGAAGAAAAAAATTAAAAATTGTTGCCGGGTTGACTTTAGCAGGCTAACTCCAATCGCAAGTATGACTCCAGTATCCAATCCGATTTTCGCACCTTATATTTTGCCTCAAATCTCTCCGAAAGTGCATTTTGGATTGTCTCAAAAAATTCACCTCCAGTATAATTTACCTCCAGTACCATACCCAGACAACTTATAAAGTCCTCAAAAATCGGAAAATCCAGAGAAAAGTCACCACACCCACAACAGACATCCCGACTGAGCCATTTAATTCCAGTACAATGTCGAAGAAAATAAGGAAAGGGGTTAGCAAACCGAGCACGAGTTTGACCGTCTCCTTCGGGTTGAAGTTTTCGTAATTTATTGTTTCAAATCTTCCGTAGAGTATAAGAAAGAGATAAATTGCTACCATACAGGGAACTAACGGATGAATCGAGGTTTCAGGTGTGACAAAGAAAAGGATGAACATTGAAACTGTGAATAAAACCCCAAAAATATAGTTGTTTTTCAGAGAAAAGAATCTGATACTATAAAACTCAGCCCTCACTCCCTTTGAGGCAAAACCTATCAGGAAAACTGAGAGCAAAAGGAAAGCCAGATACTGAAACAAAGGAGGGTGGTAGTTTTGAAAGATAAAAATGAGAAACACGACAAAGATGAAAATGGCAAAAACCTTTTTAGTGCCCTCTCTGCTCAAAAGTGTCTTCTCCCTGAATTCAGGGTAGAGCGCATGTATCAAGAGAATGGGAATGGTAATGCTGAAAACGGCATGAAAAATTGAAAGCCATACTGCCCAGACAAAATTTATCCCGGCAAACCTCCCATACTCCCCAAGTTTTCCAAGATCCTCCCAATTAGGATCAAAAAAAGATTTTACAGCAACACCCTCTTCAATAATTCCGTAAGCCACGCCCAGAAGCATAAGACTGCCATAGCCCCGGAATCTCACCCATACCTCTCTTACAAGCAATACCCCGCTTCCGTAAAGACCCCAGATAAACAGGAAAGTAATCGGATTTATTATTTCGAGAGGTGGCGATGAGCCACTCACAACCTCTCCAAAGAAGGCTGAAAGCAGAGATAGCTTTAACGCAACCTTTTTCTCCCTCTCGATTATATCACCCTTTTTCAAACACCCATATCCTTTTATAGAACCATTTTTGGAGAATCAATGCCTTCTTTCGCATCTTTACTCTCCTGTCTCACCCATGACACATGGTCTCTCCTTTCACCACAACCTGTGCTTTTCACTTTCGATCTAAAATAAACAGAGAATGATAAATTGTTTTCTGTGAAATCTATCAAAGCAGGTTAGAGAAAGATTGAACTGTGATAGATGAGTGTAATAGAAAGTGTGATATATTCACCAAAATTACAAAGAATGGCATATGAGAGTAAAAACTAATGAACAGGCTATAAGAGAGCTTGCAAGGTTAATTTCAGGACTCAATTACAACCCCATAACCTTTGATTCTCCGGATTTATTTCCCTCAGGCGATGAATACATCTACGCAAACTATGTCTTCTTTCTTGTCGCCATAGACCACAGAACCGGATTTCCGAGGAATAAAAACAAGTATCATGGCTCAGACATGCTATTTTATCTGGCAAGAAAGGCTCAGAAAAGAGAACCAGATTTGTTCACAGCTGAAAAAATGCTCACCATAACTGAAAAAGATGTTCTCGAGATTTTTACCATAGATGGGTTCTCAATAAAAAAACCGGGTGAGAGGGCTGCACTTCTCAGAGATTGTGCAGAAAAGCTCATTCAGTACTATAAGGGAGATATCAGAAATCTGTTCAAAAAAGCAGATTATTTTCTGATAAGAAACAGTGATGGTGTTCTTGCCCGTCTAAAAGCTTTTAGGGCTTATGAAGACCCTCTGATGAAAAAAAGCTTTCTCTTAGTTAAGATTTTGCGGAGACAAAAAATAATCGATGTTAGAGATGTCCATAATCTGGGCTTACCCGTAGATAATGTTCTCGTTGAAATTGCACTTCGAAGTGGTATTGTTGGTGTTGAGGAATATAGAACCTCAGAAGGGGTTCTCAACAGTGATGAGGCTATTGAGCTGAGAAGAGCTGTCGGAGAGGCATTCAAAAAGGTTTCTGTCGAATCAGGCATTACTCCCGATATTATCGATGACCTGCTCTGGACATATGGAAGAGAAATCCGTGAACTAAGTCAAAAGCCTATCAAAACACCACTTGGTGACAGGATAGGCAGTAAAGAAGCTCTAAGAGAATTCCTGAGCTTCATAGGAAAGGGAACCAATCTGAAACTGAGCTTTCCTGAAACCTGGTATTTTTAACTGCATAAATTTACCTCAGACACAAATTTATCCCAGAAACGCCACTATTACAATGGAAAATCTGCGTCTTTTATCCCCTAATCTGTCAGACTTTCAGTGCAAACAAAATCTGTGAGATCCATAGCCCTTACATCCAGCGATATGAACTGCGCATAGAAACTACAGAAAGTTCTTCTCTCCCAGATAGTTGATTAGTATATCTACCTCCTCTTCGACACTCAACTTGTCTGTTTCAAGAACAAGATCCGGATTATCTGGCTCCTCATAGACACCATCATATCCTGTAAGCCCCTCCATCTCCCCTTTCATCGCCTTTGCATAGAGTCCCTTCGGATCTCGTCTTATAAGCTCCTCTATGGAGCATTTAAGATAAACTTCAACAAAATTGCCTATCTCTTTTCTCGCAAATTCTCTTGTTGATTTGAAGGGTGATATGATAGAGACTATTGTAATCACACCGTTTTTTGCAAGAAGGTTTGCCATTTCCACAACAACCCTGTTGTGCATTTCCCGTTCCTCTTTACTATAACCAAGGTCCGGATATAACTTGCTCCTTATTCCATCCCCATCCAACACCTCCACATTCAAATCCATTTTCCTCAGCTTTTCCGAGAGGGCTTTTGCAAGGGTGGTTTTCCCAGCACCACTAACTCCAGTTAACCAGATTACGAAGCTCATTTTCTCCCCTCAGTTTCACAGCTTCTTCCTTCAAGCCCATTAAATTCAAGATTAAAGGAGCGAAGTCATAAATCGAAATTTCTGTTCTACCACTATTACTTTCAGGAAGTTTCAGAGAAAATACACCATATTCTGAATGGACGGCATCATCAGGACCCGTATCATTCTCAGGAAGGTAGTTTGATTCATATCCGAGTGTTCCTGCTGCTCTCCAGTACAGGTTGTCTAAGTAGACCATCATATCAGGTTTATCCCCTTTTGCAACCGGATATATGTCTTCAGGGTAAAAAACCTTAGTATCCCACTTCTCACCATTCTCTCCTTTAATGGAGCATATTGCATCCTTCAGCTCATCCCTGACCGACTCATATTCTGTTTTTTTGATAATTCCCTTTTTTTCCCTTCCCTTAACATTTAAAAATATCCTTGAGTAATAACCTCCCCATGCCCAGGCAACTGTTCTGCTCCAGTCAACATCAAGCTGTTCAAATCTGCAAAATGAACTGAGAATCTCAGGGTTTCTTACTTTCATGTATCCCTCCTGAATAAGCCATTGATTGATGGCAAAAGCTCCTTTCATTCTCTTAACTCCATGATCTGAAACTATCGATATCGCCGTATTTTCATCCAGAAGGTTCACGATTTTTCCTATTTCCTTATCAAGCAATCTGTAATAATCTCTGATGACATTTCTGTACTTGCCCTCTTCGTAAAGGTGATGTTCCTCGTCAAAATACTTCCAGAAAGCGTGGTGAATTCTATCAAGCCCGATCTCAACAAACTCAAAGTAGTCCCATTCTTTCTCCTGTAAAAGATATCTGATGACCTCAAATCGCTTTTCAGTCATATCCCAGACTTCTTCAATAACCTTATCCCTCTCATCCTTCCTGAAGACGACATCGAATATATAGTCTCCCGCTACCTTCTCAATTTCATTTTTCAGAGTGGATGGATAGGTGTAATTAACAGATGAGTCAGGAGTTATGAAACAGCTCACAAGGTAACCGTTTACTTTTCTCGGGGGGTAGGTTGGGGGCACCCCAACAAGAATTGATTTCAATCCCTTTTTGCCAATATAATCCCAGATTGCTTTTTCCTTAATCTTCATGCTGTGAGCAATCCATATATCGGTATAGCTGCTCTCCTTTCTATGTCTGAACCCATATAACCCAAGCTCACCCGGTGTTTTCCCTGTAGCCATACACATCCAAGCAGGAATTGTTATTGCTGGAATGCAACTTCTCATGGGCCCATATATTGAATTCTCCAAAATTTTCCTGATGTTTGGGAGTTCCTCTATAAACTCATTAAACAAAAGCTCAGGGGGGGCAGAATCAAGCCCCATCACGAAACACTTCATTTTACCACCTCAAGCCAGTTTCTAATCGTATTCAGGGCAAGTTCAAGTTTTTCTTTCGAACAGTAAAGCCCAACAACCTCTCTTTTACCTCCAGCCTTGAATCCAAGATTTTTGAGTCTGTCAATAAGGTCACTGAGGTCGGGACTGCTGGCAACCCGGAAATATACCTGAGCATGTCCGTGAAAGTCTCTATTTATAGCAACAACTCCACTGTAACCCCTCTCCCACACAGCCTTCCTTGCAACCATCGATATGATATTCATCCTGCTTTTGAACTCTACCTCTGCAAAATTAACCTTTTCTTTTATTTCAGAGAGGATGTTTTCAACTTCCCTCTCTATCAATTCAAGATTTCTATGCCATTCCCTCATTTCAAGGAGGTCAGAAGGTGTGTTTTTGAGGATCAATTTAACTGCCCTCTCAACAGCATTTCTGTCCATGAGTATATAGTTGGAATCTATTAGCTTTGTAAGTTTTACAGCCTCATCTGCATTCAATCCTTCTTTCCTCAAGAGTTGCAAAACTGACGGGTTTTTCAGAGCTGTCGAGCCTTTATCACCTACGGCACCAAGAGCGCTCAAATAGTTCCAGGTATTCAGATACTCTGAAATAACCCAGGTTGTGGATGGTGCTGCTTTTCCTTCCAGCAGCGGATTGATGTGAGTCACCCCTGATTTACAGATTTTTCTCTGGTTGTGATGATCAAAGAATGTTATTCTGACTTTCTGATGTAAGTGTTCATGTAGCTTCTCTACAGTCTCAACCATATTGAGGTCAAGAATGTAAAGCTCATCGGAACCCTCTGACTCCCTGTAAATTCTACCATCAAACTCAAAGAAACCGGGAAAGGGAGTGATGTTTTTCCAGCTTTTATCAGCAAGCCAGCCTGCAATCAGAGATGCTGAGCAAATACCATCCGTATCCCAGTGATGGATTAGGGTTATCATGTTTTAAAAAATAACTGCCATGGAGACATTAAATCGGTAATTTAGTCGAGATACCCGAGGGCTCTGAGCCTCTCTTTGACCTTTTCTTCCTCTTCCTCTGTGAAAACTTCTTCATCTTCTTCTTCAAGGCTTGAAAGTACCTCTCTCAGCACATAAGTAACATACTCTGAGACTGTATCGAATCCTGCCCCTTCAAGTCTCTCCTCTATTTTTTCGTAAAGGTCGGAAGGAATGTTTACAGTTTTGTAATCCTTTTCCATTCTACCACCTCTTTCGGGAGAAGATGTTATTGTTTAATAAAGATTGCTGGAATTGGTAACTGAATCGAATGCTTGACATATATGGAGCTGCATTTTCCACTTCTTCTCCAGCTCTTTAAAATCAGGTTCAAGGCTTCTAAATTTCAGCCACACCCCATTTTACAAATCCATCTAAGAGTAATTCTTTGAGAGCATCTACTCTCTTTTAAGAGAGATGCCTATTCTGTAGCCTTTGTACATCAAAATAACACCCATAATGATAGATATAATTGAGACAACAGCATTAAAAGGATAGTTCAAAAAAAATATTGATATCAGTATCCCCGCTAAAGCTGTTAGCACACCTGCATGAAATGTTGCAAGAGCTACAACAACATCAAACTGCCTGACGCTCTTCATCTTAAATATCAACCAGCCTGTGGTCCGAGCATAGACTGTACTTTCTTCTGAAGCTCTATCAACCTTTCCTTAAGCTTTTCTTCCTGCCTTTCGAGAGTTTTTATTCTGATTTTAAGGGTCTCAGACTTTTCCTCAAGCTCCTTTACCATCTCTTCCTTCGTTGTTTTAACCAGTATACCTCCTACAGATTTGTAAACCACAGTATCCTCCCTCTTCTGAAGCTCTTCAAGCGCCATTTCTGCTTCCTTCAAACCTGAATCAAGCGAGAGTCTCTGGTTAACCACAACCTGTAATTGCTGCTGAAGCTGCTGCATCTGAGCAACCATATTTTGAAGCTGGGGTGGTAATTCAGCACTCATGTTCCTAACACCTCTTCACATATCTTTATAAGTCTCAACCAAGTATTTAACGAGGCTCTGAATGAAGTCAAATCCTCAGCCCAGAGCCTTAGGATTAGAACATCTCCCTTTAAATAAATTTTTGCATGGCTTCTTATCCCCTCCCCCTCTTCCGGTTTCAGTGATTTGAAGAGTACATCTGCATCTTTTTCCGGAACGAACTCAAACTCTCCATAGTATGGATAGATTACCATACAATCACCTTCTGGGATAGAGCAGAATAACTGTTGAACCATCATACAGAAAATTGAGATACTCTCTTCCCTCTTTTCTACCAGCCACTACTTCCTTTCTTATGGCATTCCTTAACCTCATCCTCTTTTTAAGCCTGTTTCCTGCATTTCCAGCAGGTACAGCATCAAGAATCTCGGGATCAAACCAGAGTTTTCCTGAGAAAAAAACAGGTGAGCTGTCCATCTTTTCTTTTTTTATAATACCTGGATTGAATCTCATAAGAAACACTTCCTTTCCCCCATCATATACTTTAAGAACCGCAGGATTTCCTTTAATCTCCTCAATAACAGCTATTTTTGGTGCAAGCTGCATCAACTCTTCCATACCTCTTTTTCCTCTTGAAATGTAATCCCAGTTCATATAAGCTGAAAGTACTCTGGAAAGGGTTCGTGTCTTTCTTCCGGGCTTTCTTGAAGTTGTGAGAATCACAGAAGTAGTAAATTCTTATTGTATTAATCTTTTATCGAGGTATCCGCTAAATACCTCCACGATTTCTTACGCAAAATTAAAATTCATAAACTGCATTGAATAATTGATGTTTGAATTTATGCTCGAAAAAGCCGCTGAAATGGCAGAAAAACTTGATGAGAAAAAGATATTCATAATCTCTCGTAGCTTTGTAGAGATAGAAGAATTTAAAGGATTAAAAATATATAATATTCCTAAAAAATATTCGACATATCTCGAATCCGTGCTGTTCTCACTTGAAAAAGAATATGACATGGATAAAATACTGGGTGCAGATTTTATAGAGAAGGTGATTCTAACACACCATATTTCAGAATTTGTAACATCTGTAGCATATTTGAAAAACATAGAAATTACAGATAATTTCGTTATTCTTGTAAACCTCGATACCCTGCAGGGAATTTTTCTTTTGAACCCGAAAAAAAGCGCTATTTACAGGGCAGTTGCAGAGTGTACTGAAAGAGTCAGTCCTGAGATTATAAGGGCAACTCTCAACATCGCCGTAAATCTCGCCACAAAAGGAAGAGAAGGCAGAAGTATAGGCACAGCATTCATCATAGGCGATAGCAAGGAGGTTCTGAAGAGATCCCGTCAGCTAATTATCAATCCCTTTGAGGGACACCCAGATGAAAAAAGGAACATAAAAGACCCAAACATATGGGAAACTGTAAAAGAGTTTGCTCAGCTGGATGGCGTGTTCGTGATTGATGAAAGAGGTAAGATACTTTCCGCCGGAAGGTATCTCAATGTATCAGCCTCTGACCTCAAGATTAAACCCGGTCTTGGAGCCAGACACATGGCATGTGCTGCAATATCTCAGGAAACAGAGGCAATAGCAATAGTTGTTTCCGAAAGTGGCGGAGATATAACAATCTTCAAGGATGGAAAGGAGATCCTCAAGCTCAGCAGCATTCTCTATTAGCAGAGAGGTTGAACAAGTACAGAGATGAAAATGTCAAAGGGGAGTTGCCAGCGATAATCTCCCACCAATAAATTTAAAACACCCCGGATGTATTCAAATTCGACTACCGAAAAATTAAAATCTCAAAAATTAAATGGGAAATTAACCGGAGGTATAGACAAAAGATGAGTTCGGAAATATGCGGAGTTTGCGGATTGCCAAAAGACCTGTGTGTTTGCGAAGAGGTTGCAAAGGAACAGCAGCAGATAATCATTAAAGTGTCAAAGAGGCGCTATGGAAAGGAGGTTACTCTTATTGAAGGAATTGACATGGGTGAGATTAACATAGATGAGCTTGCAAAGTATCTGAAATCCAAACTCGCCTGTGGTGGAACTGTAAAAAATCGCACAATCGAGCTTCAGGGCAACCATGTTAATCGAGTGAGAGAACTTCTTATCCAGAAGGGCTTTAACCCGGAGAGGATCAAGAGCTAAACTTAAACCTTTCTGAGATTCTGAATTCCAAAATAAACTTAGCTGTTACTATATTTTCCTTAGTTATTTAAAAGAAGAAGTCCGCTATCTTATTTTTGAGCAATTCTGCTACATCAACCCCTGTGACTTGGAAAACGAGATATATTCCAGCGAAGGTCCCTATCATACTCCCTATGTTTGTCAGTGCAACAACTAGAAGTACCCTGAAAACCTTATTATTTATCAGATCCCTGAATGACCTTGCCTCTGAAATCTTCTCCAGATCAGACGATGTTGGTTTTCTTACCCATGCTTCAACCAGTCCTGATACCCAACCAGCCGCCACCATCGGATTCAGAGATGTCAGCCAGGCAAAAAGAAAAGCCGCCAGAATAGAAAGTGGATGGGCTCCAGCTATTGCTGCTCCGATTGCAGAAAGGGCTCCATTTATCAGAAACCAGTAAAGAAACGCCGTGATAATCAGCTGAGTGTTGAGGGAAGAAGCAACTGCCACAAAAAGCAGCAGTATTAGAGCTATCAGTGAGTAGCCAAAAAGCTTTGCTAAACTGAGTCTTCTCTTTTTTACCTCTAAAAGTGATTGAACAGGTGGAATTTCTTTCTCAGAAAGATATCTTCTTATTCCTTCAACATGTCCTGCCCCAACTACAGCAACAATTTTCCTGTATCTTGATGAGACGCTTATCAGATTTCCTGCCATAAAGGCATCTCTTTCATCTATCAGAACCTTTGCTGCGGATGGTGAAACCTTTTCAAATTCAGACACCATAGCATAGATTACATCTTCCTTCAGCATCTCATCAACATCTATCTCTTCTCCCCTGAAAAAACCACCTATAAGACTGAGTACCAGCTTTATCTTCGCAAAGAATGATAAAGAAGCCCAGAATCTTTTAAATGTAATGGATATATCCCTGTCAATTAGAAGTATGTCTGCTCCAATCTCCTTAGCACATTTAACAGCCTCAAGCATCTCTTCACCAGGTTTTACACCATATTTATCCCCTATTTTTTTCTGAAAATACGATAGAAGAAGCTGAAAAAGCATGAGGTGCGCTTCCCCTTTCTTTATGACATCAACAATTGATATCTCCTGTTTTTTCTTCTGCGTTAGTGTGATAAACCTGTTTTGATCGAGTTCAACTGCCACTGCATCCGGTTTTTCCTGAAAAATTCTCTCTCTAACTTCTTCAATGGACTTTTTTGAAACATGTGCTGTCCCAACTAGGATAATCTCTCCAGACTGGTCTGAGTTTCTATGCCCGATTTTGTCCTCAGGTTGCTCTTGCAAGCTTCTGCACCCCCTTGAAACTCTCCTGAATGCCCATTATTTCAAGCGTTCGCATTAAATCCGTTCTCGAAACAATCCCAACAACTTTTCCCTCATGAACTACTGGCAGCCTGCCAATTCTCCTCTCATTCATCAGTCTGAATGCATCAAAGGCACTTGAGAGAGGTGAGATCGCTACAACATCCCGGTTCATCACCTCTTCAACCACCATATCTTCTTCAGCGCTTGCAATATCTTTCAAAGTGACTATACCCACAATTTCTCCTCTTTCAACAACCGGATAGCCCAGATGTTTTGTCCTGAGCATCAGCTGAAGAACTTCTCCAACCCTCGTGTCCGGAGATATCGTTATAGGCTCAGAAGTCATTATATCCATTATTCTGACTTTTTTGAGAACATTTTCAACCATAACAAGTTTTTCTTCCTCATTAGCACCCATGTAGATGAAAAGGGCTATAAGAATAAGCCATGGATTAACAAAAAGCCCGAGAACTCCCATTGCAAATGCCATCAGTTTTCCCGTTTCAGCTGCTATCTTTGTTGCCCTGACGAAACCTGTTCTGGTTGCAATAACCCCTCTCAATATCCTCCCACCATCCAGTGGAAAAGCCGGGAGCAGGTTGAAAAATGCCAGAAAAATATTGTAGACCGCAAAGACAAGAGAGAATTCAGAGAGGACAGGAACTTTAATCAGGGATACACCATAGAAAAATATCCCAATACCGATGCTCAGAAGAGGTCCTGCAAGAGCTATCTCTATCTCCTTCCTTGGTTCTTCAGGAATTTTGCCGAGCATTGAAACTCCACCAAAAATAAAGAGGATAATTCCCTTAACCTCCACACCCATTCTTTTGCCTATAATTGAGTGGGAAAGCTCGTGAAAAAGAACTGCCGCAAAAAGAGATATTGATGTTAAAACAGAGAGGATGAGTCTCAGAGACTCCGAATAGGGAACTGTGAGGAAACCATAGGGATAGGGCGTATAGTACAGTGCATAGCTGAAAATTACAAGCACTATCAGTAGCGTGATATGGACATCAATATCAATTCCTGCAATTCTTCCAATTCTGAAGGTTGATTTCATAAAGGGAATTGTAATGGAAGATATAAAAAACTCTCCGAATGAAATTCAGAAGAAATCTCTGAATATGAAGAGGTGGAGGTAAAATATTATATATTTTGCAGTAATTATTCTGAATGGTGAAAGCATGATTGGTGAAATCTCCACGCTTTTTGGACTCAAAGTATACACAGATGAGGGCAGGTATGTGGGAAAGGTCGATGATGTCCTCATAGACCCTGATCAGAGACTGATAAAGGGACTGGCAGTTGGTGATTATAACAAATCAATAATAGAATCAAAAGCACCCGGGGTGATAATCCCCTACAGACTTGTAAAATCGGTAAATGATATTGTGATCATAAAAGATGTTTTCAGACTCCTTAGAGAAAGAAAAGATTACCTTAGAGAATACGAGGAGGAAGAGGAGGAAACTGAAGAAGAAGTCGAGAACTATGAGGAATACGAATATGACGAAGAGAGCTCAAAAAGTATTAAAGAGCCTTAAATATATCAAAAGCTGACGCAAATGCGGGCAGATAAAAAAATTTTATATTTACTCCAGAGCTCTGGTGAAAAAGGGGTTCTCCAGAGCGAAATTCCTGAAATACTTGATTTGTCAAAATCAACCGTTTCTGAAATACTTCACGCATTGGAAAGTGAGGGAAAAATCATAAGGGAGAAGGTCTCCACGAAATCCTTCAGAGTCTGGATGACCGAAAACTACCCGAATCCAATTCCGGGTGTTCTAAGGATAGGAATTCTGAAGTCAACCGAGTACTTTTATGTTATATTATCAGCCCTAAAATGTGGTGCACTGATAAGGTTATTCGATGATCCTGTTGATCTGACAAGGGCAGTGAGTCAGGGAAAGGTGGATATTGCTGCAAGTCCGATCCTCACACAGACAATGATGGGGATTTTGATGAAAACCTTCAGAATAGTCAGAATTGTAGCAAAAAATGGAAGTGGTCTGGCTTTAAGAGGGGAAAATGGAATCTATGGCACAACAGAGATTTCGACAATGGACAGAAACCTGAGAAAATACCTTTCCAAAATCGGAAAAAAGAGGTTCAGAATTACCTACTTCAACTCTCCTGAATCCATCGTGGATAACCTGAAAAAAGGGCTTATTGATGGTGTGGCAATTTGGGAACCCTACCTGACAATTCTGAGGAGACAGGGTTACAGGGTTGAGTACTTCCGTGATATCCTTGGTGACCATTTTTGCTGCTCGATTTGTGTTAATAACGAATCATTGAGAATAAACGGAGAATTCATTCAGGAGTTCTTCGAGGAATATGATACTTACTGCAAACAAAATTCAGATGAATACAGAAAGGTTGCTGAGGTGCTTGATTTTGACGAGGATGTGGTTAGAGAATCTTTGAAAAGCTATTCTTTCTGTCTGACGCCAGGTATGGATGAAATAATAGACTATATCAAAGATTCCGGGCTTGAAGTAAGCAGAGAGAGTATTTCAAAGCTTTTCAAACTTGATTCATTCACATAACCTACTTAAATCCTGCACTGAACCGTAGGGGTAAAATAGGGGTAAAATAGGGGTAAAATCCAAAGTAAGATTCCTCACCATATTATGAATTCCAAGCAATAAGCCCAATGTCTTATTCATCAACCGTTTCTGATTTCCGAGATGTTGAAGATATAGTTGAAACCTTTCATCTCACCAGGAATGTATTCTGCAAATTAAAGATTAGAGGGTTCAGCAGATTACAAAAATTTTTTCATTTAATATATACCAATTCAAATTTACAAAAAATTTCCTGAGAGAAGAGTTTTTGATGTGATCAAAGGGATGAATTTTACCCCATGTGATACTATAAGCTCCTCTGCCCCTTCATTCCTGTCTACAACAACAAGAACAGCTGAAACTTTACCCCCTCTTTCTTCAACCCTTTTTACAACTGACAGAGCTGAAAAGCCAGTTGTGGTGACATCTTCAACCACGAGAATTTTCTCGTACTCTTTTATTTCCCCTATCATGTCAGATTTCACACCGTAGTCCTTTTTTTCTTTTCTGAATACTGTGAATGGTTTTCCCGTTTCCATGGAAATTGCAACAGCTAACGGCACCCCACCAAGTTCTATGCAGGCAATTCTGTCAAACTTTAAACCCTCCTTTTCAAAAAGATCCTTTGAGAATTTAGCCACCATCTCAAGAAAATCAGGAAAAGTTGATGCATGCTTTATATCCACATAATAAGTACTTTTTTTACCTGAGGAGAGTGTAAAATCTCCAAATCTGAGAGCATTAATCTTAACAAGCTTTTCTATGAGGATTTTCCTTCTCTCATCCATTTCATCACCCATCAGATCACCACGGGACATCTTTCAAACCAAGTTTGAAGGCAATATAGTTGGCAAGGAAATGCAGGACTGGTGTTATTATGAGTCCAGCAATGATAATGTTTACGGTAAAAATCGTGGTAAAATGAGGGGAGAGATGGTAAGCAAAAAGGTAAGCAAAAATAAGAAAGGTCAGCTGGTCAAAGAAAGGGAGGGCTGAACCCCTCTCTTTACCAAGTCTCCTTTTTATAAAGCTCCCTGCAACATCCCCGGTCAGAGAGCCAATGGAGAGGGAAGAAATGAGAATAAAAGCATCTGAAATGGCAAGAGACGAGAAAAGATTTATCGAAAACGGAAGTTCAACATAGTACTGAATTACTCCACAGATGATGCCTCCAAGAACTCCAAAAATAAATCCTCTAAGAGTTTTACCATCCCCCAGAATTCTCCTGCCATCTATGAATTTTTTCCCCATGTCGATAGGCATTCCTCCTCCGAATATCACCGCAAAGTTGTTGGGGGTGTAGGCGGGAATCAGAAGCCATATGGTCTTTAAAAGTAAATCAAGCATAAAAGCGGATAACGAAAGCTTGATATATCTCTTTCGGCTTTTAAAAAATATGGGTAATTCTTATCTCGATGATGATACAGGTTTTACATCGGTCAGGAGGTATTGCTATGGTATCTGAGCCGAAATCTGAACTGAAATTACCATACAAAACAACCTCCTTATGTCCTGAGTGTCTCAGAATTGTTAATGCTGAAGTATATAATGAGGATAACAGAGTCATGATAAGCAAAACATGTCCCGAACACGGTGAGACCGTTGAGGTCTACTGGGGCGATATTGAGCTTTTCAGAAAGGCATACAGGTTTTCTCATGATGGTCCGGGAATTGAGAACCCTCTGATCGAGGAGACAAACTGCCCTTTCTCATGTGGATTATGCAAAATACACAGAAGTCAGACTGCGTTGCTGAACATAGTCCTGACCAACAGATGTGATCTCGCTTGCTGGTACTGTTTCTTCTATGCCAGGAGGGCAGGCTATGTTTACGAGCCAAGTGTAGAGCAGATTCGGGAAATGGTGAGAGTAGCAAAGAGCATAAAACCTGTTCCAACAAATGCCGTTCAGCTTACTGGAGGTGAACCAACTCTTAGAGAGGACCTTACTGAAATAATAAAGGCAATAAGAGAGGAGGGAATCGAGCATATACAGCTCAATACAAACGGTATAAGGCTTGCTATCGAACCCGATCTGGCGAAAAAGGTGAGGGATGCTGGATGCAATACAGTCTATCTCTCCTACGATGGTGTGGATGAAAAAACCAACCCCAAGAACCATTATGAGGTTCCAAAAATACTTGAAAACTGTAGAAAGGCTGAACTGGGTATTGTTCTTGTTCCAACCGTCATAAGAGGAGTCAATGATCATCAACTCGGTGATATCATTCATTTTGCTGCGGATAACATCGATATTGTGAGAGGGGTTAATTTCCAGCCTGTCAGCCTGGTTGGAAGCATGCCAAAAAGAGAGAGAGAAAAAGCAAGAATCACTATCCCCTATGCGATTATAAAAATTGAAGAGCAGACCGATGGTGAGATAAGCAGGGAGGACTTCTATCCAATTCCAAGTGTCGCACCCATCTCTCACTTTGTGGAGGCGATTACTGGAATTCCACAGTATGAGCTGACAACCCACTGGGCATGTGGTATGGCGACCTATGTTTTCAAAGAGGATGGTAGGCTCATTCCAGTTACAAGGTTCATTGATGTTGAGGGACTTTTTGAATATCTCAACGAAAAAGCTGAAGACCTCAGATCAAGCAGACTGAAAAAGATAAAAGCTTTTAAGGGATTTATCGACCTGAGAAAGTTCGTTGATCAGAGTAAAGCTCCAAAAGGTTTCGATGTCAGCAAAATACTCTTCGATGTTCTTGTAAAACACGATTATAGTTCACTGGGTTCCTTCCATATGAAGTCGCTATTCATAGGAATGATGCATTTCCAAGATCTGTACAACTACGACATAGAGAGAGTTAAAAGATGCGAAATCCACTATGCAACCCCGGATGGAAGAATTATACCCTTCTGTACCTTTAATGTGATTCCTGAGATATACAGGGATAGAATCCAGGCTGAATACGGAATCTCTGTAGAAGAGTGGGAGAGAAAGACTGGAAAGTCTTTGAAAAAGGATATTTACAGAGTTGTTAAAAAACCAAGAGATTAGAGGAGGAAGTTCAGTTGAGAGTGCTGAGGGGTTTTTTCATAGGAAGATTCCAGCCCTACCACTACGGACATCACGAAGTGATAAAAAACATCATCGAGAAAGTTGATGAACTTATAATCGGTATAGGCAGTGCCCAAGAGAGCCATGAACTCGAAAATCCTTTCACTGCAGGTGAAAGGATTCTGATGATCTCCAGTGCCCTTGAAGAGCTGAATGTTAGAAAGAAAGTTTATATCATTCCGCTCGAGGACATATACAGAAACAGCCTGTGGGTATCTCATGTATGCTCCATGGTTCCACCCTTTGATGTCGTTTTTTCAAACAACCCATTAGTTGTACGACTCTTTGTTGAGACGGGAAAAAAGGTTTTCAACACAAGTATGTACAATCGTGATGAGTACCAGGGGACTGAGATAAGAAGAAGAATGCTGGAAGGTGAAGAATGGGAATCCCTTGTTCCAGAATCGGTTGCAAGAATAATCCATGAGATAGACGGACTCAGAAGAATAAGAGAGATCGGAGGAAAAGAGATGGGAAACGGGGTGATAATTAGCTCAAGAGCTAACTTGAGATCTCTGATGAACGAGCAGGAGAAAAAGGATTGAGATGAGAGAAGTCATATCCATCGAGCTACCTGAAAAAATTCTTACAAAAACCGGAATTGAGACACTATGGTTTTACACAATTTTAGAAAAAGGTATAGCTGTCAAATCAGGTTTTACTGATGGGCGCTTAGAAGAGATCATAGAATCTGAAAAGGCTATTCAAGCAAGAAAAATTCTTACTGACTACTTTTCAGGCAAAAGAACTTCTTTTGAAGAGATCGATTTTAAACTTGATCTCTCCAAATTCACAACAGCAATCCTGATAGAAGTTGCACGGATTCCCTATGGCACAGTTGCAACTTATGGAGAAATAGCAGCAAGAATACAGAGCCGGGCATACAGAGCTGTTGGACAGGCTCTCAAAAGAAACCCACTGCCAGTTATAATCCCCTGCCACAGAGTCGTTGGAAAAAGTGGTATCGGTGGGTACAGCTCAGATTTGAGAATAAAGACTGCACTTCTCGATCTTGAAGGTGTTTTGCTATAAATCGTGGAATTTCAAAATTGAAGCTACTGCTCCTATCAGACAGAAGATTGCAAACAGGGTAAAGGTTAATTCAATGCTCTTAGTGAATTGAGCATAATTTGAAGGATTTAACTGGGTTTTCCCAACAGAGATCGAGATGAAAAGCATTGCAACCCCCATACCCAACATCTGTCCGAGAACACGCATTGTGCTCAGAGTTGCAGAGGCAACTCCATAAAACCTGCTCCCCACTGCTCCCATCACAATTTTCGTGTTTGGGGCTGCAAAAAAAGCCATTCCAATTCCAAGGGCTGAAAGAATGGCAGCAATTTGAAGAACTACCAGATCTTTTCCTGATAGTAAGAAAAGAGAGACAGACATTAAAACAAGACCCGATGAGGAGATAAATCTTTCTTCTACCACATCAGAAAGCTTTCCCGCAACCGGTGAAAATATAGTTATGAAAAGTGGCAGAGACAGCAGAATAGCTCCCGATTCACTGGGATTCAGTCCCATTATGTACTGAAGATAAAGACTCATCAGAAAAACCACAGATATGGATGGCATATAGCTTGTCAGTGCAGCCAGATTGTTTACAGCAAATGTTCGATTTTTGAAAATCTCGATATTGAGAATTGGTTGCTCAGTTTTTCTTTCAAAAGCCACAAAAAGGATAAGCAGAAGCAGTCCTGATGCAGATAGAAGTAAAGCGAATCTCTCTGGGAGACTGGAAAAACCATATATGAGCAAGATGAGGGAAGTACTGAAGAGAAAAGTCCCGGTTAAATCAAACTTTTCGCCCCTCGCCTCAGCCCATTCTCCCTTTACCTTTAAGATTGCAGCAATTATTATAATTCCAATCGGTACATTAAATAAGAAAATACTTCTCCAGCCAATATAGTGAGTCATAACACCTCCAAGAAATGGTCCAAGTGTAAGTCCAAGTGATATGCCCGCAATGTTAATTCCAAGAGCTTTTCCTCTTTCTTCCGGTGGAAAAACTGAAGTGAGAATTGCCACAGCATTGCCGAAATATCATTGCACTACCCACACCCTGAAAAATTCTGAATACTATGAGTGTAGTTCCAGAGGTAGATAGCCCACAGAAGAGAGATGCTACAGTATAAATCAGGATCCCGTATGTGAAAATTCTTTTTCTGCCGAAAATATCAGCCACTCTCCCAAAAGGTAGAAGCAAGATCGCAGATGTGAGGAGATAAGAGGTTGGTATCCATCCAAGAATTATGGCATCAATTTCAAATTCCTCTGCAATTGATGGCAGAGCTATATTTACACTCGAGCCTATGAAAGGAGTCAGAAAGGAGGCAAGTGCCGCCATGATGAGAGCGAATCTTTTGACTGAGTCGTCTCTCTCTGAATCCATGGATAAATGTTTTTAAGATTTTATAAATGATTTTTGCTAATTTACAAATTTAAAAAATAATGATATATTTGAAACACCAACACTTTGAAACACCAACACCTGCCAAACTTTCTGATTACAAAGATGAGGTTGCCAATTGCAAGTACAACTATCGTAACCCCTTCAGCTATGCAGAACTTTTCTCTTTACAATGACTCTTACCTGTTCATCGATGTTTGCCTAATCACTTTTTATTGAGAGCTTTATTTTATACTCGCTTGGAATAGCGTCAGCAGGAACAAAGATTTCAATTTAACTGGCATACCTGTACCCGATTCTAAGACAGGTATGAATAGAGGCCCAATCTCTCCATTCCAGTCAGAAGGAGGAGAGGGTAAAGTTGATGTTTGTTATGGATGTGTCCCATATGTTTCTGAGAATCGCCGTATACTCAATCTCCTCCCCGGGCTCTGCTACCATCATGTATCTCCAAACAGGATCAAAGATTAACCTGTATTCACTCCCCAATGTGAGAAGTAGCTCTTTTTCAGCTTTATCATGTCCAAAAAGAGCGATGGTGAAATTGTAATCCACTGTTTTTGCATTTGGGGTTACCAAGATTTCAAGAAGAACAGTCCTACTTTCCCCTCCATTCACAAAAACTTCTGAAAGTGATTCAGTACTATCAGCCTCTCTGAACCTGTAGTAGATAGTTATCCGGCAACCCTACAACCTTAAACAATCTTACGATTTGTAGGTAAAGTATTTATTAAAATTAGTGTACAGCGATTTATGGCTGGAAAAGTTGTTCTGTCTTACTCAGGTGGTCTGGATACAACTGTATGCATCCCCCTCCTCAAAGAGAAATATGGCTTTGAAGAGGTTATAACCGTAACAGTTGACATCGGACAACCGGAGAAAGATATAGCCGAGGCTGAGGAGAGAGGTAGAAAGTATGCAGATAAACACTACACGGTTGATGCAAAAAAAGAGTTTATTGAGTCACTTTTCATGCTCATCAAGGCTAATGGAGATTATGAGGGTTATGTTCTCGGTACATCAATCGCACGTCCAGTTATAGCCAAAAAAACGGTTGAAATAGCTGAAAAAGAAAAAGCCGATGCAATAGCTCATGGATGCACTGGAAAAGGGAATGACCAGCTCAGATTCGAAAATGTTTATCTTCAGCATGGATTCAGAGTTATTGCCCCAATGAGAGAGCTCAATCTTACAAGAGAGTGGGAAATTGACTATGCCAGAAATAAAGGGATTGAGATAAAGGTAACAAAGGAGAAACCCTGGAGCATTGATGAGAATCTGTGGAGCAGAAGTGTTGAGGGTGGAAAACTGGAGGATCCATCTTTTTCACCTCCTGAAGAGATTTTTGAGTGGACTGTCAGTCCTGAAAAATCACCCAATACTCCCGAAGTTCTGAAAATAGAGTTCGAGAGAGGTGTGCCTGTTGCACTCAACGGAGAGAGACTGGATGGATACACACTAATCAAAAGGTTAAATGAGATAGGTGGCAGACACGGAGTCGGTAGAATTGACATGATGGAAGATAGAGTACTTGGTCTTAAGGCAAGAGAGAACTATGAGCATCCAGCAGCCACCATCCTGATCACAGCACATAGAGATCTTGAAAAACTCGTTTTAAGCAGAAGAGAGCTCAAGTTTAAGAAAGTAGTCGAAGAGGAGTGGGCTGAACTCGTTTATTACGGGCTTACCAACGACCCTCTCTTTGATGCGCTCAACGCCTTTATCGACAAAACTCAGGAGAGGGTGACCGGATGGGTTAAGATGAGGTTGTACAAGGGAAGTGCAACCCCTGTAGGAAGAGGTTCAGAATATGCCCTTTACAGCGAAGAACTGACATCCTTCGATACTACATTAATTGATCAAAGGCTTGCAGAAGGATATTCAGCCTTCCATGGATTGCAGGGTAGACTTTATAGAGAGATAATGAGGAAAAAGGCTAAACGGGAAAAAACCGACCAGTATTCAGATAGCTAAATATCCACAATTACAAAAGCTTTCCATTCCCTTCCAACCTTTTCCACCTGGAAGTTGTGCATCGTGATTGCTTTAGGCTCTGTCTTGATAATCTGCGGACTTACCTTGCCTCCACTCATCTGTGCCTTGAGGTTGTAATCCCCATTACACTTCTCAACTTTCACATCCAGCTTCTTAGCAGCGAAAAAGGAGGTGTCGAGAAGATAAAGAATCTCGGTAAGCCATTTGTAGAGAAGAAAATCAATTTCAGTTTCCCTTAGCTCGACTTCAACCACCTCATCTTCCCTTAATTTTTCAGTATAAACAAATGCCTCGTAAAATGCATATGCTGAATCTTCAAAAAGTTCTTCAAGAGAGTCTGCCCGAACCTCAAAGGCCATGTCCGCAGTATGGTCTACAAGTCTGAAACCCATGAGATTAAGTTTCCCTCTCCTCCAATAAAATCATATCGATTGATTGAAATGGTAAAAGTAAATAAACAAAAATCGAAAGAATTATTTGGTTTGATAAATTCTCTTTTTCGGTGATACTATGAAATTCGGAATTGAGTTCGTACCAAACATGAAGTACTACGAGCTTGAATACTATGTAAAACTGGCAGAAGACAGCAAATTCGATTATGTGTGGATAACCGACCACTACAACAACAGAAATGTCTACTCGATGCTGACAATTCTCGCAATGAAAACAAACACAATAAAAATAGGCTCTGGAGTAACGAACCCATACCACATAAGCCCTGCAGTAACTGCTTCTGCAATTGCTACAATAAACGAGATAAGTAACGGAAGAGCTGTTCTTGGAATTGGAGCAGGAGACAAGGTTACTTTCGAAAGAATAGGAATAGACTGGGTAAAACCACTCAAGAGAATGAGAGAAGCCGTTGAGATTATAAGAGCCCTTCACTTAGGAAAGTCCGTAAAGTACGATGGAGAGATTTTCAAGTTTAATGGTGCAAGAATGGACTTCAAAGCAGGAGAGATTCCGATATACATCGGTGCTCAGGGTCCAAAAATGCTCCAGCTCGCTGCTGAACTTGGTGATGGGGTACTTATCAACGCTTCACATCCGAAAGATTTCGAGGTGGCAAAAGAGAATATCGATGCCGGATTGGAAAAGGCAGGGAAGTCAAGAGATGCCTTTGATACCGTTGCATATGCATCAATGAGTGTCGATAAGGACAGAGACAAAGCAAGAAATGCAGCAAAGATTGTCGTGGCTTTCATCGTCGCAGGAAGTCCTGATGTTATCTTCGAGAGACACGGGATAAGTGGTGATGATGTCCAGAAAGTTAGAGATGCACTGAATGCAGCCTTCACAAAAGGAGACTGGCCTGGAGTGAGCAAAGCAGTTACAGATGAGATGGTAGATACCTTCTCAATAAGTGGAACACCAGATGAAGTTGTTGATAGGATAAACGAGCTCTCAAAAGCCGGTGTTACTCAGGTAGTTGCTGGAAGTCCGATTGGACCAGACAAGAAAAAATCAATTAACCTGATTGGAAAAGAAATTATCTCCAAATTCTAAACTTTTTTAACCTTCCGCTTTTTTGATTTATTTTGAGTTATTCCAATCCTAAATCAATTTTCCCAGAATCATGATAAATGTTCAATTTTATTCTTTATATGTATAATTAATATTATAAGTATGTTATGCCATAGCATATCATTACAAAAATTTATATAACATTATAGATAATGTTAATACGGTTATGAAAGCCTTTGTCATGAAAAAAGTTGGTGAAGTTGGATTTATGGAGAAGCCCATTCCCGAACCTGGGCCATATGATGCTGTAATCAGAACAACGAGAGCCCTGATATGTACATCCAACATCCATGAAGTTCATGGTAGAGTAAAGGCGATGCTGGATAAAAGGAATGTCACACTTGGACATGAAGCAGTTGGAGTTGTTCATAAGGTTGGTTCTCATGTTAAAAATTTCAAACCGGGAGACAGGGTTGCCCTCGGAGGTAAAACCCCGAATTGGCTTGATCCGATTTCTCAGGCTGGACACTCCTCTCATGCTGGGGGACCAATGGGTGGACATGAGTTCGAGCTAAAGAGAGATGGTGTGTTTGCAGAATATTTTCTTGTCACTCAGGCTGACGGAAATCTTGCCCACATTCCTGACTCCGTTGAAGATGATGCTGCTGTCTTTGCCGGCGATATTGTCACTACAGGAATAGGTGGTGCTGAGAACGCACATATACCTCCTGGCGGGGTTGTTGCTGTTTTCGGAGCTGGTCCTATAGGTTTGATGTGTATTAATGGATGCAGACTGCTTGGGGCTGGACTTGTGATAGCTGTAGAGACAATTCCAAAGAGAAAGGAACTCGCGAAAAACTACGGAGCTGATGTGATAGTTGATTTTAAAGAAGAAGATCCCGTAGAGAAAATTCTGTCGATAAGTGAGAATGGGCTCGGAATAGACTCTGCTATTGAAGCTGTCGGCGCACAGGTGACATTTGAGAGCTGTATGAGGGTTGTGAAACCCGGTGGCACTGTTTCAAATGTTGGTTATCATGGTGGAAGGGAATATGTCAGCATTCCGGTTGATGCCTGGGTTGGAGGGATGGCAGAAATAACGATAACGACGATAATGAGCCCCGGTGGGAGGGAAAGACTGACGAGAATGCTAAGACTGATCGAGAATGACAGGGTAGATCCTACAAAACTGATTTCCCACAGGTTCAAATTTGACGAAATGGACAAGGGGTTCAGACTTGTTGAGAGCCACGACCCGGATGTGTTAAAGGTTCTGATTGAGTTCGATTGAGGTTATTCAAAAGATAGTCGTGATTTTTTTATTTTTGATTAATATAACAATAAATCATGTAGGAGAGGGCTGAAATGCAGGTATGGAAAAGGTGGTACCCATACATAGGATGGCCCGAGGATATTGAGGAGCCAAAAGAGACTCCCCCTGAGGTTCTCAAAAAGGTAGTTAAGGAAAATCCTGAGAAGGATGCAATTGTTTTTTACGGAAATGTTCTGACTTACAGAGAATTTTATGATAATGTTTGCAGACTCGCAAATGCCTTCAAAGAAATTCTTGGCCTTGAAAAAGGAGATAGAATATCTTTTTTTATGCCAAACTGTCCCCAGTTCAACATTGGCTACTTTGCATGCCTCACCAATGGGATGATAACTGTACACACCAATGTGATGTATACGCCAAGAGAGCTGGAGTATCAGCTAAATCACTCAGGAGCGAAGGCAATTGTAACACTGGATGTGATGTACGACAGGGTTGAAGAGGTATGGGATAAAACAGGGATAGAGCATATAATTGTAACATCACTGAAAGATTTCCTTCCCCCCTCATCACAGAGATTTCTTGTCCTCACGAACGAGAAGGAACTGAAAGAGAGAGAAGGTGTGTACCTCCTCACCGACCTCCTCAGAGATGCCTCCTCCAAGCCACCTGAGATAAATGCAACTGTGGAGGATGTTGCTTCCCTCACATACACAGGTGGAACCACCGGTTTGCCAAAAGGGGCTGTTTACACACACAGGAATATAATGATCGATGCTGAAATCTTCACAATAATGCTTGATGTCAGAAGGGGCAAGGATGTTTTCTCCGGACTCATGCCGATGTTTCATGGAAATGGTATATGGAACTCAAATATGAATATATTCTACAATGCCTGCAAGGTTGTTCTCTTCCCTTACTTTAACCCAGGAGATCTTCTCAGAGCTATTGAAACTTACAGAATAAGTCAGATTCACTGTGTGCCTACCCATCTGGTTGCGATAGTAAATCATCCAAGAGTGAGACATTTCGACCTTTCATCTGTCAGGGTTATCAGTGTCGGCTCCGCCCCAGTTCCAGTTGAGCTTCTCAGAAAAGTCAAGGAGCTAATGCCTGACTGTACGATTATCGAACAGTGGGGTCTTACAGAGGCTGCCATAATCGGTACGAGCAACCCTGTTCATGGAGTTATAAAGATAGGGAGTGCCGGACTCCCCTGTCCTTCTGTTGAGATAAAAATTGTTGACAGTATTACAGGAAAAGATCTGCCATCTGGTGAAGAAAATGTTGGTGAGATCGTTCTGAGAAGCAGAAAAATCATAAAGGAGTACTGGAAAGATCCTGACAGAACAAAGGAAAGCATAATTGACGGATGGCTTTACACAGGAGATATAGGGTATATGGATGAGGACGGATATGTTTTCATTGTTGATAGAAAAAAAGACATGATTATCGCCGGAGGGTACAACATATACCCTGCCGAGGTTGAACAGGTTCTATACATGCACCCCAAAGTGAAGGAGTGTGCAGTGATAGGTGTTCCAGACCCTTATAGAGGTGAGAATGTCAAGGCATTTATAGTCCTGAAGGAAGGAGAGGAGAGCTCAGAGGAGGAGATAATTGAGTTTGCAAAGCAGCATCTTGCAAAGTACAAGGTTCCGAGAATAATCGAGTTCAGGGATGAGCTTCCCAAATCCCCGGTGGGTAAGATTCTCAGAAGGGTTCTGAGAGAGGAAGAGCTAAGGAAGGCAAAAGCTCGGAAAAGCAATGATCAGGAGAGGTAAGGATGACTCATGAACTTATTCAGGAGCTTTACTCCTATTTTTCCACAAAATCCTTTATAAAAGCCTACAAAAAAGATGGTAAAGCTGTAATAGGGCTTTTATGCAACACTGTTCCAGAAGAGATCATACACGCTGCTGGTGCTGTTCCTTCAAGGCTTATTGGAACTGCAGAGAATTTTGAACTTGCCCCTGCCAAAATCCCTGGATGGATATGTAACTATGCCAAAAGGGTCTTTGAGGATGCTCTGAGTGGAAAGTTCGACTTTGTTGATGGAGTTGTTAGCAGTACATCAGATGATACGAAAATTCACCTCTTTTCAGCCTACAATTTTTATCTGAAACCGGAGTTTTCCTACCTCATCCAGATACCATATGTGAGAGACGATCTCTCGAGAAAGTTTTTCGTTAAGGAGCTCAAAAGATTTGCAGAAAAGCTTTCAGGCTTTCTCCAATCCGAAATTAATGACGAAAGAATAGAATATTCGATTTCAATCTACAACAGATTCAGGGAATTGCTTGAAGTGCTGAACTCGATGAGGATGGAGGATAAACCGAAGCTAAGCGGAGCAGAATGGATGAAAATCATGCAGTCATCTACATCCCTTCTCAAAGAGGACATCAATCCTCTGCTTGAAAAGCTCATCGAAAAACTTGAGGAAAGGGATGGAAGAGGAGAGTACAGTATGAGAGTCCACCTCTCAGGCACAGACTTCCACGATATAGCACTGATTGAAATGATGGAGTCGATGGGAATTGCAGTTGTTTCAGATGACTTCTGCACATCCTTCCCTGCAGAGCAGGTGAATAACGGAATTGAGGGTATAGCGGAGAATTACCTGAATCAAACAGCCTGTGTGCTTACATCCGCCTCAACCTCCGTTGAGGAGAGAATTGAATATATAATGTCGAGGTTTAAGGAAAGCAGAGCTGAGGGGTTGATAATACTGAGAGACAGAGGGTGTGAAATCTGTGGTCATCAGTGTGCCTTCACAATGGATGCTTTCAGGGATGTTCCCACGATGGTTCTTGATCTGGATGTTCCTGTAACAACAGAGCAGTATACAACAAGAATTGAGGCTTTTATCGAATCTTATGGGTGATATGATGTCTGAATCAGAATGGAATCCTTTGGGATACAAAAACCTTTACAGAGAGCTTTTCAGGAAACATCTTGAAAGGCAGGAGAGACTGATGAAAGAGGGGAAAAAAGTCGGCTGGTTTTTTTCCTTTTCACCCTCAGAACTTATTTATGTGTTCGATGTAATCTCTGCCTATCCAGAGCAGTATTCAGCTTACTGTGCTGCCAGAGGTTCATCTGTCGATCTGATAGACTCTGCGGTGGGTAATGGATACAGCCACTTCCTGTGTGACTACTTCAAAACCACTCTTGGCTCTTTACTAACTCCTGAAAAAGCAACCAAGCCCCTGATGCCTGTTCCGGACTTTATAATAGATACAAGAGCCCTCTGTGTTGCCCACCACGAGATGTCAGAGATTTTCTCAAGGATTTTCAACATACCAAAATTCACGGTTACCTACCCATACTGGACAAAAGACTCAGCAACTAATATTGATGAACTTACCAAGATTCCTGAAAGAATCGAGCAGAGTTATGTTGATTACACAATCTCAAGACTTCAGAAACTCGTTGAATTTATGGAGAGAATTTGCAATACTGAAATGGATGATAAAAAATTCAGAGATGTGTTCAGCACTTCTGAAAAGACCTCAAAACTTCTGATAGAGATTGCAGAGATGATGATGTCAAAGCCCACTCCAGGAAGTCAGAGAGAGATTGCCGATCTGGTCTTTCTGGGATTCTTTGTTCTCGGCAGCGATTACGCCTACGAGTTTTCCCTTAAAGCCCACAAAATAATAAGAGAGAGAATAAAGAGGAGAGAGGGTGTTTCAGAGAATGAAAAATTCAGGTTGCTCACCTTTGGAATTATGCCCTGGCATTCTCTTGAACTTTACGAATACTGTGAAAGAACTGGTATAACCTTCCCCATCAACCTCTATGTAAATGCTTCACTCCATCTTGTTGATTCAAAGAAACCCTTTGAGAGTATGGTCAGAAGGTCTCTGCATTTCACCAACTGCTCCTACGACATGATGGATGGAGTTGTGAGAAATGCAAGGAAAGCGGATGTTGATGGTGCGCTCCTCCTTGAGAATACGGGCTGCAGAATAACCTCAATGATAACCCGAGCCCTTGCAGACACGCTCAATGAAAGACTCGGGATTTCAAGTCTGGTTATCGAAGCCCCCCAGTGTGACCCGAGAGTAATGTCCATGGAGAGGGCAAAAACCCAAATAGAGGCTTATGTGGAAAGTCTTGAATGAGTTCTCTTCAGCTCTCTTTTTCAAAGTATTTTTTCATATAGTTTGAAGCATATCTCCAGATTCCCTGTGGGGCAGTGAGTCCGAGTACTATCAGTATGATATACAGTATAACTTCATCATTAACCGGGAGAACTTCCGAAATACCCATTAAACCCTTCAACCACCAGTTTTTCAGTAGATATATTACAAAACCACCAAAAACCGGTCCAAAGAGTGTTCCAAGACCACCAATAACTCCAGAGAGGATTATCATAAGCATCAATGGTATGTCGAAGAGGGTTGGACCTACAGTTATTCTGTAATGCACAATTGCAGCTCCTGCTATCCCGGCAAAAAAGGAACTTGTGACAAAGGAAAGTACTTTGAATTTCACGGTATCTATTCCAACCGATTCTGCAAGAATTTCATCATCCCTTATTGCCCTGAACTTATATCCTACCGAGCTTCTGACAATTACATACATTATAAACACGGAGATTACCATGAGAAAAAGAGCTATGTAATATTTCCCCACCGAACCAGGAGCAATGGCTCTTTCAAGCCCTACAGAGAATCCTTCTTCTCCCCCGAATATATCAGACCATACATACAGAAACTGAATGAATACGAGAGGCAGAACTGCTGTTACTAAAGCGAAGTAGTAGCCCTTGAGCCGCAGGGTGATGATTCCAATTACAAACCCAACAAAGGCAGCCGCAACTCCGCCAAACAGAATGGAAATGTAAATCGGTGGTTGTGGAATTGTCGATAGCAGATGGAGAAAAGTGCCCTCAAATCTCGATGGAACCTGAAGCAGGGCGGTCGTGTATGCGCCTATCCCAACGAATACCGTGTGTCCAAGATTTACCTGTCCGGTATATCCTACTATTATGTCCCAGCTGACCACCATTATTACGAAGAGGTAAGCCATTCCGAGGAGGTACACAAAAGCGTCAGGAAGAAAGAGGGGGGCTAAGATCGATATAATCAGAAGGGAAACGACTGCCACAACCCTCTTGTCTCTCAGTTTCATGGTCATTCTTCCACCCCGAACAATCCTGTTGGTCTGAAGACCAGTATCCCGATAATCGTAACGAGCATTACGAACTCAGCCCACCTCGCTCCAAGAAAGGTTATCGAGGCTGTTATGAGGTATCCAACAATGAAAGAGGCAGTAATACTCCCTCTAACGCTTCCCAACCCACCTAAGATAACAATTGCAAAGGCATATATCAGTGACTTAACCGCAAATATCGGGCTGGCTGCGAACACCTGGGCAAAGAGTAAACCTGCAAACCCTGCAAGGATTGCTGAGACAAACATTGTTATAACAAAAAGCCTCTCTACATCCATTCCAACCATCATTGCCGCCTCAATATCCTGTGAAGCGGCAGTAATCATCTTCCCAGTTCTTGTTCTGTTGATGAAAAACTCAAGAAGAAATATAACTGCGATAGCTAAGATAAACACTACAATCCTCTTGTAAGTGATTAAAACCCCTCCAATTTCTGTAAAACCACTGACAAACGAAGGTACTGACCTACCATGCTCACCAAAAAGCAGAAGAAGTACCTGCTCAACCAGAAGAGCAAAGGCAAGGGTTACGATTATCACCATTACCTCATGATGCCTGATCGGTGACATCATGACTTTATAAACAACCACCCCCAGAACCCCAACAAACAGCACAGCAATTGCGTAGGATATAAAGATATTCAATCCAAGGTTCTTAATGAGAACGATACTCATATAGGCCGAAAGAACGAAAAAAGTACCATGAGCAAAGTTCAATATTCTTGCAATCCCGAAAATCAGTGAAAAACCAGAGGCTGTAAGCGCCCAAATCCCGCTCACAACCGTTCCATATATCAATATTTTCATGATTAATTCAAGCATATGTGTCTTAACACATCAAAAAAATAAAAAAATTTCGGGAAAAATCATGACGAATTCATTGATGCAACAAACCGGTATGACAACCTCATGAATTGATAGAGCTTGTCAAATGTTAGCATAAAGCAAAAGGATTTTAGATTTAGCTTTCAAATTGAAAAAATTGAAAAAATAATAACAAAAAAATTTTATTATTCAAGCCATGGTGGAAGCTTCAGCTCCCCATTAGCAACTGTTGATGGAGAGATTATGTACTGCTTCCCATCCTGCCACTGTGAGATCCAGTTCCTGACGAAATCATCACCCCATACAAGGGCGTGATTCTTGTACCAGGCTACGGTTCTTGTTAGAACAAGCGGGTTCTTTGTGTCATGCTTCTCAAGATATTTCACAACAACATCAGGATCGAATGGATTCTTTTCTCCAGCCTTGTAAGCCTCTTCAACTGCTATCTTATATGCATAAACTGCATCATATGCTCCATAAGCCTGATGTGATTCCGGATAATGACCATACTTGGCTTTATAAGCCTCCACGAATTTGGCACACATATCAGTTGGCGGAGCTGTGACAAGAGCACCACCATCAGCTATGAAAATCTCGTAGTTTGCCAGTCCATCAGTCTTATCATAGAACTGATAATCAATGGCTGCAAGATCGTGTCCAGCAAGCAGAGCTGGAATCTGAAGTTCACCCCATGATTTTGCCAGCACATCTCCAGTTCCTGCTATGGCAAGAATCGGCATGATCAGATCAGCCTGCAGGTCTTTTGCCTCAAGAAGGAGTTGATCATACTCTGTGTAACCTCTACCAACCTTCTTATCAGCAACTATCTCAATATTTCTCTTCTCAAGTTCTGGCTGAAGTGCCTGCATCACCGCATCGGTCCAGATATGTTCGTCTCTTATGACATAAACCTTCTCAATCGTGACCCCTTTCTCCCTCAGGAAGTCAATCATCGCTGCAAGATCCCAGGCAAAGGTTGTACCATTGTTCTGACTGATTCTGAACCAGTATTTGTACTTATCATACTCCTCAGCAACCTTGGCGGGATGAGCTGGAGATGATGCATCAGCAAGAAATACAGTCTTGGTTTCAGCCATGACCTCCATCATCGCAAGCATTACACCACTTGAGAATCCTCCAGTAACCATATCGACCTTTTCAACAGTTGCAAGTCTCCTTAATTCCGAAGCAGCTGTATCAGGATTCAGTTTGGTGTCTCCAACAACAAGTTTCACAGATAATCCAAGAATGCCTCCCTGATCGTTAATCTCATCTACAGCAAGCTGAGCGGCATTTTTCTCCGATGTTCCTTCAGGAAGTGCCATTGGACCTATAACTCCGATAACCACTTCTTTCTTTCCCTCAAATGGCGGTGGTGTTGGTGTTGCTTCAGGAGTTTTGGTTGGTGTGGGTGTAGTAGGTGGGGATGGCTGGGCACATCCAAGCAACAGCAGTCCCAAAAACACCAGTACCAACAATTTTCTCATCATTAATTGTAATTAATATAAGCAATACTTAAATATTCCGACTATTCAACAATAATTAATGATAATAATGGAAGTGGAAAATGTTACAAAAAAGTTTGGAGAACTCGTAGCTCTCGACAATGTGAACCTTAAAGTAAAAAAGGGGGAGATTCTCGGTATCATTGGGCCAAATGGAGCTGGAAAAACGACTCTCTTCAATGTAATCTCAGGAGAGATGAGACCAACATCAGGGAAGATAATCTTCAATGGTAGAGATATCACCGGATTGAGACCCAGCAAAATAGTGAGTCTCGGTCTTGTCAAAACATTCCAGATTATGAGGGTTTTCAAAGACATGAGTGTTCTTGAGAACTTCATTACTGTTAATCCGGATAGTATGGAAGTGATGAAAGAGTTCGGTTTCTGGGATAAAAGAGATATAAGAGCCGGAGATCTGCCACAGGGTGAACTCAGAAAGCTTGGAATCGGACTTGCAGTTGCTACAAAACCAAGAGTCGTTCTGCTTGATGAGCCATTTTCTGGTTTGAGTCCAAGAGAGAGTCTCGAACTCCACAGAGTGATTGAAAGGCTAAGAGAGTTCGGGATTACCATGGTGATAATCGAGCACAAGCTGAGGGAGCTTTTCAACAATGCAGAGAGAGTGATATGTCTGAATGCCGGAACTGTTCTCTGTGAAGGTACCCCTGAAGAGGTCGTGAATGATCCAAGAGTAATTGAGGCTTACATAGGTGGTTAGATGAAGATACTTGAAGTTGAGAATTTGAAGGCATATTATGATAAAGCAAGAATTTTACAGGGATTGAGCTTCGAAATAGAAGAGGGGGAAACTTTCACGATACTCGGGCCAAATGGAGCTGGAAAAACAACGTTGATTAAATCCATTTGCGGTCTTGTAACCACAGAGGGGACAATTAGATTCAAAGGAGAAGATATTACCGCTTTGAAGACTCATGAGAGAATAAAGAGAGGTATTGCGATATGCCCGGAGGGGAGAAAGCTGTTTCCCAACATGACAGTTGAGGATAATCTTCTCATGGGTTCCATCGAGGGCAATGGAGAGGAGAGGCTTGAAATGGTTTACAATCTTTTTCCAAGGCTGAGAGAAAGGAGGATGCACATAGCCAAAAAAGCGAGTGGTGGAGAGCAACAAATGGTTGCTATTGGAAGAGCTCTGATGTCGAGTCCGAGTTTACTTCTTTTCGATGAGCCTTCCATGGGACTCGCTCCAATACTCGTGGAGAAGATAAAAGATTCCCTCATCAAAATGAAGAGTGAAATGGACATTTCGATTCTGATGGTTGAACAAAATGTAAAAATGGCAATGGAGCTGGCAGACAAGGTTGCAGTCCTTGTAAAAGGAAAATTCGTGAAAGAGGGTGACAGAAGCTCGATAGGTGAGGTTGAAAAGCTCTACTTTGAAATTTGATTACCTTCCACAAATTTATCAGAATAAACCATTAAATTTTTATGGAAATTGTCAGATTATTGTTGGTGATAGAATGAGATTTAAGGACAGAGTTGTTCTTGTCACAGGGGCAGGAAGAGGAATTGGAAGGGCTATAGCTCTTGCATTTGGAAAGGAAGGAGCAAGAGTAGCTGTCAATGATCTGAATCTCGAGTCCGCAAGTAGTGTTGTCGAGGAGATAAAATCCATGGGAAGTGATGCGATTGCCGTACAGGCAGACATAACAAAACTTGGGGAAGTAGAAAGAATGGTGGAAAAGGTGAAAAGCGAACTCGGAAGTATTAACATTCTCATAAACAACGCAGGTTACTGGACAATAAAGCTCTTCAAGGATACAAGCCCAGAAGACTGGCAGAAGGATATAGGAGTCTGCTACATAGGCACACTGAACTGCTGCAAGGCTGTTATCAACGATATGATCGAGAACAGATATGGGAGAATCATAAATATTGTATCTGATGCTGGAAGAATTGGTGAGCCTTTCCTCGCAGTTTACTCGGGAGCGAAGGCTGCTGTTATAGGCTTCGGAAAAGCTCTGGCTAAGGAAGTTGCGAGATATGGTGTAACTGTAAACAACATCGCAGCAGGAGTCACAAAAACTCCAGGGGTGGAAAGCTTCCTGAAAGGAGTTGGTGGGGAAGAAAAACTCATCAAAGCCTACCCAAGAGGAAGACTCGGAGAACCGGAAGATATTGCCAATGGTGTGCTCTTCTTCGCTGCAGATGAGTCAGAGTACATAACTGGGCAGACCATAAGCATCAGTGGTGGTTACACGACCTTGGGCTGAATAGCAGTATTTTTATAATTCTTTTTCCTAAAACTTTTTATGATTCATAGCAGGTTGAAGAATGTTTACTGTATAGACACTCTTGTAGCAGGGATGGAGAACTTTCTCAGCTGCTTTTTAATAGATGATGAGAAAGTCGTTTTATCAGATCCGGGACCTCCTTGCGTTGTTGGTGAAGTGATGAACTCTTTGAAAGAGATTGGAAAGTTAGATTACATCGCCCTCTCCCATGTACATGTTGACCATGCAGGGGCTACTGCCCTGATAGCGAAGGAGTTCAGGGATGCCAAAATTATCACACACCCGAAAGCAGCCAGACACATAATTAATCCTGAAAAGCTCTGGAAATCCTCTCTTGAGGCTCTTGGAAAAGTTGCAGACATATATGGTGAGCCAGAACCTGTCGATGCTGATAGAATAATAACCGTCGAGAATGGGCAGAGATTTAACCTTGGAAAAGAAGAGATGACAGTCATCTACACCCCAGGCCATGCAGTGCACCACATATCCTTTTTCTTGGAAAATTCCAGAGTGCTTCTATCGGGGGAAAGCATAGGTATGTATCTCCATGGCAAGCTGATTTTAACCTCCCCAATACCACCCCTTGTCAGGAACGATGTCATGCAGACCTTCGATATAATAGAGTCCTTAGAGCCCACAAAAATCGCTTACTGTCACTTCGGATTTTCTGAACCTGATTTGCTGAGAGTTGCGAGAGAGAAGACTGATCTATGGATCGATGTGACAAAAGAGGTCGTTGAGAAGGGTGGAGATATTGACGAGCTAAACAAAAAACTCATCGAAAAGGATAGAGACTACAAGTACCTAACTGAGTTTTACAAAGACAATCTTGTATTCTCATACCCATACAGAACTGTCCTTAATGGATTGATTTACTCAGCAAAGAACTCCGGGAAAAATCTTTAATTAATTAAAATTTATTTTCCCCATGGATTATGTTATTGCTGGATGTGGAGGGGCGGGGATAAATGCGGCTTCAGCCATCAGGAAACTGGACAAAAAAGGAAAAATCGTGATAATTTCAAAGGACAACCCCTACACACCGGTTTTTCTTGCTGATTATCTGCTGGGGGAAGACGAATCCAAACTCCACATAGTTGAAAAAGACTTTTTTGAGAAATTAAAACTGGAGTTTATAAAAGGAGAGATAAAACAGGTGAGAGACAGTTCGGTAACCCTGAACAACGGGGAAGAAATAGGGTTTGACAGGTTGCTGATAGCCACTGGTTCAAAGCCCTTCCGCCCTCCGGTTCCTGGAATTGACAAAGAGAACATATTCACCTTCCACTCACTCGGTGATGCTGCCAGAATAAAAGAGGTTGCCAGAGAATCTGAGAGGGCTGCCGTTGTTGGAGCAGGTCCTGTGGGACTTGAAATTGCCTATGCACTGACAGAACTTGGACTGAAAGTGTTCGTTATTGAGATGATGGAGAGAGTTCTTCCGGGCATAGTCGATGAGGAAATTGCAGAAATGGTGGAAAGTGAGTTCAGAAGACTGGGTGTTGAGATAATCACCGGCAGAAAGGTTGAGGAATTTACAGGGGAGAAGAAGGTAAAATCACTCATAGCGGGAGATGAGATTGAAGTTGACCTTGCCGTACTCTCAACAGGTGTTACACCCAATTTACCTGAGATGGAGGGTATAAGGATTAGACAGGGAGTAGTTGTCGATAGGAGGATGGAGAGTTCAAAAGAAGGTGTATTTGCTGCAGGAGATGTTGCCGAAGCAGAGGATGTCTTCGGTACATTCTGTTTAACTCCAACTTGGACATCAGCAGTAACCCAGGGAAAAATAGCAGGAACAAACATGGCTGGAGGCAATGTCTACCATGAGGGCTCGATAAGAATGAACATTGTTAAAAAATCAGATGTGCCGGTTCTCTCGGTTGGAAAGATGGAGGGAGATTCAGAAACTTTCAGAGGGGGGAAAATTTTCAGAAGAGCTTACTTTGACGGAGATTTTCTTACAGGTTTTCAATCTGCAGGAATTCATTCAGATTTAAGCCTCTCTGGCTTGATTCAGTTTCTGATAAAAAAAAGAGTACCTGTGAAAGACAAAAAGCTTTTTGTCAGACGGCCTCAATCCTTCAGAAACTGGAGCAGGCTTCATAATCTTGCTCTTGCTGGAAACTCATAACAGGCTATTATGTTACAATGTTACTAAAATAACCACTTTAAAATTACAATTTTGGGAAAGATTTATAATATTGTTTTACTATGTTAAATCAATGGCGGAAAAATTTCAGGCAAGGTGTCTTAACTGCAGGAACAGATTTGAGGTTGAAAAAGGGAACGAGATAGCAGAATGTCATCACTGTGGGAGCAAATGGAGAATTTCATGGGTAACTCCCGAACAGCCCAAAGTTCAGGGTCCCGCATGAAGGTGGTTTTATGGTTCTGAATCGTAAGGTTGCTTTTATCGATCTTTCAAAGGGAAAAGTTGTTACCAGAGATATTCCTCTCGAACTGAGAAAAAAACACCTTGGCGGCAGGGGATTGAACTGGTACTACATTTACAACAATGTTTCACCTGATGTCAAGCCCTTTGATCCTGAAAATCTTTTTGTTGTTGGAGCAGGGCTTCTCACCGGGATGCCAATGCTTGGCACAGGAAGAACCCAGATTTCAACAAAAAGCCCGATGACCAATGGAGTTGGAGACGCAAATATGGGAGGAGCCTTTGGCCCGGAAATGAGGTATTCTGGTTTTGACCATCTTGTGATAAGGGGAAGAGCAGAGAAGCCTGTTTATCTATTTCTGAGCGATGGAGAAATTGAGATAAGAGATGCCAAGCACCTCTGGGGACTGGATACTCACGAAACACAGAGGGCAATAAAGGAGGAGATCGGAGATGAGAGGGTTGAATCAATGGTCATTGGAAAAGCGGGAGAGAAAAGAGTTTACTTCGCCAATGTGATGAATGGTAACAAAAATGCAGGTGGTAGAGGTGGTACAGGAGCTGTTATGGGCTCAAAGAATCTGAAGGCAATTGTATGCAGGGGATTGATTGATTTGGAAGTCAGCGATCCCGAAAAATTCATGGAGTATGCACTTCAAATGAACGAACAGGTTCTGAGCACGAAGTGGGCTAAAACGCTCAGCAGACTTGGAACTCCACTGTTATATGATGTATCCTACACAACAGGTTTTATAGGAACAAAGAACTGGCAGTACAACACTCCAGGAAGTGAGGGAGAGCCTCTCGAAGCTGAAAATCTTCAGAAATACATGATAAAGCATGTTGCGTGTATGGGTTGCAGTGTTCATTGCAGACACAGGGTTAAAATCGACAGGGGAAAGTATGCCGGAGTAGTTGCTGAAGGTCCTGAATATACGATGATGGGAAGCTTTGGAACTCTTGTCGGATGCTACGACTGGGATTTTGTTATAAAAGGAAATGATGAGTGCAACAAGTGGGGAATCGATAATCTCTCACTGGGGGCAGTTATCTCCTGGGCATTCGAACTTTATCAGAGAGAGATTCTGACAGAGAAGGATGTTGGCTTCAGACTTCAGTGGGGTGATCAGGATGCAGTGCTTGAGCTTGCCAGAATGATAGTGAACCGGGAAGGTATAGGTGATATACTCGCTAACGGCTTTATTGAGGCTTCAAAGAAATTTGGGGAAGAATCAGAATACTACGCAATTCATGTAAAAGGCCATCCTGATCTCCATACAGATGAAAGGGGAGTTCCCAGCTTTGCTCTCGGCATTGCAACCTCAACAAGAGGTGCAGATCATCTGAGAAGCAGACCTGCCATCGACCTTTTCCAGCTCCCTGAGGACTTCCTGGAGAAACTCATTGGATATAAAATAAAAAGTGACTTTACAGCTTATGAAACAAAGGGGATTCTTGTCTGGTGGTTTGAACTTTACTTCAATATTGTTGATTCCCTCGGAGTCTGCAAGTTCCAGTCCACCTTCAACTGCCCTCACTGCCCGCAATATGATGAGTACATACCCCTCCTGAAATACACAACCGGGATGGAGTTCTCCAAGGAAGAACTGATGCAGATAGGGGAGAGAAATTACACAATGGAACGGATGTTCAACATTCTGAATGGAATGGGTAAAAAGGATGACTACCCTCCAGCGAGGTTCTTTGAAGAAGCAAATCCAAGAGGTTTGCCCTTTATGAAGGGAAGGAAACTCGACAGGGAAAAATATGAGGAGATGCTCGCCGAATATTACAGACAACACGGCTGGAATGATGATGGAATCCCAACCGATGAAACCCTCAGCAAACTCGAAATAGGCATGCCAGAAAAGAACTTTCCGGAGGTGGAGTGATGAAAACCTTTGTCATCAATCCAGATAAATGTACAGGGTGCAGGGATTGTGAGATGGTCTGCTCCCTCTACCACGAGAAGGTTGTGAATCCGTCGAGATCGAGAATAACCATAATAAGAGATCCTCTCGATGGAATCGAACTTCCAATAATCTGTATGCAGTGTGAGGAGCCCGTTTGCGTTCTGGTTTGCCCCGTCAATGCAATCTACGAGAATGAACATGGAGCAAAAATTATCGATTACACTAAATGCATGGGGTGCAGAACATGCGTAATATCATGCCCCTTAGGTGGTGCACTGATAGATCCTGTTTCCGGTAAAACAATAAAATGTGATCTCTGCGATGGTGAGCCGAGGTGTGTTAAGTTCTGCTCAACAAAAGCCATTGAATACTTGGATGTTTCAATTGCAAACCAGAGGATAAAAAGAAATACTATTGAGAGATACCTGAGAGCACTTAAATCGAGAAGAGTCTGATGAGAATAAGAATTCTCAGTTCAATACTCGCTGAAAAAATTGGAAAAGAAATTGAAATTAAAATAGGAGATGAGATTACTCTCGAAGAGCTTAAAGAAATCATTGCAGAAAGGTTTCCCGATGCGAGAGAGGAGATTAAGGATATTTTTTACAATTTTTCCCTTAACGGAAGGCTTATCAGGGCTGAAGAAATGAAAAAGGTTAAAGTCAGAGATGAGGACAGCATTATAATATTCCCATCCATAGCCGGAGGTTAATTAAGGAGAGGTCTGTAATGGTAAATGTAAAGAAAATTATAATGCGAAACTTCAGCCAGAGTACAGGAAGATACGAGGAGTTCGAAGAAAAATATGGATTTTTTAAATCACTTGCCAGAGAAATGATGAACTTTGGTGGGGTTGAGAGTGGAGTGTTTCTGGATGCAGGATGTGGAACAGGGATAATGAAGGATGTTGCACCGAATCTTGAACTTGTTGGCATGGATGTGTCACCCGAGATGGTGAGAATTGCCATCAGAAAAATTGAGAAAGCTCTTGTAGGTGATGCCGAGAATCTCCCCTTCAGAGATAAAGTTTTTGATGGTGTGCTTTTCAATGCCTCAATATTCTTGATTCCCGATGCAAAAAAGGCGGTCAGGGAATCAATCAGGGTTTCAAAGGATGGTGGAGTTATTCTTGGCTCTTACCTGGTTGGCTTCTACGAAGGAGAGGAGAAGATCGTTGAGAGATATGGACTGCGACACAGAGAAGTATATCCATCCGAGAAAATAGACAGGTTTGTAGATGAATTTGGAGCTGAAGTACTCTCAGTTCACTACCAGGTAAATGGAGAGTTTATGAAAGATTTCTATTTTGTACCTGCAATGTCAAACGCTCTTTTTCCGAAAATGGCCTACGAAGAAAGAGTTAAAAAAATCAATGAAATTTTCTCAGATTTGCCCGAAAAAATTGAGTTCAGATGTCGCATTTTCAAAATAACAGTCTGATAGATTTAATTCAATAACTATTTATTTATTGAGTTTACCTTGTTTAACGGTAGAGGGTTTTTTGTTTACAAAATCAGCAAAAAAGTATTTATAATCTTACTTTGTAACACATGATTAATAATTTAATTGGAGGTGGATTGTGTACTGGAATCCTTTTGCTGAAAAAATGTCTGAGAGGGAACTGCAGGAATATCAGCTCAAAAAACTCCGGCAAACAGTTGAGATAGCCTACAGATATTCTCCATTTTACAGAGAACTCTACAAAAAAGAGAATATCGAGCCATCAGATATCAAGAGTCTTGATGATATAACAAAGTTTCCTTTCGTTAAAAAACAGGATTTGAGAGATAACTACCCCTTCGGACTGTTTGCCATTCCACTATCCCAGATCGTAAGACTTCATGCATCGAGCGGTACAACAGGAAAACCCACTGTTACTGGCTACACAGAGGGGGATTTAGAACTGTGGACTGAGAGTCTTACGAGGGGTCTGTACTCGGCAGGGGTAAGAAAAGAGGATGTAATGCAGATAGCCTATGGTTACGGGCTTTTCACAGGAGGACTTGGATTCCACTACGCTGGAGAGAAAATCGGAGCCACTGTCGTTCCCATATCTTCTGGAAACACTCAAAGACAGCTTGATTTGATGAGAGATTTTGGAAGTACAGTATTTGCATGCACCCCATCATATATGATATATATCGCAGAATATGCTGAGAAGGCAGGTTTATCAATTCAGGGAGACACAAAACTGAAGATTGGATTCTTTGGTGCCGAACCCTGGAGTGAGGAGACAAGAAAGAGAATTGAAGATAAAACAGGAATTGAAGCTATAAATGTTTACGGTACTTCTGAGATCGGGGGTCCTGTTGTTACTGAATGTTATGCCAAGTCAGGAATCCACTTCTGGGGAGACATATACATAATCGAGATCATTAACCCGGAAACGGGAGAGCAACTTGAACCAGGAGAAAAAGGGGAGCTTGTTGTCACTGTGCTTGGAAAAGAGGGAATGCCGATGATCAGATGGAGAACCGGAGATATAACAGCAATGATAGCAGAAAAATGTGAGTGTGGAAGAGCACATCCCAGAATTGATAGAATCATGGGAAGGAGCGATGATATGTTCGTTATAAGGGGTGTGAATGTCTTTCCAAGTCAGGTAGAGTATGCTCTCATGCTCCTTCCCGAGGTGGCAGAGCATTATCAGATAATTCTGGAGAGAGACGAGAAGGGTATTGACTCAATGATAGTTCAGGTTGAGATAAACCCAGATTACTCAAAAGACTACAGTTCACAGGATAGACTTAGAGAGCTTGAAAGCAGGGTCGCAGAGCATCTGAGAACACATCTGAATGTCAGACCAAGGGTTGAAATACTGGAGCCAGAAACGCTGCCAAGATTTGAAGGGAAGGCAAAGCGAGTGCAGGACAAGAGAAGACTCTAAGGGCTTTATACAGCCAGTTTTCAAAATAAGGAAAAAGATAAATTAAACCTTCATCAATTTTTTCCAATGAGACCTGCCCTGATTATTGTTGATATGATCAAGGGGAATGAACCATTTTTCAACGAGAACCATACAGAGATAATTCCCACCATCAAAAAAACAGCTGAAAAATGCAGAGAACTGAAAATCCCTGTTATTTATGCAAACGACAGTTACATTGAGTCAGACTGGATATTCAATTTCATGAAAAAACATGCAGTGAGGGGAACAAATGGGGTTGAGGTTATCGACGCCCTCACACCTGAAAAAGGTGACATCGTGCTTGAAAAAAGGAGATTCAGTGCCTTTTTCAGAACCGATCTTGACATCACACTCAGGGAGCTTGGGGTGGATACTGTAGCTATTGCAGGAATTAACACCCATGTCTGTGTTCTTGCAACAGCTTTCGATGCTGTTAGCAACGATTTCAGGGCAATCATTCTCGAGGACTGCTGTGCCTCACATAAAAAAGAGATCCATGACTTTATCGTGAAAAGTTTTAGAGGGATGCCCGCATTCAGGATAATGAAAAGTGAGGAGTTCCTAAATCAGCTTTAAGAGGAGTTGTTGCACTAAAATATAAAATAAAAAATTTAAATAAAAAAATTCAATATGTTTCTCTGAAATACTCTACAACCTTTTGATAGAGATCCACACACTCCTTTAAGGCTTTGAAGTGTACCTGAAAGTTCATCACAAAGTGTCTGCAGCCAACCTTGTAATACTCCTCGAACCTCTCGATATAGTCATCAACACTGCCGTAAACAATTGGAGACTTCTCCACAACCTCATCCGGTAGCTTCTTAGCCTCCTCAAACCATGCTTTAGCGTCTCTTGGAAAAACAAGATTGAAGGTCATTTCAAAATCATATGTTGGTGGTTCGAAACCCATAGCTTCGATAATTCTTGGTCTCGTTAAAAGAAGGAGTTTTGCGGGAAGCATTGCCTTTTCCCTTGCTTCATCTCTGTCCTTTGCAAGAACACCGTACATGAAGTGAGCCATGTCAATTTTCTCAGCATCTCTTCCCGCCTCTCTCGCTGCCTTCATCACAGCCTCTCTTCCCTCAACATACTTCTCCACAGAGAGGTTTGCGGGAAGCCAGCCATCAGCATATCTCCCAACCATCCTCATGGTTCTCGGAGAGCTTCCTGCCACATAAATCGGATAGTGTGGTTGCTGAACAGGTTTGGGATGTACAAAAGCCTGTTTCAACTTGTAATAATTTCCTTCGAAGTCAACAAAATCATCTTCAAGTAGCTTCTTTATAATCTCCAGTGCCTCAATTGTTCTACCAACAGGTTTATCGTACTCTATGCCGAAAGGAACGAGATTCATAGCTTCTCCAATTCCTATCCCCAGCATTGCTCTTCCTTTAGAGAGTATATCAAGAGTGTTGGCTTTTTGAACCAGAACAGCTGGATGATAACGGTAAGTATCACTCACACCGCTTGTGAGCATTATTTTTTCCGTTTTAACAGCCAGGGCACTCAGAACTGCCCATGCTTCAAGTGCATCCCACCTCTTCACTCCCGTCGCTACCAGATGATCCGGCATCCAGTAAGAATCAAGTCCGATCTTATCACAGTAGGTTGCTATGTCAAGAATTGCCTCCCATGGGGAATTCGGTCCTTCTATCCCAAACTTAACCTTATCCACATCCATAACCTACACCTTTCTGAAATAAACTTTCCAGACTCCAGTCTCATCTTTCCCGGTTTCTGCCACCACTTTATCTCCAACGGAGATCTTATCTTTAGCCCATCCAACAACTTTGAAATCCCCAAATCTGGCAACAGCTATGATATACGACTCTTTCAGGAACTCAAAGCCTGCCGGGAATGAATGCTGCTCTGTCATACACTCAACTTCTCCCTCTCCCCCTATCTCAACCCATTCCATATCATCTGAGTAGCAGAGACTGCAGTCCGCCTGGGGTGGGGAGTACTTAGCCCCACAACTTTTACATACAGTTCCGTAAATTTTGCCTTCTTCAAGCCCTTTCCAGTATTTTTCCACTCTTGTAACAGGGATGTTGTGCTTGAAAACAAGCTCTCTACCTTCTATAATCATCCTTACACCCCCAGTACGAACACCCATCCGAAATGTCCGGTTCCACCTATGTTATGAGTCAAAGCCTTGTAGTTCTCCAGATCGGCCTGAAGATCTCCAGCCTCCTCTCTGAGCTGCTTCACAGCCTCATAAATCATTGCAAGCCCGGTCGCTCCAAGTGGGTGTCCCTTGGCTTTCAATCCACCAAATGTATTTACAGTAATGTCTCCTCCAAAATCACTTCTTCCCTCCTCAACAAACTTTCCTCCCTCACCCTTTCTACAGAAACCGAGATCCTCATACGCCATTATCTCTGCTATTGTGAAGCAATCGTGCAAACATGCTACATCTAAGCTTTTCAGTGGATTTTCAATCCCAGCCATTTTGTAAGCCATTTTTGATGCCTCAACGGTTGCTTTCAAGCCAGCATAGTCGCTCCTCTTCGTCACATTTGCAGTATCAGAGGAGTAGCCTATACCCTCAATCCACACAGCCTCCTTTCCAAGCTCCTTGATCTTTTTCTCCGAAGCAAGGATTGCTGCACTTGCTCCATCACTTATGGGACAGCAATCAAAAAGCTTGAGGGGATAGGCTACATATCTCGAAGATACTGCCTTCTCAAGCGTTATTTCCTTCGGAAAATGTGCTTTTGGATTCTTTGCAGCATTTCTGTGATTCTTTACAGCCACCATTGCAAGCTGCTCTGAAGTTGTGCCGTATTTTGCCATATGGGCTGATGCGTGCATCGCATAATAACCAGGAAATGTAGTTCCATACTGGTGAAACTCCCAGAGGTAACTCCCACTTCTTCCTCCAACAGCCAGAGAAGTTGGAGTATTGAGCTCAGTCATCTTTTCAACACCTATTGCTACTGCTATGTCAGCCATTCCAGAAACTATACTTGAATAAGCAGTATATAATGCCGCACTACCGGTAGCACATGCAGCTTCAACTCTGATTGGACCTTTTCCGGCAAAACCACAGTATTCGTTGATCGGGACCGCAGGCATGAGTTCATATCCTCTTGTGTTTGAGGTTCCAACAACACTCATGTCGATATCTTCGCGTGATATATCAGCATCTTCAATAGCCTCCTTAACAGCATCAAAAGCCAGCTCCTGAATTGTTTTTTCATGAACCCCAAACTTCGTACAACCAACTCCGATGATGCCAACTCGCATGAACTTCATTCAAATTTTATCAATATAAATCATTCGGTATTTTGTCCTTTGGTAGCAAGTGGCAAGGAAATAAGCGATTTTTAAGAAAAGAGATACCAGTAACCTTATCCACAATTCAATCATCTTTTAAAATCATCTCACCCCTTCCATAAACTATTGCACTCCCCTTTGCAATGATTTCCCCATCCCTGTAGACCCTCAACTCATAAAAGCCAATCCTCCTGCCCCCACTTATCCGCTCTGCCTCTCCAACAAGAACCTCGCCCTCAGTTGCAGAAGAGTAGAAATCCATGCTTATATTCACTGCCATCCTCCTGATGTTGTCGGAATTTCCAGCTATTGCAAAAGCAAAATCTGCAACGGACATGATAAACGCCCCATGAGCCACACCATGAAAGTTAAGGAAGTCCGGTTTTACCTTTGCTCTCACTCTGGCATAGCCATCCCTTATTTCCTCAACTTCTGCTCCAAGATACTTTCTGAAAGAGTCTTCAAGAAGAACTTCTCTAAGCCTGTCCATAAAGAAAAAAATAGGATAATTTATTATTAATTTTACCTTCTCTTTTTTCTACCTCTCCTCGGCACTGAACTGTCTCAAGATGTCGGAGATGTTTTCAGCAGCATAAACAATCCTGTAAGAAGGTCTGGAAATCAGATCTGCATCAATTATGTAAACTCTTCCCTCCTTAACTGCATCAATGTCAAGCTCGCTCACCACAAATTCATAGGTTGCATTCCCCTCTCCACCCATGCCTGACCCTGAGCTAACGAGAACTATATCCGGATTCTTGCTGATTATATCTTCTTTACTCACAGCTTTCCAGCCCTTAAGATCTGAGAAAACATTTTCTCCCCCTACAATGGATATGATTTCGTCAATGAAGGTGCCTGATCCACTGACCCATATCGGTTCATGCCATAGTATATGAACCACCTTTGGCTTTCTTTCAAATTCATTCCTGCTGCTTGCAATTTTTTCATCAATGAAGTTTACGAGTTTGCTTGCATTCTCTTCCTCCCCAGTTATTCTGCCAAGCAGAAGTACGTTCTTCTTTATATCATCAATGGATTTTGGACTGAAAGCTACCACAGTCAATCCAAGATTTTTAAGGGTTTCAACATTCTGCTGTCCATTTCCCTCAGACGCCACAACCAAATCGGGATTCAATGATACGACTTTTTCAATGTCAATCGTTGTAAATCCACCAATTTTTGTTATATTCTTCACTTCAGGCGGGTAATTACAGAAATCTGTGACCGCTACAACCTTATCTCCAACACCGATGGCGAAGAGGTTTTCAGTGTTACTCGGTGCAAGAGAGACTATTCTTTCAGGCTTATTTTCGATCGTTACTGAAAAGTTGAAGTCATCCACAACTGTTATCGGGTAGGATTGATTCTCTGTTTTAACCTGAGCTTTTTCTGGTTGGGCTACACATCCCACAAGGAGCAAGGGCAAGAGAAGCAGCACAGCTATTATTCTCATATCCCTCATGCAGCCACCTTTGAAATGTTTTGCTATATAAACTTATCCGACAAAGTTGATTAAAAATAAAGAAAAGTTGATTCTAATTTAAAAAACGAGGGGAATGTAGCCTTCACTGATGAGTTCGTTAATCATGCTTCCCACATATTCCACCCTTGCAAAATCAAGCTTTTCTCTGGGATGGTTCTTTGAATCTGCAATGAATTTGCAGACCAAGGGCTTATACTCTCCGATGGAAGAGGTTACTGCTTCTCTAAAATGCTCATCCTCAACAAGCAAATCCTGAGACGGCCCAATGAAAACAATCTCAACACTTTCTGCCCACTTGAACTTCATCGAGTTTGCAGCAAACATCACACCCGTCAGTGCTTTCTCCTTAGCCTCCTTTCCGCTGGATATTATCACCAGAAGCTTGCTCATGTATAATTTCGAGCTTTGGAAGTATAAATTTTTATTGAATTGAGAAACTATTGACGAAATTCGAATTTTCAATTAAAAAGGTGCCAAAGTTAGAAGAAAAAACTCAGATACTTTCTTCAAATTTAAGTCATTCCAAGAGCTGAAGCATTTCCAAAAAGTTTATTATCATAAAATTCAGAGTGGCTGAAAATTAGCATCATAGAGTACAAAAGATTTCACAAATGAGGAGTTTTCTGCTCCAGACCATAAATCAAAGATTAATAAGGGAGGTGTAAGTGGTTGAGTCTCGAAAAAATGTTTTTGCACGAAAAAACAGTCGATATAATGCTGAAAATCCTGGAAGCTGAGGAGAAGGGGGAGGAGGCTTACCCCCTTGGAATTTCAAAGGATGTTGGCTCTCCTTACAGCTATATCTCAAAGGTGTTAAGTGAATTCGAGGAAAACGCGCTGATTGAGAGTGAGTTCAAAGGGAGAGTAAGAAAAGTCAGGTTTACAAAAGAGGGAAAGAAAATTGCTGAGCTTTTCAAGAAAATAAAAGAAGAGCTTAGAAAGGATTTTGTAGCGAGAAAAAAGGTAAATATGCTTGAAGAAATAGTAAACAATGCTAACGGAAAGAGCGAGGAGGAGCTCTTCAGAATTCTCGCTCCCGTAAAAACAGAGCTTAAGATCCTGAAAGAAAAAACCGAAGATTCCGGAACAATAGAATTCATCAATCGCCTTGAGAGCAGGATAGAACAGATGCTCAGAGCCTGAACTGGTTGATAGTATGTATGAGATTAAGAATTTGAAATCAAAAGTAGAGGAGCTTTCAGATCATGGAGTAAAACTTCTTTCTGAGCTCATAGAAATACCTGCAATCAGCCCTGATTCTGGTGGGAAAGGAGAGTTAGCCAAGGCAGAGAAAATAATGGAATACCTCGATGGATTTGATGTCGAGAGAGTAGATGTTGAGGACGAGAGAGCTCTTGGAGGTGTCAGGCCCAACATCATTGCAAAAATAAAGGGATACAGGAAAAGGACAATCTGGATTGTCAGTCACATGGATGTCGTTCCTGAAGGTGATGAGAAGCTCTGGACCACTCCACCCTTCAAAGCAGTTATCAGAGATGGAAAAATATATGGAAGAGGTAGCGAGGATAACGGTCAGAGCCTTGTTGCATCCTTAATTGCCGGAAGAGCAATACTCGAGCTAAATTACCAGCCTGAATATACATTTGGTCTTGTTTTCGTTTCAGATGAGGAGACCGGGAGCAAATATGGAATACAAGATCTTTTGAAAAGGAAAATTTTCAAGAAAGATGATCTGATTGTTGTGCCAGATGGTGGGACTCCTGCAGGTAATATGGTCGAAATTGCAGAAAAAAGCATCCTCTGGATGAGATTTTCCGTTTTCGGGAAGCAGACCCACGCGAGTACACCTGAAAAAGGATTGAATGCAAGTAGATTAGCCATGAACTTCCTTATAAGGATTGATGAGGTCCTCAATAAAAAATTCAACGCTGAAAACAACCTCTTTTCTCCCCCCCGATCGACCTTCGAACCAACAAAAAGAGAGAAAAATGTTGACAATGTAAATACAATCCCCGGACTCGACATCAGTTACATGGACTGCAGAATTATACCCGAGTACAACCCTGATGATGTAGTATCCCTTGTTGAGGAGGAAAAGGAGAAATTCGAAAAGGAATCCGGAGCAAGAATTGAGGTTGAAGTAGTACAGAAAGAATCCTCTCCTCCCACAGATGAAAATTCTGAAGTTGTAAGAGTCCTCAAAAAAGCTCTTGAATTAGCAAGAGGAGTAAAAGCCGGTGTTTACGGGATGGGGGGCAATACATGTGGTGCGTTTTTCAGAAAAGCTGGTTTTCAGACTGCTGTGTGGAGCACAGTAGATAACACTGCCCATCAGCCAAATGAATACTGCAGAATCGACAATCTCATTGCCGACGCCAAGGTTTTTGCGGTTATACCCTTCATAAAAACCTGATTTATTCCACTTTCAACATACCCGCAAAAGATTTAATTTTTCTGTTGTTGATAAGGGAAAAAGAGGGGATTGAATGGCAAGAAAGAAAAATAAAAATGAAGACGCTCAGGATCTCAAGGGTAAAGAGTTGAAAGAGGATACAAATAAAGAAGAAAAGAAGCAGAAAAAAGAGAATGAGGCTGAAGGATCTGAATCATTCAAGATAGTTGATCTTGAAGACATTCCCCATGTAGGGACTGCCATTGCTGAAAAACTAAGGAGCGCTGGTTTCTCAACAATAGAGGCTGTAGCTGTTGCTTCTCCTGCTGAACTGAGCTCAGTTGCAGAAATTGGAGAATCCACAGCAGCAAAAATCATAATCGAAGCAAGGAAAATGGCAAATATCGGAGGATTTGAAAGTGGTGACAGAATCTTAGAGAGAAGGAGAAAGGTTGGAAAAATAACTACAGGTAGCAAAGCCCTTGATAACCTGCTCGGAGGAGGTGTTGAGACTCAGGCAATCACAGAACTCTTCGGTGAGTTCGGAAGTGGAAAAACACAGATATGTCACCAGCTTGCTGTAAATGTTCAGCTCCCTCCAGAGCAGGGAGGACTAAACGGGAGTGTAATTGTCATTGATACCGAGAATACGTTCAGACCAGAGAGAATAATCCAGATGGCTGAAGCAAAAGGTCTGAATCCCGATGATGTTCTCAGGAACATCTATGTCGCCCAGGCATACAACTCCAACCACCAGATGCTCTTAGTTGATAACGCAAAAGAGCTTGCAAACAAGATTAAGCAGGAAGAAGGAAAGCGAGTAAGACTGGTTATAGTAGACTCGCTGATGTCACATTTCAGGGCTGAGTATGTCGGGAGAGGAACCCTTGCAGACAGACAGCAAAAGCTGAATCGCCATCTTCACGACCTGATGAGGCTGGGAGAGGTTTTCAATGCAGCCATAGTCGTAACCAACCAGGTTCAAGCAAAGCCTGACACTTTCTTTGGTGACCCGACAAAACCTGTTGGAGGACATATAGTCGCTCATACAGCCACTTTCAGAATATATCTGAGAAAGAGTAAGGGTGAGCTGAGAGTTGCAAGGTTGATTGACTCGCCCCACCTGCCGGAGAGCGAGGCTGTATTTAAGGTTACAGAGAGAGGTATCGAAGACAGATAAAAGGAAAAGATATAACATATATAACGAATATTTTAATTAATATATTCGCAAAAATTTTACCATATCATGGGAATTTGGAAAAGCTTTATAACTATTTTGCTCTGCTAATTGTGATGATGGAAAGAATAAAAACAGGAGTTATAGGCTTAGACGATGTACTCGGTGGCGGGTTCATACCAAATTCAGTAAATGTCCTGCTCGGTTCTGCAGGAGTTGGAAAAACAATAATTTCCTTTCAGTATCTCCTTAAAGGCATTGAAGAGGGGGATAAGTGCATATTCATATCCTTCGATATGGGAGAACATGAAGTGATAAAACACACAAAGGCAATTGGATGGGGTGAGATTGCCGACTATATCTCAGAAGGAAAACTGAGTATTAACAAGTTCTATGCTGAGAATGTATCCTATGTCAACAACGACCTGCTGAATATACTCACAGGAGAGAGTGAACTCAACACAAGAATCGTAATCGACTCCTTCACACCCATGATCTCCTCACTGAACATGGAATCCAGAAACGATGTTAACTGGTTTTTCAATAAGCTGAGAGAACTAGGTACAACACTTTTAACAGTTGAAGAACCGATGAACGGGGACTTCGGTGATGCTTCTGTAACGCTACCAATATTTCTGAGTGACACTGTCATCCACCTCAAAAACATCGGATATGGTGAGGCTTTCAGCAGGGGTCTGAGGGTTATCAAGCACAGGGGTTCATGGCATGCAGAAGGTGTTTTCCCGTACAGAATACTGGATGGCATAGGAGTTCTGGTTGAAGGCACAGACCTGATAGAAGAGGAGAAAGAAGTGGTTGACCTCGAGGAAGTGCTCCAGGAAATGAACATGAAAAGAGAAGATATCCCAGAAAGCCTTATCAGAAGACTCGAAAAGCTCGCTGAATCTGGCAATCCTGGTGCAAGAGACGCTATAATGGAAATACTGAAAAAAGTCTCATAACAAAGGGATCGAGATGCTGTCTGAAATATCGAGATTACTGAAGAGGCTTGCAGTAGCAGAGGGAATCAAGATGGTCGCTCTCTATCGAATAGATGGCGTGCCCCTGTGCGTCAAGATAGGGACAACAGTGAGAGAGATGACTCCTGTTCTGTACTGGCTTGAGAATCAGATAAAGGAGATGCTACATTCTATCTCACAACAGAACCTCGATGAGGCGAGCTTCAAATTCAACAATATGGTTATAATGCTGATTCCTGTATCAAAAACAACGGTGCTGGGCATCATAGCGAGAGAAGAGGCGTCAATTTACAAGCTTCATATAGATATCAAAACCACCTGCATGAAAATAGGAAAGCTTGTCGCCACTTAGATTGTATTTATGGAACAATAAAAAATTGTCTATATCTAATAAAAAATATTTTTCTATTTTATTAGAAAAACAAAAAAATTTATTTGTTCCCGAGTTTGGCTTATCACCATCATCATGGGAATAAGAAAGCATTTAAAAGCTTGAGCAGAATTTTAACCTAAATTAACAGAAAGAAATGAGACCTGAAATTGTTTACTCCCCGGTTGATGATATTAAGGAAGCACAAAAAGAGCTTGAAAATAAACTTAAAGAGCTGAAGCTATCAAGATTTGAACCGAATTTTATGTTGCTTTTCTTCACAGATGGGACCTATAAGAATTACAGAAAATTCGCTGAACTTTTCAGAAAGTACTACCCAGATGTGCAGATGATGGGATGCTTCATAGAAGGTTATGCTGTTGAAGATGAGATATGGACAAGAGGGATCGTAGCACTGCTGGCTGAATTCGATGGAGAGGTAAAGGTTTTTGTGGAAAGAGGGAATGACCTAAAGGAGGTTTGCAGAAGGCTTGGCAAAAAAGCAAGAGATGAATGGGATGCGATGCTGATAATGTTCCCTGTATTCTATTTTTCAAGTGTATTCAGCTTTGGGAGGGCAATGTACAATGACAGGATTTACAGCAGAAGATACAGAAATGCAAAAACAATTGAGGAGAAAAAAGAGGTGCTGAAAAGGTATTCCAACTATCTTGAGAAGAATTTCATTTTCCCAATAGACAGAGTTCTCAAGTATCTCAGCGAGAGCACTGGCGGGAAATTCCCGATAATCGGGATGAATCTCATGCCTATGGAGGCGAAGGTTGGAACCCCGGTTATACTGGTGAATTACAAGGAGGTAGGGAGAGGTATTGCAGCAATTTGCTTTAAGGGCAAGGTGAATGCTGTTTACCACGACATATATCCTGAAAGGGGAAGCAGTTATGAAGAAACCGTCAACATCATCAAAAGTTACTTTTCAGATGCTGAAGAGGTTGAGGTTGTGAAAGCAGGGATTGCCATTGGTGAGATAAACGGTAAACCTCCGGTGGAGTTTTTGCGAGAAAAAAGAGAGGCATTTGGGGAGATGGTGGAGGAGGAATTTTTGAAAAAGCTAGAGGAGGGAAAATTTGAAACCATATCACCTTATTTATTGTCTCTTTTGAATGATAAAAACTTTAGTTCTACCTTTTTAGCAATCATTAATTCCCCCGTCAAACTATACCCTTCACCATTTAATTTAGATTGCTTTTCAGACGATTGCTTTTTCGTTGGAGAGATATTCAAAGGAGGCCCCGTAAAATTCATAGAGGTTATTAATGAAAGAAAACTCGATGGATTTAATTTAATCCTGCTTGATATGGATATGATCCCTGCATTCGGAGGAAATGTCTATAAAATAATGGAATATATTCGAGACATAGATAAATTGGTTGTTTTTACTTCCACACCATCAATGTTTTCCCCAATAGGCGACAAATTTTTAACTGAAGTAGAGGAAAATATTTGTTTCACTACTTCTGGATCCAATGCACTCTTAGAATTTAAGAAAGCCTAAAAAGACCATAATTACAAGCGAGCTTATATTAAGAAGGGGTATTATCCTCAGCTGATTTACCACTAAACCAAAGTTCCAGTCATTTCTAACGAGCTTAATAATCGTATAGATCTGAACAACTACAAAAAAACTTACGAATATGTAATATACCGGAAATAAGCCAAACAATGAAAAAGCAGCGATTGATGAATAATAAAGGACTAAGAAAATTGCAGAAAGAGTATACAGTATCTCAGGCTTAAATCTCACAGCCAATGTTTGTAATCCAGCCAAAGAGTCTCCACGAATATCCTTTAAATCTTTCAAAAAAACATTCCACAAACCAAAAAAAAGGAAAATTAACGAAACTAAATAAGTGTCAATCACTATCTTAGAGACAAGTCCCCAAAGTGCAATAACAAAAAAGGGCCAGGAGATTGAATAAGTAGCAAATTCTGTCGAATAATGCTCTTTTAACCTTCTAAGGAATCGTCCAAAAATCATTTTATCTGAATACAGCCAAGTTAATACAGCAACTATTAAAAAAAAGCTAATTGCTTTACTATCTTCAGCCCATAGAAAGGTTAGAATTAATGAAAATGAATACAAAAATATGCCCAGAAAGATACCTAATAGCCTCAGATCTCTGCTCTTAACAAATATATTTTCTCTTCCCGAGAATGAATCTTCTTTTGTATCATTTACATGATTCCACAGATTTACTCCGGCAGAAAAAGAGAATGATATAACTATCAATTTAATCACAATTTCAAAGCTTGCTTGATTTATCAAAGACAAAATAAAAAATTGAACTAAGGGAAACGGAAAAAATATCGTAGGAGGATTTAACGAAAGCTGTAAAATCTGTTTAAAATTGTCTAAAACCATAGTTTAAAATGATTACCAACCATACAACCTAATTTTCTTGAAGGTCTCCTCCGCCTCTTTCCTCTTGTCCTTCATTTCGATCACCCCATAAAATCATGATTATATAAGCTATTTAAATTTTTCTTAAATTCCTTTTTCCTAATTATTATGATAATTCTTATGTCTTGCCTCAATTCCTATAGCTATCAGAGAACCAGAACTGTGTGGAATGAAAAATTACATTGATTGAATTCCTATAGAATCTAATAGATTTCTCAAATTTTGAGATATAAATAAAAAGTTTACGAAACATCACATGATGATGAGGATTAATAATATTTAAACCTTACCTTCTAAACCAATCGATTTTCCACTCAATTGTCTATCTATAATTTATCTCAATTCATCTATAAATCCATCTACAAATGGAGACAATCAAAAACCCTACAGTACCCCACGAAAGGTATAACTATCTTCAGATTGAAAACCAGTCTATGGTAAAGGGTGAGCTAAAGAACATTTTTATAACAGGCTTGCTGATATTTTTGCCCATCTCTGCAACTCTTTTCATAATTTTCTGGGTTTTCAGATACATTGAAGAATTTTTGCAACCATATCTCTCTCAATCAGGATACTACATCCCCGGGATGGGGTGGCTCTTCATAATTCTGATAATTTTCTTCCTCGGGCTTCTGGGGAGGTTCACCATCGGAAACAGATTGATAGAACTTGTAGAAAGCCAGCTCAGGAAAATTCCAATAATAAGAACGATTTATATTGGAGTCAAAGAGGCTACGAAAGCTATTCTTGTTTCCGAGACAGAAAAGCTGAAAGGTGTTGTTCTGATAGAGTATCCGAGAAAGGGAATATACACCCTCGGATTCACCACAGGAGCCGTGATACAGGAGGCAAGAGAGAAAACAGGGAAAAATCTCGTGAATGTCTTTGTTCCAACCTCACCCAACCCGACATCTGGCCTTGTTATCTTAGTACCTGAAGAAGAGATAATCTATCTCAAGCTGAGGGTGGAGGATGCTCTTAAAGTGATAATCTCCGGAGGGTTTACCAAATAGAGGGTTTACCAAATAGATACAATATAAACCTGATTTTTTAAAATAAAACTAAGAAATCAGCCGTACTCAAATCAGTCGTACTCTCTCCAGGTTTTCCCACACTTCGTACATCTGAAGAATCTTACTTCGCTCTCATCTGCTGCTCTCAGCTGTCTTAACCACCAGTAAGCCTCTCTGTTTCCACACTCCGGGCAAATGGCGTTTGTAGTCGGGAGAGTTTTCAGGTTTTCACCCTCGATAACAGGAACATCTTCCCTATTTCCCTTGGAAACTATCACAATGCTTTTGTCATCTTCAAGCTCCTTTTCGTATCCACACTTTCTGCAAATGGCTTTGTTCTGGTTATAGATCATTATGCTCTTACATTTTGGACAGAATTCCAACCAAATCACCTCTTGCGTCTTCTATCATTTTTGAATGGTCAAAGGCAAGCTTTGGGAGTTTATCAAGCGGGAATACACCTACATCCTTTGCATCACTTCCCGCCCTAAGATCTCCAGATCCCTCCACGATGAAACAGACAGATACAAAGTGTCCCCTTGGATCGCGGGAGGGTTGAGAGTATATCCCTACAAGCTTATAAATCTTCCCCTCAAGTCCAGTCTCCTCTCCGACTTCCCTCAACACAGCCTCCTCTACCGTTTCGCCGTACTCAACAATCCCTCCTGGAAGAGCATACATCCCTTTAAAGGGGTCGTAGAGTCTTTTCACAAGTACGATCCCTCTTCTGTAGGGGATTATGGCATCCACGGTTAATGTTATACACTTTTCATCCATATTTCCACCCTCTCTACTTCATTACTACTGCTTTACTCTCATTTTCCGTCTAAAAGGAATTTCCCAGAACTCAGATACATTTTTGCCTTTCTAACTGCCCTCTCAACATTCCCTACTCCGTTCAGAACATGGCTGTCACTGCCGATAGAATATCTCAGCTTCTTTCTCCTGCATAAAATCAGAAAATCATCCGGGGGAGCATCATGGGTGCTGTTAATCTCGAGAGCAACATCATTCTCGATAAGTACATCTATTATTTCCATATCCCTTTCAGGAAGCTCGTTAACGCTTCCAAAAAGTTGTGAGTGGAGATGTGCCAAAACATCAATTTCATATCTGCTGATGCACTTCAAAATCCGGTCATAGTATTCTTCTGCCGGAAGTTGTGTGTGTATCGAGGCAAGTACCAGATCAAATGTAAAATCAGGGAGAACGATCTCCCCATCATGCAGAATTCCACATTCCACAGCACTCAGAACCTCAACATCATACTTTGAAGAATATCTTTCTATTTCCTCCTGTCTCTTTTTCGCTTTTGATTCAGTTAGACCAAATCTGTGTTCTACAGAATGATCTGCTATTGCAATTACCTTCAGATTTCTCTCCTTGGCTTTTTTCAGGATACTTTCTATATCTGTACTACCATCTGAGTACTTGGAGTGAATGTGAAGGTCGTACATAAACAACGAATTGTTTAAGTATCTGAATTTAGCTTTTTGCTTCATGGATTTTCTCATCCCTGTATCACTGATGCTCATGATTGCCTTTGTTGCCTCAAGGATGAAAATTCTTGGTGGAGTGGGATGGATTCTTTTTGGAGTTGTCTGGATTACGAAGCTTCCCCACTACATTGAAATTAACGATTACTTCAACTCAGCTGTTGTTATCCTTGCCTTTCTCCTTTTTCTCATCCTTGGATTTACAATTGCAAGCGACAGTGGGAAAAACATCGAAACCTTCATCGAGATAACAGCTTTTTCAGCGCTTGCTGGAATAGTTTACTATCCCTTCGTAATCTACCCTGAACTGGGAGACAGACTGATAACCATAACAGCAGAGCTTACAGTCGCTCTCGGTAATCTGCTAAACTTTGAATTTGGTATGTATTCGAGCAAAATAATCATGCTCAACAACCACTATGTTGAAATAATCCTTGCCTGTACTGGAATCGAGAGTATGGCTCTCTTTACCGGAGCCACTCTTGGAATAAGGACAGTTCTAAAGAAAAAACTTTCAGCATTTCTCATTTCTGTCCCTGTTATATACATCCTAAACCTTTTTAGAAATGTTTTCGTGACTGCAAGCTATGCCTATTCCTGGTTTGGAGAGAACAGCTTCTACATCGCGCACCATGTTCTATCAAAATTTCTTTCTACTTTCGCACTGATACTGATATCACTGGCAGTCTTCAGAATACTTCCGGAACTCTCAGAGCTAATATTCAATCTCAAAGATGTGATGGTGGAGAGACTGAAAGCCATAACCAAGAGGGGATAAAATTGATTGAGAGGAGTGGTCTGAGATTAATTACCATAGAATTAATTCTGACACTCCTCCTCTACTTCATCTATCTCCCTCTATCAATTTCCATGCTAATAATCTCTCTGTTCACGATATATTTCTTCCGTGATCCACCCAGAGAAATTCAGGAAGGAGTTGTCTCACCCGCTGACGGACGAATTGATTTCATCAACGAGAACAGAATCGAGATTTTCATGAGCCCATTTGACTGTCATGTAAACAGATCGCCCGTTGATGGAGTCGTTGAAAAAATAAACTACAGAAAAGGAGCTTTTATTCCAGCGTACAGAAGAAACGATTTCAATGAAAGAAATGAAATAATAATCTCCACCCCCTATGGGAAGTTTAAAGTAGAACAAATAGCAGGATTTTTTGCCAGACGAATAGTCTGTTATGTTGAAGAGGGGCAAAAAATTCAGAAGGGAGAGAAGATAGGTATGATTCGTTTTGGTTCAAGGGTTACTCTTGACATACCAAAGGATTTCAAAATTATCAGAAGAAAATGGGAAAAGATAAAAGCAGGTGAAACCGTTGCAATAAAAGAGATCAAGGAGATTGCTACAGAGAAAAGAGACGGTTGAGCAAAGGTTGAGCAAAAAAACCATGAATTGAGAAAGGCAGGAAAGCTTTAAAAGTTTGAATAGAATATTCAGTTGTCAGATGGAGAATTGATTCAGGATCAATAGAATTAGCAGCTAAACATATAATTAAGTATATTAATAGATGGTGATCTAATGTTTGGAGCTTTAAATGATATCCGTATGGCTGATATATTCACCGCTCTAAATGCTCTTTTCGGTTTCTTGGGTATTTATTTCGTTTTTATAGACCTTAGAGTTGCAGCAATGTTCCTTTTTATCTCAGTGATTATGGATGGAGTCGATGGTGCTGTTGCAAGAATTGAACTCAGTCTGCTCGGAAAGGACCTCGACTCCTTGGCTGACATAATTTCCTTTGGAATTCTCCCCTCAATGATGCTCTTCAGAATAGCAGAAAGCTGGGTCTACTACTCGGTAGCTGGACTCTTCCTAATCTGCGGGATGATAAGACTTGCAAGATTCAATGTACTTAGTATTAAGGATGCCTTTGTTGGCTTCCCCATCACTGCATCTGCCCTTGTAATCGCACTTATGGTTTACATAGAATCTCCAGAACCATTTATTTGCTTTACAGCATTTTTTCTCTCATTTTTTATGATCTCCAATCTGAGGTATGTAAAAATCAGGGATAAAATTCTCCTCTTTGTTTCCGGTGTCGTTCTAATATCTACACTCTTCATCAGTGACTCGGCATATATCATGCTTGGAATGACACTACTTTACCTTGCAAGTCCTTTCCCCGGAGAGGTGAAAAGATGGATAGAAAGAAGGAAAGAGAAGAAGCTTCATTTGAAGCTGGAATAAAGCTTGGAGCTCTTTTTCACCAGTTTATAGGTACTCCAGTGAGTGAAGAAAATGCCGATATTCTTGAAAGAGCAATGGAGAGCTGCATGAAACTCCAGCCATTTGTGATAGATTCAGAAGTTACAATAAATAGAGATAAACTGAGAAGGGCTATTTCAGAGTTCGGATATACTTCTCTCAGTGGAGAGCTTCTCAGTGCGAAAGTGAGAGTCAAAGTGGGCAAAGAAGAAATTACAGCAGTTTTACAGTGGGATGATGAGAAGAAATATCCGTTGATGAGGCTGGTGGATTAGATTATCCTGCTGGATTTAAACCAAAAGCTGGCTAATGGGGTTGAAGGATTCAGAATTGTCACTAATCACTATCTCCCGAAAATACATTTCCTATCGTTCTGTATTTTACTTAGGTGGGTGAAATTATCAACGGACATTTTCACAATATTCTGCCACATCCAACTAGATTCCACAACATCATCTTTTCCCTCATTTTCTGATGAAAAGACTTAAAACAGGTTTAAAAGATTGGAAAAATGATATGATTGTTTCTGGTATGAAATTATTTACTAATTTTATTTGATTTTAGTTAAGAAATTTATAGGACTTTTTCTGGATCTGGAGAGTTAATATGCATTATATGAAATGATGGCTTACAGAGGGGTTTTGTGATAGGTTGTAGGGGATTCAGATGCTTGATTTTTTTAGATGGGTGGTAGATTGAGGTTCTGTCATCTTTATATTAGTGCTGCATGATGTGAGATTCCAGAAGCTTAAATACTGGATATGACTGGAGAAAGCTTTTTATTTGAGAATATGGGAAAATTACTGGTGGTTAGAATCAGACTATTGTAGGATTGAAAGCTTTAAGCTTAAAATATGGAGCACCGATTGATGAAGTAATGTTAGAATCAGACTATTGTAGGATTGAAAGAATTCTATGTCACTTAATTGGTCTTCAAGCAAGAATTAGTTAGAATCAGACTATTGTAGGATTGAAAGGCACATGGGATAAAGGCACTGGGCAAAGTACATATAGAGTTAGAATCAGACTATTGTAGGATTGAAAGGTGTCATAATCTAAAATTACTGTTATAAAATTCCAACCAGTTAGAATCAGACTATTGTAGGATTGAAAGGAACAGTTTTTTAGTAGAGATGATTTAGTGAAGTGTAGTGTTAGAATCAGACTATTGTAGGATTGAAAGCGAGTCATTCAGGGAATAAAGCTGACTGGTTCAGCAGCAGCAGGTTAGAATCAGACTATTGTAGGATTGAAAGAAGACTCATAAAGTCGTTTGGAATGGTGTAAGGGCAGCGTTAGAATCAGACTATTGTAGGATTGAAAGTTTGCATACACAAACCTCACCTTCCCGTCAATAAAAGCGTTAGAATCAGACTATTGTAGGATTGAAAGTCATATCCCGCCCAGAATCAGGTTTCAGGTGAACTGACGTTAGAATCAGACTATTGTAGGATTGAAAGGAAGATGGTTGGAATTTTATAACAGTAATTTTAGATTAGTTAGAATCAGACTATTGTAGGATTGAAAGTATTTTTGTTTGTCGTTCAATATATCACCTCAACTTGTGTTAGAATCAGACTATTGTAGGATTGAAAGAATATAGATGGAACTTATTATCCTTTTGGATATTCAAGTTAGAATCAGACTATTGTAGGATTGAAAGCAACATAGAGAGAGTAGGTATGGGTGGGAAGGCACTCTAAAAAGTTAGAATCAGACTATTGTAGGATTGAAAGTTTCTTATAGGTCAGAAACAGATCTGGGAGTCAATGGTGTTAGAATCAGACTATTGTAGGATTGAAAGATCGAGATGGCGGATATGTGCTATTTAATATTAAAGAAGTTAGAATCAGACTATTGTAGGATTGAAAGTTTGGGCAGATGGGTTTGATGAGAGCTTTAAGTAAATTGTTAGAATCAGACTATTGTAGGATTGAAAGGTTGAATCATATCTTATTGTTGGTGTCATTGTCACTCCAGTTAGAATCAGACTATTGTAGGATTGAAAGTGCTTCTACAACACGCTCTACACTATAATCTGCACTGGTTAGAATCAGACTATTGTAGGATTGAAAGACGATTTCATAGTTTACGATGAGGGCGAGAATATCCTTGTTAGAATCAGACTATTGTAGGATTGAAAGTTGGCGGCGGTAGAAGTAACTTGGGTAGCCCCAGTGGCGTTAGAATCAGACTATTGTAGGATTGAAAGTTAGCAAAGAAAATATATCACAAACCAGTTATGGTCAAGTTAGAATCAGACTATTGTAGGATTGAAAGTTATTTTCATCTAATCACCTCATAAATAGTTACAATAAGTTAGAATCAGACTATTGTAGGATTGAAAGCGTTTTCTTTTAGAAAAAGATGAATCGCTGAAACCTCCTTGTTAGAATCAGACTATTGTAGGATTGAAAGCTGTGTTCACCCTATCCCATGAAAATAAGGAAATTTAAGTTAGAATCAGACTATTGTAGGATTGAAAGTCTTTCGATGTTTTTATCTTCTAAAGCTTCTCTTCTGGTTAGAATCAGACTATTGTAGGATTGAAAGTGATTTGTTTATTGATGTCTTTTGTTGCATTCCTCCTTGTTAGAATCAGACTATTGTAGGATTGAAAGTCTTCCGACAGTTATCACAGCTTACCTCTCGTTGCATGGTTAGAATCAGACTATTGTAGGATTGAAAGGAGTATGGAGGTGGAAAGATGGAAGGAGAAGGAATGAATAGTTAGAATCAGACTATTGTAGGATTGAAAGTGACTGGATGTTTAGATGTTAGAAAAATAGGGAAAGGGTTAGAATCAGACTATTGTAGGATTGAAAGTTTTACTTAATTTGTCTAACAAGATAAATATACCACGGGTTAGAATCAGACTATTGTAGGATTGAAAGGAGCGTGCAGGAACAAGATTACAATCAGCATTTAATCTGTTAGAATCAGACTATTGTAGGATTGAAAGTTGATCTTATCTCATGCAACTATTGCCAGAAATACGAAGTTAGAATCAGACTATTGTAGGATTGAAAGAACTTTATAAATTCAGACTCAAACAAGTTCATTCTATCGTTAGAATCAGACTATTGTAGGATTGAAAGTGATTTGTTTATTGATATCTTTCACAGCATTTCTTCTTGTTAGAATCAGACTATTGTAGGATTGAAAGATCTTGTTAAATCTGCACCTTCCTCAGTAGTTATTGACGTTAGAATCAGACTATTGTAGGATTGAAAGAGAACATGAACCTTGTTGATCAAGCTGCTATAATCTTTGTTAGAATCAGACTATTGTAGGATTGAAAGATGTTCCCATTGTGGTCAGCATGAGTCTTGGAACCCCATGTTAGAATCAGACTATTGTAGGATTGAAAGACTATTTTATCAAAATAAGGCATGATATAATTATGGAAGTTAGAATCAGACTATTGTAGGATTGAAAGGTGACTACATTCTATCTCTGATTCAGAGATTTACAAAAGTTAGAATCAGACTATTGTAGGATTGAAAGTTCAAATTACCGAGAGGTGTTCAGCATGTTGCAGAAGGTTAGAATCAGACTATTGTAGGATTGAAAGCTAAAATAACTGCTATTTTTATTTTATCAGTACCGTGCGTTAGAATCAGACTATTGTAGGATTGAAAGTCTAATCCAGCCCGCTTCCTATGACCTCAAGCTCCTGTGTTAGAATCAGACTATTGTAGGATTGAAAGGCTCAGAAATGTACGCTTTGAGAGTCCCATTCACACATTGTTAGAATCAGACTATTGTAGGATTGAAAGCTAATTGTCTGGGGTTATATCAGAAACAGGCTCCAGAAGAGTTAGAATCAGACTATTGTAGGATTGAAAGTCAAGGTATACAAGAGGAATTCAGGCTTTTTTGGCATAGTTAGAATCAGACTATTGTAGGATTGAAAGATATCAACCCGATACAGTCGATACCGCTTATTCTGCAAGTTAGAATCAGACTATTGTAGGATTGAAAGTTATCTTCCATCCAGTTTCATCCTCCTGTTCTATTACTGTTAGAATCAGACTATTGTAGGATTGAAAGTTGCAGCAGTGGGTTAAATCCACTGGAAGAGCTGTGACTAGTTAGAATCAGACTATTGTAGGATTGAAAGGTGTTGGTGTTGAAGTACTCACCTACTTTGAAATCCCCGTTAGAATCAGACTATTGTAGGATTGAAAGTTAATTAGTGTAGAGGGGTTGAAAGCAAGATAATACGAATTTCCGAAAGAGCCTGAAGATAAAAGACAAAATACAGATTTAACCTCCAGTAACTCTTATTCCAAAAAACAGATCCAAAAATTGACTTTAAAAATGGGCTCGCCCGGATTCGAACCGGGGACCTCCTGCGTGTGAGGCAAAGCGAAATGGGAGAAGTAAAGCAGTCTAATAGAAATATAACAAGATTACAACAAATATCTAATAAAAATATAATAGGTCTCAAAGAAATTTACAGTCAATTCAGAGATGAGTTCAAAAACTGGTTAATGGGCAGAGTTAAGAAAGAGAAACTTACGGAAGCAACTGCAAAGAATTACTACAAAACTCTGGAAAGAAATATCGAAAAATTGAATGTGAAAACTCCTTATGAGCTTGAAAACATCGAGATAAACAAAGCTTTAGCTCTCGCACTAAGAAACTTCTTGAACTTCCTTGAAGATAGAGATGTTGATGAGATTAATGGTTACATGATAGGTAAATGGAGGAAAAAGATAGTAATACCTGTTGCAAAAGTTCAGGAGATTTATATCACCGATAAGGAACTTCTGGAAGCTTATGAGAAGTTGAAAGGAAAGAAACAAATCTATGAAACGATATTCAAAATGGTAGTTTACAGCGGTGCAAGATTGAAGCATGTTTATGAAGCTCTGAAGTCCTTTGATCCTGAGAAGGTTGTTGTGGTGAACAATATCGCAAGATATCCAATAGCCAGCTTAACTAAAGGAGCTAAGAAAGGGTATTGGCTCTATTTCCCTGCTAAATTCCTTGATGAACTGAAAAAGGCAAAAATAACCCAAGAATACAAAACCATTCAGAAAAAGTTAGCTCACGGGAGGGTGAATGCAGAAACGATCAGGAAGTGGCATTTTAACTTCATGATAGTAGATAACGATGTTCCAGAATCCATAGCCGATTTTATTCAGGGTAGAAGACCAGCAACAGTGGGATCAGCCCATTACCTGAACAAGATCAAGCTGGCTGATAGGGAGTATTCTAAAATCGTTGATAAGTTTCCGATTCCTCCTTAATTTTTTAGGATAGTTTCTGGAAATTATTTATAATTCTTACCCAATAGCCTCCTACACACCATTACCGCCAAAATTAGGGCTAACGATACTGATACACCAAGTAAGAATCCAGTATGGAAATAGAAATTGTTAGTTCGCCTTTCCCTTTCTATCTTTAGCTTAATAGCCTTTCCTTCAACTTCATCAATTGAACAAACTTTCCTCCCGAATTTTTCAACGCCATACCATGTTGGTTCTATTAACTCAAATTTGTAGATTCTATTTCCAAGTGATAAACTAATGTTATCTGAGCCATTAACTGTAGAATAGAAAACGATCCGCTCTTGGCTTCCTTTCCACGTGGTTACTTTTAAAATTCCATTTTGAACTTCTGGATCTATTGATATGGTTACGTTATAAATTCTGGTGTAATTGGCCGTTAGATCCAGAATAGTGCCGTTTTGTGATCGAGTTACAACTCTTGAAAAACGCCATAACTCATACCAAGACTTGTTGTTAAACCACAGTTTATTCCAACCTGAATTGTTCTTTGGATCACCCACATACAACCAGTAAATAGTTGGGTCTGCCACTACCCAACTATCGTTTATCTTCACTTCAACCCATGCGTGATCTATTCCATTATCTTCAACAACTCTGACTTCAAAGCCTGCACGCTTTGCAACTTCATAGAAAAACGAAGCTAACTCTCCACAACCGCCTACTTTGTAGTAGGCAATCCACTTCGGATCATTATTGTATGGCGATTGTATTGGCCTAATTTTAAGTTTTTCATTTATTGAATAAAACGCATAACCGCCAAGTGAAAAATCCAGATCAATCCCATAAACGTAATCAATATTCTCTGCCTCCCATTTGGCAACCATCTCAAGCTTCTCAATAGTACCTTTTGTAGCATTAGTCCTATCTACAAGCACCTCTATTTCAGATTCGCCTTCAGGAGCAATGTGGAAGTGATACCATAATGAATCAAAATTGAGTAAAATGACAAAACCAAGTAAAATGATAAGTGCAAGCACAATTGCTAATGGTGAAACAACCCCTTTATTTGACGTCATTTCACCCCAATAATCAGCCTGTAATCCTCCTCAGGAATCTCCCTCATCGCCTTGCCCATCAAATGCCCGCTCCATTTCTTTTTGTTCGTGATGAACTTGAGCTTTGGAATCAGAGATTTGAATTCCACAAGCTTATCGAAGATCTTAACAGGCTTAAGTTTGATTCTGAACGGGAAACTTTCATCTCCCATGCCTTTTGGAGTTTTGAAAATCCTGCTTGAATCTCTGAAAACCTCAGAAACTGCCTCGTAAACTGCCACAATTCTTGGTTCTTTAACTTCGTCTTTGATTTTTTCCTGTTTCAGGTAGATGAGCAGTTTATCTCCTGACTTTACCTTTGCTATGGTGTTCTTATGCCTTTCAGGAACTCCCCAGATGTTTTTATTTCTTATTACCTCCCAATTCTCCTCAGTTGTGATGCAGAGCCAGTAAACCATAATAAAAATACTTGCAAATAATATATGTGTTTTTGCTATGTTTCCTCTAACAATTTCTCTATACGCTCTACAAATTCATGAGCAATCCTTATGGCTGACTCTGCCTCTTCCTGTGTTGCAAAATAGGATACATCGTACTGATCAGTATGTCTCGTCTCCCTCAGCCTGTCGAGTAAATCAACCCACTCCCTTTCCAGTTTGTCCGGCTTTACATATTTTTCTTCAAGATACCTTGCAATACAGAAATGACTCTTCTCTCTCCACCCATCTCGAAAGAGTATGGCTCTTGCTGAATGGAACATTGCCAGATATGACGAAATCAGGCAGTTATCATACAATCCATGTTCCAAGCTTTTTTCAGCATCAAAAAGCCACTTTTCTGCCCTTTTCATGCTCTGCCTTGCTTTACCTACTGAAGGGGTTACTCTTCTCAGTAAACCTCTCCTAACGCATTCTTCAAAATCCAAGTCTCTCACCCCACACAACGAATGAATTCAGGAGTTCACAGTAGAAAATGGGATCTTCTTTTCTCAGTCTTTCTATCCTCTTCTTCGTTAGAATAAGCAAATGTGCATGTTTTCCAATCTCATCCGAAATCTCTCTCCCCACTCTTGCAATTTCCCTCTCTTCAGGGTACTCATCAACAACTATCCAGACATCCAGATCGCTATCTTTCGTGTTCTCACCCTTTGCAAAGCTTCCGTAAATCCCCACGCTTGTCATCCACCCCTTTCTGTGCTTTTCAAGAGCCTCAGTGATTTTTGCAATGTTCAGGAGTATTTTGATAGCCCTGACGTTTGGAGAGTCCAAAAGAACTTTGTATTTCCTTCTCTCCTTTTTCAGAATGCCTTCTTCTTCAAGCAAATTGAAAAACTGCGAGACAAACCCCTTGCTTCTTCCAAGCAGTTTGGCTGTTTCTTCAACTCCAACAAATTCTCTTTCAATTATGAAGGCTAAGGTTTCAACTCTCTTCTTGCTGGACATCACTCTCCATATGTTCATGATTTATGAACTATTAGTTCATGATTTATGAACTTTTTGTTCGTGATTTATGAACTAACATGCTGAATGTCTTCCCTTTACCAGCTCAATGAATGGTGTTGAAATTTACTTAATTTGGAATGAACACTACTTAGAAGGTCATATAATTCTCGCAGGAACTCACCACGAAATATTAGAGGGATTTAAAGTGCTATTCCTAACATGAATTGTGCTAATCAGACATTACAAAAATTGGGGGTGTATGAATGGAGCAGCACTACTCATCCAGAGTGATGAATCCATTATTGATTCAACGCATAGAAGAGTTCAAAAAAACAGGAAACCTATTAGCGTTGATAAATGAGTTGCTTCTGGGCTACTCTGAAGGAGGGATAGATCTGAATAACATCTCAATGGAGATGGTAGAACTCAGAAAGATAAAAGAAGGTTTTGTGGAGGTTAAAAATAAGATCAAAGAATATCTTGGAAAAATCGGAGAACTTGAAGCTAAATTTCAAAATAATATAATTAATAGTAGAACCAACGAGATAAAAAAATAAGCTCCTTCCAAAGCTTATAAGCGAATTTGAAGATGTAAAAGGATATCGACAAATTCCTCAAAACTGCAGAGAAGAATGGGAGAAAACCAAAAGATCTGATTGTTAACAGACTCTATAAATGGGCTCGTGAGAATAATATAAGCGTCAAAGAAAGCTGAGACATTCTGCTTAAAACCATTCCTGAAGTTGAGAGTTTGCTTAATTAAAATTTTCTATTTATTTTATTATTTTTTAATCTCTAAGTTCATGAGGGAGTATAAGCTAAATTGATTGTTACTATCACATTGATTGTGTTATTAATAATACGCCAACATATTAATAATATATTAGGTTTGGAGTATATCCTTTCGTAAACATTTGTTTAAAAATATAGAACTAATATTCTGTTACTTTTAGAGTGAAAGTCGGAGACCTACCAAACGAATCCTTTTTTAATGCAAACTGTAGAAACCCTATTGGGGTTGAATTATGCCAAGTCTGGATAACTTTGTTGATATCGGTACTCGTGAGCTAACACCCGAGTTTGAGAATCAGCTATGGAAGGCTGCAGATAAACTGAGGAAAAAGGTAGAAGTGCACCAGTACAAATACATTGTTCTTGGGTTAATATTTCTCCGTTACTTAACTTACGCATTCAATGAGAGAAGAATGGAATTGAAGAAGCTGTTTGCAGATGAAAAAAGCGAGTATTTCTTGGATGATGCAGAGATGAGAGAACTTGCTTCGGAAGACGAAGATTACTACCTCGAAGCAGGAATTCTGTATATCCCAGAAGAGGCAAGATGGGGTTATCTTGTTAAAAATGCCAATCAACCTAACATAGCCGAGATCATAGAGAGAGCAATAGAGATTCTCGAAAATAAATACCCTAAGCAGCTCAGAGATGTAATTCCCAAGGTTTACACGAGTTCAAATCTGGATCATTATGATCTCTCCTTCCTCATAAATCTCTTTTCGAAAATAAATTTTGGCTACGATCACAAAGCCAGTGATATATTTGGTAGAATTTACGAATATTTCCTTGGGAAATTTACAGAGCTTGAAGGTAAAAGGGGAGGTAAGTTTTACACCCCACGCTCGCTTACAAGGCTTATTGTTGAAATTCTCGATATAAAAGGGGGAAGAATGTTTGATCCGGGATGTGGGAGCGGTGGATTCTTTGTTTCGGCTATAGAAAAGCTTGAAAGAGAGGGGATTGATAAATTTAGCCTGCAGATCTATGGGCAGGATTCAGATCAGATGGCTTGGAAGCTTACGAAGATGAACCTCGTTATCAGAGGTGTTGAAGGAGAGATAAGAGTTGGGGATAGCTACCATGACGATAAGTTCTATGATATGAGATTTGATTTTGTAACTTCTAATCCACCCTTTAACGATAGCGAGTGGGGGGCAGATAGGATAAAGTCAGACGATCCGAGATTGAGGATTAACGGTTACAAGGTTCCTGTTCCCCCAAATAATAATGCAAACTATATGTGGATCCTGCACTTCATTTACCATCTCGCTCCAAATGGAAAAGCAGGATTTGTTATGGCAAACGGAGCATTATCCGCTGGAGGGGTTGAAGGAGAGATAAGGAAGACAATTGTTGAAGCTGATCTAGTCTATGGAATTGTTGCATGTCCACAAAAGCTCTTTTACAATGTATCTCTGCCAGTATCACTCTGGTTTGTAAGAAAAGGGAAGTCAGAACACATGAAGGGGAAAGTGCTGTTCGTAAATGCCAAAGATCTCTTTGAGCCAATTTCAAGAAGGCAAAATGTGATGAAAGATGAACACATCTCAAAAGTTGTGGAGAAATTCAGGCTCTTTGAGGAAGGAAAACTGGATGAAATCGATGAGGTTGGATTTGCCAAGGTTGCAACAATTGACGAGATAGCGAAAAACGGTTATGTTCTCACTCCCGGAAGATACGTTGGAGTTAAGCTCGATTTCGATGATGAAAGGAGCTTTGATGAGAAGATGAGGGGCTACAGTGAGGAACTTTCACGGTTGTTGAAAGAAGAGGAGGAACTAACAGAAAAAGTTAAAGAAGTTATAAAATCATTAGGATATAAGGTTAAGGTGTAGGTTATGAAGCTTGAGGAGGTGATAAAGAGAATAAAGGAGAACGAGGATTTGCTTAAAGAGAGATTTAAAGTTAGAGAAATAGGAGTGCTTGGTTCTGTTACAAGGAGAGAGAAAAAAGTAAATGATATTGATGTAATTGTAGAGTTCAGCGAGCCTGTAGGTTGGGAGATTGTGGATTTGAAAGAATTCCTCGAAGATTTACTTGGAGTAAAGGTTGATTTGCTGACCAAAAAGGCAGTTATGAGCAAACCAGCATTCTGGAGGTCTATTGAGAAGGAGATCGTGTATGTCTAAGCGGAGTCCTGAACTTTTTATTCAGGATATGCTCGAAGCTATCGAGAAAATCGAAAGATACACAGAGTCTGTAGAAGACTTGAATGATTTTATGGAAAAGGATATTGTGGTTGATGCTGTTTTGAGGAATCTGGAGATAATTGGCGAGGCCGCGAGAAATATCCCTGAGGAGATAAGAGAGAAATATCCAGAAATCCCGTGGAATAGAGTTGTTGGTTTGAGGAATGTTGTTATTCATGGCTATTTCGTTGTAGATCTCGAAATTATATGGGTAATAATAAGGGAGCAGTTGCCGGATCTTAAAGAGGTCTTTTGAGGATGCTTGAGGAGATTGAGGGGGGAAGAACATGCCTGAAATAAAATTAAGAGTGTTGCTTGAGAGTGTTAACAGAGGAGAAGTGGTATTGCCAGACTTTCAAAGAGATTTTGTGTGGTATCCAGAAGATGTTAGAGAGCTCTTGGTTTCTGTGATCGGAGATTATTTTATTGGCTCTATTCTATGGATGGAAACAACGAAGGAATCGTCACCTTTCGCTCTGAGACTCGTCGAAGGAGTAGAAAAGGTCAATCCAGATGTTAAAATACAGAATCTTGTAAAAGTCGTGCTTGATGGTCAACAGAGGATAACTTCGCTATACTATGCATTTTACCAGCCTGAAATACCTCTAAGAAGTACCAAAAACCCTTACAGGTATTATCTTGATATAGACAAGGCTTTGAGCGGAGAATACGATGAAGCAGTTAAAGGAGTTAGCACTTATTTTAAGAATGAGATAAAGAAGATTGAGAAAGATCCTAATATTATCTCTTTTTCTGATTTTTTAGATTTTAAGAAGCTTGCGAAAAAATATAGCCAAGATGAAAGGTTTACTGAAATTATAGATTTAGTCAATAGAATTTTAGATAGGTACGAAATAAATGTGGTACCACTTAAGTTCCATGAGAACGACCTAGAAAAAGTCGTAGAAACGTTTGAGAGGATTAACAGAACTGGACTTCCACTATCTGTTTTTGATCTGATGACTGCAAAATTATATAACTACAAAATAAACCTTAGGGATTTGCTGAAGGATGCTGAAAATAAGTTTGATTTTACTAAATTCGTCAAGCCTGAATTCATTTTGAAAGTTATGGCATTGATAAGAGATCAGGAGCCAAAAAGAAAAAGTATTCTAAATTTATCCCCACAAAATTTTGAAGAAGATTGGATTGCTGCTTGCGAAGCACTAAAACTTGCTTTTAGAAGAGTTAAAAGCTGGTACGGAGTTCTCGACTTTGAGAACTTGATGCCATATACAACGATGCTTGTCCCACTGGCTGGAATGATCCATTTTCTAAAAGTAAATAGGTTAGATAGGGATGAAAATTACAGGAAATTGGATGTGTGGTACTGGGCAGCTGTTTTCGCTCAGAGATACGACCAGGCAGTAGATTCCAAAACATTTAGGGATTACAAAGATTTTAAGGATTGGGTTCTAAAAGGAAAGATACCGGAATTCATCGAAAAATTTGATCCCGAGGAAATAGATTTAGATGTGGAAAGTGCTTATTCTGCGATACACCGAGGAGTTATCTGCCTAATTGTGGTTAACGGAGCATACGATTTCCTAACAGGACAAGCACCAACTTTTGAGAGGGAGAAAATTCAGATTGATCACATTTTTCCTAGAGCTCATTTCAATGAGAACAGAGTGCTGATTAAAACAATAATCTCAACAAACCAGCGAAAAATAGATAAAAAACCATCAGAGTATTTTGAAAAGCTCGTAAAAGAGAGGGGAGAAGATAAAGTTAAAGAAATCCTGAAAACTCACCTGATACCTCCCGATACTATTGGTGATTTATTAAATGATAATCTAGAAGGATTTATCGAGAAAAGAAAGCAAGCGATAATTGAGGAAATTAAAAAGAGAACAGAGGTAAATAACTGATGTTTTGTGAGGTTCAAACAGGAAACGAAGTTCAAGGAAACAAAAAATTGAGTGATAAAAATGACCGAAGAGGATGCCTTCAGGAAAGCATTTACACAATGTTTGAAGGAGCTAAATATCTCTAATATCGCTATCTCTCTTCAGAAATGCGATTTTGAAAAAATACGAAAAGTACACGATTCTATTCACGAATTCATGTTGATACCCACTCACTTGATAAGCTCCAATGAAATTTTTCAAGCAAAATCAGCATTTCTCATATATCATAGCGAGGCTTTCGATCAGGCACATAGATCTTTATTAGAGGCACTTTCAGGGTATTACAATGCTGCTTATACACTATTGAGGAATACGCTGGAGTTGATTTTAAAGGGTGCTTTTTGGGAGTGTATGGCTCATAGAAACTACAGAGATCGAGCTGAGATTATCAAGAAAACAGGAGTAAAAATCGGAAAATCCAAGATATCACTTGTAGATTGGCTGAATGAGCTCATTAAGCAGAAACCTTCGATAGAAAACGAGTTAGAGAGAACTTCTGCAGGAATTTATGATAAAATTTCGCCTCTTTTTGAGGATGAAACTCTTAGAAAGATTATTCCAAATGTAAAATCAATTGTTAAGCAGCTTGCAGCTTGGGAAATCTTTGGTCCAATTCAGGAGATTATGGACCCTGTGGAGTACGTTTACGACTTTTATAGAGAGTTATCAGCGGATGTTCATGTGGCACCAGATAAAACAAACATTGGTAGAAGGCTCCTCGCCAAAAAAGAGCTGTTCGAAATTGAAGTTATACCAGATGAGCTGAATAAGTATGCTGAAGTTTTACATAGAGTGATGGATATCGGAATAGTTGTTGAGCTGAATATATTAGAGGATATTGTAATCAAAAACGAAGAGTTGAAGAAGTGGCTTAGTGAACGGTTAGTTGTAGTAACGGAGCTGGAGCTGAATTACACATCCACCAAGATTGTGGAGATGACAAAGTGAAAGTGGTAAAAAAGCCAAAACTCAAGTGGAAAACGGAGCTTAAGGAAACCGAAATTTGAGAGATACCACTCTTAGATAGAAAGATAAATATTTGAAAAACGAGACCATCCTACTAACAGAAAAATAAATTCGAGGAAATAGCGAAGAACAATCCCATAAAAGAGTGGTGAAATGAAGTCGCTTGAAGAAGTTGTTAGCGAGATAAAGAAAAACGAGGAGATCATCAAAAAGAAATTTAAAGTCGGGGAAATCGGAGTATTCGGTTCAGTTGTTAGGGGCGAGGAAACAGAAAAGAGTGACATCGATATAATAGTAGAATTCGAGAGTGAGGGTAAGAATTTTGACAACTACATGGAGCTAAAGTTCTTTTTAGAGGAATTGCTGGGTGCAAGTGTAGATCTGGTTTCAAAATCAGCGATAAGGGAAAGGTTGAGATCAAAAATTTTGGAAGAGGTGGTTTATGTCTAATAGAGATGCCAAAATCTTGCTTCATGTGGACAAAATAGAGAGGATTGAATGGTTTACGGCATCTCTCAGCTTTGAAGAGTTTAAGAAGAATGATTTAGTGTATTATGCAGTTCTGAGATGTCTTGAAATAATTGGAGGAGCAGTCAAAGCTTTGCCCGAAGATTTGAAGGAGAGATATAATGAGGTGGAGTGGAGGAAGATAGCAGGGTTTAGAGATGTAATAATTATAGAAAACTTTGCGAATGCACTACCAGCGATGGTTTTAGGCGATCTGGCTGGGTCAATAGTTGCGAATGTAATAGGTGATGAAAGATGAAGTTCCGCTGGGAAACGGAGTTCAAGGAAACAGAGATCGGGGAGATACCGAAGGATTGGGAAGTTAAGAAACTTAGGAAAATGTGTAGCAAAATTCAATATGGGTATACCCAAAGTGCTTCAACAAAGCCAATAGGGCCCAAATTTTTGAGGATAACCGATATTGTAGGTAAAGATAAAATAAACTGGGAAGAAGTGCCGTATTGCAAAATAAATGATAAAGAAAAAGAAAAATATCTGTTAAAAGACGGAGATATAGTAATTGCTCGAACTGGGGCTTATGTTGGGAGTAGCATTATAGTGGAGAAACCACCTGAGGCAATTTTTGCATCATATCTTATTCGCATTCAGTTAGATGAAAACAAAGCCTCTCCAAAATATATCTACTATGTTCTCAGATCTGGCTATTTTGCCGAATATGTTAGAGCCTCCTATGGTGGATCAGCCCAGCCCCATGCAAATGCTAAGGTCTTATCATCAGTTGATATACTATCTCCAGAAGTAGGAGAACAAACCCGCATAGCAACCGTCCTCTCATGGTTCGACGACCTGATAGAGAACAAACGCAAGCAGAACGAGATTTTAGAAAAGATGGCGATGGCAATATTCAAGAGCTGGTTCATTGATTTCGAGCCTTTTCAGGATGAGGAGTTCGTTTACAGCAAAGAGCTGGACATGGAGATACCGAAGGGGTGGGAGGTTGGTGGGCTGAAAAATATCGCAGAAGTTATAATGGGGCAATCTCCGCCATCCAAATACTACAACCAAGAAGGAGAGGGTCTACCATTTATTCAGGGAAAGGGGCAGCTTGGACAATATACTCCATACACTGAGGTATACACTACCCAAATTACCAAGCTTGCAAAACCATTAGACGTGTTGGTAACTGTAAGGGCGCCAATCGGAGAAATAAATATTGCAGACAATGAATATGTTATTGGAAGGGGTTTGGCCGCCCTTAGGAGTAAATTTTGGCCATATCTCTACGTTTACTTGAGGATTTACAATGAGGTTTTAAAATCATTCGAAAGAGGAACAACCTTCGATGCTATAACGAAACCCGAATTAGAGGGTATCAACATCCTCATTCCACCACAACCAATCCTCCAACGCTTCCACTCTCTCGTCGAACCACTCTTCCAGAAAATCCTCCTCAATCAGAAGCAAATCCTCACATTAAAGAAAATCAGAGATACCTTGCTCCCCCAGCTCGTATTTGGGAAGTTGAGAATAGAGGAGTTATGAAAATATTGCATCTTTTCAGAACTTGGATCTCCAAAATTCTCATATACCTGTGGATGGATATGTAAACATATGGATGCTGAATTGCTAAAAAGGGTTGACAGACTGGAAAAGAAGCTCGATAGAATTCTCGAAATACTCGAAGACGAACTAACCGAAGAAGAAGTGGAAGAACTCAACAGGATAAGTGAAAGAATGAAGAAGGGCGAAAAAGTGCCTTTAGACAGTCTCTTATGAAGATCTACCTTGACAGGGATTGTACAAAACAAATAAAAAGGCTCAAAAAAGATGAAAAATTAAGAATTCTGAGAAGGTTAAAAGCTCTTGAAATTGACCCATTTCTTGGGAAAAAACTTAAGGGTAGAGAGAATACATATTCACTAAGAATTGGTAAATTTAGGATAATATACGAAATTCACGTAGATCTGGGTGAAATCTGGGTTCTGAAAATTGATAAAAGAGAGAGGGTTTATGATCGAATTTGATTTTGTGAACTGGGAGTTTGAAGTATAATCTCCATCAGATCTGAAAGGTTCAAGGCTCTCGTAGTTTGAACTTGAGTGATAGGGTGAATAAATTTCAAATTTCTGATTTAGCGATTCTACGGTTATCTTGAAAAATAGCCTCCTCTAAAACATTTGTATCTTGGTCAAAACTTTGCCAGCTCTCATAGTTTTCATTTCTTAAACTTACACTCTGAATGCAAAAGTCTTTATAAATATCAAAACGAAATTTGAAAAGAATGTCAGCTCAACTTACCGAAGAGTACATGGTCGAAAATCACGCAGTGAACGTTTTCAAAAAACTAAGCTATGAATATGTTCACGGTTCCAAATTAACTCCAGATACTAAGGAAAGGGAATCCTACAGAGATGTCATTCTGAAAAACCGCTTTATCAACGCCATCAAGAGGTTAAATCCGTGGCTTAACGAAGATATGGTCGAAAAAGTTTACCAACTGGTTTCGAACATAGACCACCCTGATCCAGTAACAAGAGGAAAGATGTTTTACGATATGCTAACTTCAGGTGTGAAGCTCACTTTCAAAGAAAATAGAGAAGAGAGAACCCGTCTTGTTAAGCTTATCGATTTCTCAAACCCCGATAACAACGACTTCCTTGCAGTAAATCAGTTTGAGGTTGAATACTACTACGAACATGGGAGATTCAGAATACCCGATCTTGTTGTGTTTATAAACGGCATTCCACTTGCAATTTTCGAGTTTAAAGGTTTTAATTCAGGAGATACTGCAAAAGATGCCTTCAACGATCACAAAACAAAAAAAGAAGACATTCCTCAACTCTACCAGTATGCACAGGTTTTGGTTGCAAGCGATGGGCTTGAAACAAAATACGGCTCTCCCACTTCTGACTGGGAACGCTTTTTCGTCTGGGAGGGAATAGAGAGCGATGATGACATTGAGGTTCTCGAATTCGAAGATGATTCTGGGAAATACGCAATTTACAGATGGAGAGGCAAGGAACTGACAGGTCTTGACATTCTGCTATTCGGTTTATTCAACAAAGAACGCTTTCTCGAGTTCATTGAGGATTTTATCATTTACGACAAATCGGGAAAAAGGCTGATTAAGATTGTCGCCACATACTACCAATTCTACACTATAAAGAAAGCTGTTGAGAGAACTTTTAGAGCTATTGTTTTCGGAGATACTCCGGAAGAGAGAAGAATCGGTGTTGTTTGGCACACTCAGGGCTCAGGTAAATCGCTTACCATGCTGTTTTATGCCAGAAAGGTAATAAAAATCCCGGAACTCGACTACCCACTGCTCATATTTCTAACAGACAGAAGAGAGCTTGATGAACAGCTTTACGGTGTTTTTGCAAACGTTTTTCCGATTGCAAAACATGTTGAAACGATAGAGGATCTTCACAATACCGTTAGAGAGACAAGAGGAGGCATAATATTTGCAACGATCCAAAAATTTGGGAGAAAATCGAAAGAGGAAGAGTACCCTCTGTTAACGGAGAGAAAAAACATAGTAATTATCGCAGACGAAGCCCATCGAAGTCATTACAGGCAATTTGCCGAGAATTTAAGGAGAGCGATTCCAAACGCCTCTTTTCTGGGCTTTACAGCCACACCAGTAGATTATGAAGATCGATCCACAATTCTTGTTTTTGGAGATTACATCAGCGTTTACTCCATCGAGAAGGCAAGAAGACATGGTGTTGTTGTTCCCATCTACTATGAATCCCGCCTCTCCGAGCTTCATTTAACCAATGAGTTCATAGATCTTGAATTTGAGGAGATTTCGGAAAGAGTTACAGCAGATCCAGAAGAGAAAGAATCGATCAAGAGAGCTTTTGCAAAACTTGAGAAAATAATGCTTATTGAGAGATACATTCAGAGCGTGGCAAAAGACATTGTTGAGCATTTCAACAAAAGGTTGAAAGAGTTTGACGGAAAGGCTATGGTTGTTACTATCAGCAGGAAAGTTGCTGTTGAACTATATGAGAGGATAATTAAGCAACCAAACGCACCGAATGTTGCGGTTGTAATGTCTGGAAACAAATCAAAGGATCCGGAAGAATTTCATGAGCACATAAGAACCGGAAAGCAATTGAAAGAACTCGCTGATAAGTTCAAAGATCCCGAATCTGACCTGAAAATGGTTATAGTTGTAGATATGTGGCTTACCGGCTTTGATGTCCCATGCCTTCATACAATGTACTTCTGGAAACCAATGAAGAACCATTCTCTCGTTCAGGCTATTGCGAGAGTAAATAGAGTGTTCAAGGATAAACCGGGAGGGTTGATTGTCGATTACATTGGTATTGCAGACAATTTGAGGAAATCCCTGTCAAAATACGCTTTGGAGCAGATAAAAGAAACTCTCACCGATATAAAAGAAGTTCTCGTCTTACTTAAGGAGAAGCACGATATTCTTTGCTCATATTTCGCTGGCTTGAACTTCAGAGAGTGGAAGAAAATGAGTTCAGAAGAGCTTTCGAGACTGACAGCTCAGGCTTACGAGCGAGTTGCAAAAGATGAAGAAACGAAAAAGAGGTTTGTTAAGAATTTTGTTGCATTGAAAAAGCTTTATCTGCTCGCCTCACCCCATCCCGAAGCAATAGCAATCAAAGATGATCTGGCATTCTTTGAAATGATCAAGAAGATGATCGTGAAGTATTCAGTGAGGAGAAGAAGAGACATATCCAAAGAGCTTGAAAGTGAAATTACAAACCTCATTTCCAAAAGCATCATAGCAAAAGAGCCAATTGATGTGTTTGATTTGTTACAGAAAGAAAAGCCTGAGATCTCTCTGCTATCTGAAGAGTTTCTTAAAGAGCTTGAAAATCTTGAATACAAAAGTTTAGCAGCAGATTTACTGTTAAAAATACTCCATGACAGGATAAGAGTTAAGATGAAAGTTAATCCGTGGAAGTTCAAAAGTTTGTACAAAATGCTAAACGAGTTGATTGAGAAACACAATACGAAAATAATAGAGGTTTCAGAAATGATTGCAAGGCTCGTTGAAATTGCAAGGGAAGTAAGAAAGGCAGAGGAAGAAGGTAAGAAGCTCAATATGACGGATGAAGAGTATGCTTTTTATTCTTTACTGCTTTCATATCCTAACCTCCCAATCAGAGATAAGGAGAGAATTGAGAAGATAGCAAGAGAAATAGCAAATCATCTTTCTGGATATGTAAAGAGTTCAGAGTGGAAGAGAAAAGAATATATGAGAGCAAGAATAAAAGCAGAAGTTAAGCGCATTTTGATGAAGCAGGGCATTAAAGATTATAGTATCGTGGATGAACTATCGAAAATCATTATTGAGCATGCTGCGGTTATGGAGTAATCTAATGGAACCAATCAAAATTTTATGTTGAGTTGAACAACCCCCCATAAATGTTGATCTAAACTGTTGATTCTCTCAATCATATCGTTCAGAATTCATATGACAGATTGAACTTTTGTTGATTGAAGTAAATTAACTCAACTGTTGAGTTGATCAACTCAACTTTTAATCTATGCTGATCAATGTTGATTTCAGTTGAGCTTTCGGAAAACATGTTGATTGAATCAACAAATCAAAATCAATGTTGATCAACATTTGATTTGATCAAAAAGTGTTTCCAAAAGTTGAATGTTGATTTGAGAGGTTATTCAGCATCCCCATATTGAATCTCTCTATCCAACAGAATTCTGGAACCAATTTGCTGTTCGCCTTTGGTTAGTCGGAGTCCTCTATAAATTAATATCTTAGCAAGTGTGTATAATCGTCAAATCAGTTGAGAAGCCATACAACAGTTTGATATGCTTCTTGTTTGGTTTTGAAATCATGTGCTCAAATTCTTGTGTGTGCTGGTTGAGCATCTTTAAGGTTATAGTTCAATAGCTTTAGTTAATTCCTCACCAAGATATTTCCAGAGGCAACAATATTTCGCTAAAACATGTTCTTTAAGCTCTGCCAAACCTCATTGTCTACATGAACGCTTATTTTCGTTGGATTCTTCATTAGAATTACCTTTTAGAACTTGATAAAACATGCAAGTTTCTTCTATCTTGCAAAAAATGAACGAAATTTTTGCAGCTTTCTTCCATGGAAGAAACCTTTCTTCCTTTCTTCCATCTTGCAAGAAATAAGATATTAATAGAAATCAGTTTATGCAGCTTGGAAGAATTCTGCACGAAAATATTTACCCTTGAGCTTTTTTAGCCCCTTCACTACCTCACCAGAGGGATCTTAATCTGTTCCTTTTCACCTTTAACGATATATCCTTTCTTGGGGTTGTTAGTATCCCCAGCCCATCTACGGTGAATTCACCACGAAACGCTTAAGACCTTCACATCCCCATTACGTTCATGCACGAACGTGTACGAACGTATGATGGATCAACACTTAGAGAGAAGTTTTCGCCCAAAAGAGCCAGAGAACTAAAGGATTTGCATGTTACAATTTCTAAAGAGAACTATATATTTCTAAAAGAAAATTTCAGAGGGAAGATTTCAGAGACTATAGATAAGTTCGTGGACTTCCTCAGGACTGGAAAACCAGTAGAAATCCAGATTTTTAAAATAGAAGGTTTTAATGGGCTCGGGGAGATTCGAACTCCCGACCTCCTGCGTGTGAGGCAGGCGTCATAACCACTAGACCACGAGCCCTCACATACTCTTTTCTGAAATTTGTATTTGAATATTTTGGTTCTCTGACTGCCGGGTTCCGAAAAATGATCTCATTTAATAAAAATGGCAAAATCGATTAAACCATCTCTGAAAGATCTCTGTAATAGTCGAAAAGATCAAATCCAAATTTAATTGATCTTTTATCCTCTGAGAAAAGAGCTCTGGAAAAGTCGTAGTTGCCTGTAACATCTCTGAATACAACTATAAGACACTTTTCTGAAACTATAAGCCCGATATCAATCCTAACTGTTGCTCTAAATACCTTCAGATTGCTTTTCCGGTTGAAGTTCCCATATCTGTTGATAACTAACTCCAATTCAGAGTTTCTGAGCCTTTCAAGAAAGAAATTGAGCTGGCGATAATCAACTTCTGAAAAAAGAAAGCGTACTTTTTCCGAGCCCCTCAGCTTTTTCATGCATGTTTTGTTGATGTCAAAATCCTCCGGGAATATTAGTGAGATGGGGTTAGATTCCTCAAGCTCATGTAATCTGGCATAAAACTCCTCTGGAAAGCTGATTCGATGGACGGGGAAGCTTTCTATCAGTCTCGAAAGGGTGTTGAGATTTGAGAAAAAATTGCGTGTTATGTGGAGAATGGCACTTCCAGCACTCGTTAGCCTGTATTTTCCGCTGCTTCTTTCCACCAGACCCATTGTTTTGAGCATAGTGATATCACTGTAAATGGTTGATTTTGGGTATCTGTCCAACACACTTTCGAATTTGCCTGAATTAATATTCTGGAGTATATCCACCACCCTCTGATGAGTAATAATCTTCACATCAATGTCAAACTGTGACATAAAAACATACTACTATAATATGTATATCAAATTTTTGATTTTTCTGATCAATATGCTTAATCTATTACAAAAACTGTTCTTGAAATGATGAAAATATAAATCTGAAACTTATTTTTTGTAAATCAAATTATTGATCAGTTCACAGTCTTTCCAGAAGTTTTGCAGAATTATCATGCAGTTACATGCCTGTAAAGAAGAATCTACTACCAACACCTACAATATTTCGGAATTCATTTATTTCTAATCATCCATAAAATAACTTCCAAATCCGCAGAACTGGGGCTATTGATTTAATATTTTTTTAAGTTATGATAAAATAATTAAAAATTCTTTAAAATTTAGATAATCGGGTGTATTTTTATCCACCAAACGGCAAATTAACAGCAAAAATTTTTATATCTTGAAATCTCAAAATACAGGGGTGAATTGTATGGTTTCTTTCGAGATTTCAGATAGGTTGAAGTCGCTTCCGCCATATCTTTTTGCTGAAATTGACAGGATGAAGGCAGAGAAGATAAAAGAAGGTGTGAAGATAATAGATTTTGGAGTCGGAGATCCTGATTTGCCAACACCACCTCATATAGTTGAGGCTCTCTGCAATGCGGCTGCAAAGGAAGAAAATCAGAAGTACCCCTCATATGAGGGTATGCTAAGGTTCAGAGAGGCTGTTGCAGAATATTACATGAGAAGGAAAGGTGTCAGGCTCAACCCTGAGGATGAGATTATCTCGCTGATAGGCTCAAAGGAAGGGATCGCACACCTGCCACTTGCCTTCGTAAATCCTGGAGATTATGTCCTTGTTTCCGACCCAGGATATCCTGTTTACAGTGGTGCTACGATTCTCACAGGAGGAATTCCTTACCCTATTAGGCTTGAGGAGGAGAGAGGTTTCCTCCCCGATTTTGAAAAGATTCCACCTGAAATTGCGAAAAAAGCCAAGATAATGTTCCTGAATTATCCCAACAATCCAACAGGAGCTATGTGTGGGAAAGAGTTCATTAAAGAAGCTGTGGACTTCTGTTATGACAATAAAATTATTCTTGCTCATGATGCTGCCTATACAGACCTCTATTTCGAGGAGCGCCCGATCAGCTTCCTTGAGATTGATTCTTCATTTGATGTGGTGATTGAATTCAACTCCCTTTCAAAAACATACAACATGACCGGCTGGAGAATCGCCTTTGCGGCTGGTAACAGGGAGGCAATTAACGGGTTGCTGAAGGTTAAAACAAATGTTGACAGTGGAGTCTTTCAGGCGGTTCAGGAGGCTGCAATAGCTGCCCTTACAGGGAGCGATGAGGTTATAGACCGGAATAACAGTATTTACAGGGAGAGGAGAGATGTCCTGATTGAGGGGCTAAAAAAATCTGGAATGGAGGTTCACATTCCAGGAGCGACATTTTATGTGTGGTGTAAGGTGCCAGAGAAATACGACAGCATGCAGTTTGTAAAGAAGCTATTGAATGACACCGGAATTCTTGCTACTCCTGGTGTTGGATTCGGTGAGGGTGGAGAAGGGTACATCAGATTTGCCCTTACAAGAGATGTTTCAGTGATAAGAGAGGCTGTTGAAAGGCTTGAAAGTTTCGAACTGTAATTTTAATTTGAGGGGATTCTGATGTCCTTTGGTGTTGAAGATGGGATTCTTTCCATTGATGGAGTTAGAGTTGATGAAGTGGTTGAGAAAACAGGCACACCCGTTTACATAACCAGCTACAGCAAGCTACTGGAAAACATTAACGCTTACAGGAAAGCATTTCCGGAGCAGAAAAAACTCTATGCAGTTAAAGCCAACTACAATCTGGCAATTCTCAGGATAATAGCAAAGGAGGGTTTTGGAGCAGATGTTTTCAGCCATGGTGAGTTATATCTTGCCCTGCTTGCTGGTTTCAAGCCTGAGGATATACTTTTCAATGGAAACAGTAAAAGTGATGAGGAGATTCTTGCTGGAATCAGGGCTGGGGTTGGCTTCAGTGTGGATAGCCTTGATGAGCTGCATACGATCTCAGAAATAGCGTTGAGTGAGGGAAGAACAGTAAAGATTGCCTTCAGGGTCAATCCTGATGTCTCTCCTGAGACCCACCCAAAAATAGCAACCGGACTTCGGACTTCCAAATTCGGTATACCCTGGGAGGATGTGGTTGATGCTTACAGAATCGCCTACGAACTGCCAAATGTGGATCCTGCTGGAATCCACTGCCATATCGGCAGTCAGATTCGTGAGGTTGAGCCCTTTGTTGAAGCGATGAACAGGTTATTTGATATCTCAGCTGAGATACAGGAGATTGGAATTAAGCTCGAGTTTATGGATATTGGTGGAGGACCAGGAATTGACTATGATGGAAAGGGAGCTCTGAATCCTGATAATTTTGCTGAAGCCATCATCCCTGTTTTCAGAGAAAGAAAGAAGGAAATCAACGAGAGTCTTGAACTCTGGCTTGAACCGGGAAGAAGCATAGTTGGAAACACAACTGTTCTGATTACAAGGGTGAATTCGGTCAAAAAGGCATATAAAAACTTTGTTGCTGTTGATGCTGGTTTCAACACACTCATCAGACCTGCAATGTATGGTTCTTTCCACAGAGTCAGTGTTGCCAGTAAAATCGATCGGGAGGCAGAGGAGACATACACTATCGCAGGGCCGATATGTGAGAGTGGAGACATCCTTGCAGAGGACAGAAAGCTGCCGAGAGTCGAAAAGGGTGATCTGATAGCGGTTTATGATGTGGGTGCCTATGGCTTTGTGATGAGCAGTCAGTACAATGGAAGGCCGAGGTGTGCAGAGGTTCTTGCAAAGAATGGAGAATTCCACATAATAAGAGAAAAAGAAGATATAGGAGATATACTAAGCAAACAGCGAATTCCAGAGTTTCTCTTTTGATTTTTCACAATCAAGCTTCACAGAGCTCTCCGTGATCATCCATTTCTCCTTTTTCCATTTTTTCGAGCTCTTTTTCCAGTCCAAGCTCCTTTATTCTGTCTATTCTATCATTCCTTCTAAGATAATCCACAATTGCTCTTCTCAGACCATCTGCTGCAAGGTTTGAACAGTGCATTTTCTGTGGTGGGAGACCACCGAGAGCCTCTGCAACACTTTGCCTGGAAATTTTGAGAGCCTCCTCAATGGTAAGCCCCTTGGCAAGCTCGGTAACAATTGAGCTTGTTGCTATTGCTGCTCCACATCCAAAGGTCTGAAATTTGATGTCTGAAATTCTATCATTATCCACCTTTATCGTGATTTTCATCAAATCCCCACAGACGGGGTTTCCAACCTGCCCAACTCCGTCGGCATCCTCGATCTCGCCAACATTTCTGGGATTCCTGAAATGTTCCATAACCTTTTCTGTATACATACTCAACCACCTTTCTTTTTTTTGTAGAGAGGAGACATCTTTCTCAGTTTTTCAACCACCATTGGGAGAACTTCCATCAACCTGTCAACATCTTTTTCAGTGGTCTCCTTTCCAAGGGTGAAAAGGAGAGAACCATGAGCCTCTTCATGTTTAAGTCCGCACGCCATCAAAACATGGCTTGGTTGAAGGGTTTTAGAGGTACAGGCAGATGCAGTTGATGCATATATTCCCTCCATATCAAGACTGAGAACTAGAGACTCACCCTCAATATAGCTGAACCTCACATTCACATTGTTGGGAAGTCTCAGCTCAGGATGACCATTGAGGTACGTATCCTCGATTTCGAGCATTCTTCTTATCATCTCATCTCTCAACTTCTCTTCCCTCTCAGCCTCCTCTCTGTACTCTTTTTCAGTAATTTCAGCAGCAACACCGAAGCCAACAATCCCCGGAACATTCTCAGTCCCGCTCCTATACCCTTTTTCCTGCCCCCCTCCGACAATTATAGGCTGCACTCTTACACCTTTCCTTACGAAAAGCCCTCCAACACCTCTCGGTCCGTATATATCGTTTGATGAAAGTGTAATCATATCGGCATTCATTCTGTCTGCATTAACATTGATTTTACCCAGTGAAGCTGTAGCATCTACATGGAAGACTATTCCTTTTTCCCTTGCAATCTCACCAATTTCCTCTACTGGCTGAATTGTGCCGATTTCATTGTTTGCATGCTGAACAGTAATGAGGATTGTATCTTCTCTTATGCTTTCTTCCAGCTCATCAACCCTCACAATTCCATTTCTATCTACCGGAATGTATGTGACATCAAACCCGTTTTTCTGAAGAACCTTGCATGAGTTTATAACAGACATGTGTTCTATGGAGGAAGATATGATGTGTTTTCCCTTTCCTCTGTTCCGCATTCCAAAACCTATTATTGCAAGATTATTTGCCTCTGTTGCTCCTGAAGTGAAAATGATTTCTCCATCTTCTGTTCCAATTAATCTCAAAATCTTTCCTCTTGCCTCATCAAGGGCTGACCTTGCTTTTAGACCCATTGAGTGAACGGATGATGGATTTCCTATCACATCAATCATGTAAGGTATCATCGCATCTATGACCCTCCTATCAACGGGACAGCCACTTGCATAGTCAAAATAAGCCATAAATCCTCCCTCTTTTACCCCTCTTTTATTCATCTCTATTCATCTTTATTTAACTCGCCTTATATAGAAATGAAACTCACGGCTCACCTTTTCCACTCTAATCAGCTCATGTCCAGTATGTTTTGCCCATGCTTTTATATCCTCCTCAGAGGATGGGTCATCGGCAATTACTTTAAGAATCCCCCCTACACTGATATTCTCGATCTCCTTTCTTGTTCTTAACACTGGTTCGGGGCAGAACAATCCAAGACAGTCAACAACCCTATCTGGAGTTATATCACCCATAAATTTTTAGTAGTAGGATAACATACTTAAAGGTTACTCCCCCTATCTCACTTTCACCTCATAAGAATGAGCCTATTTTCAATAAATCGACAGATTTAAATTCCCTGCCACGCCTTACTTTTCGGTTCAAATAAGCGATTCAGACGCACCGTTAATTTAAAATACCTATTTGATTTCCGCATTTAATACAGCTCAAAAAATCCCGTAGGAGGCTTTTAGCCGCGGGCACTACGGTGGTGAAAATGCTTGTGGAAAAGGAAAAGGTAAAAAAAGCTGTGGAAGAAGCAATAGAGAACTCAAAGAAGAGAAATTTCAGGGAGACAGTAGAGATTGCAGTGAATCTGAAAAATCTTGATATGAAGAAGCCAGAGAACAGGATAGATGCTCTTATAACGCTCCCACATGGTCTTGGGAAGGAAAGAAAGGTGGCAGTTTTTGCAAAGGGTGATACAGCCCTTAAAGCCAAAGAAGCAGGAGCTGATGCAGTTTTCTCACCTGATGATATAGACGAACTGGCAAAAGATAAGAGAAAGTTGAGAAAAATTGCCAATGAGATGGATTTCTTTGTTGCTGAAGCTCCTCTAATGCCTGAAATTGGTAAAAAGCTTGGCCCGATTCTTGGTCCAAGAGGTAAAATACCTCAGCCAATTCCACCACTTTCAGACCCGACACCAATCATAAAAAGGTTAAAGAAATCAGTTAAGGTAAGAACAAGGGATAAAATGACTTTTCACGCTCCTGTTGGTACAAAAGATCTTGACTCTGATATGATTTCTGATAACATCCTTGAAATTCTGAAGTTTGTTGAAAACAAATACGAAAACGCTGTAAACAACCTGAAATCTGTGTATGTTAAGACAACTATGGGTCCTGCTGTGAGGGTGATATAATGGCTGCTGTGAAAGGAGCAATACCGCAGTGGAAGCTCAGAGATGTTGAGGAAATCAGGAAATACCTGAAAGAGTATCCAGTTGTGGGAATTGTGAGTTTCAGGGGTGTGACAGCAGGTCAGATGCAGAAGATCAGAAGGGAACTCAGAGACAAAGTTAAACTGAAAGTTGTAAAAAACAATCTTATCGAAAAGGCTGTTGAGGGTGAGGGAGAATTCTCAAAACTTACAGAATTCTTAGGTGACCAGGTTGCTTTTGTAGCATCAGAGCTTAATCCCTTTAAACTATTCAAGGAGCTTGAAAAAACAAAAGAGCCGTCTCCGCTTAAGCCAAATCAGATTGCACCTGAAGATGTAGTTGTCGAGAAGGGCCCGACTTCTTTCCCGCCCGGTCCGGTCCTGGGTGACCTTCAGATGGGCGGACTCCCGGCTGCTATTGAGAAGGGGAAGATAGTCATCAAGGATACTGTTACTGTTGTTAAAGCTGGAGAGAAAGTAAAACCAGAGGTTGCAAAGGCTCTTGAGTTACTTGAGATTAAGCCAGTAAAGCTCGGTCTTGATACAAGGGTACTGTTGGAAAGCGGGATAATTTTCAAACCCGATGATCTGAGGATTGATGTGGAAGCTGTCTCACAGCAGTTTGCAGAGGCTTACACAAAGGCTATTAATCTCGCAGTCAACTCTGCTTATGTCACACCTGAAACTGCTGAAATACTGATTGCCAAGGCTGTCAGAGATGCGAGAAATCTTGCCATAAACGCTGCAATCTTGGAAAGTGCTGTGATATCGGATCTCATCGGGAAAGCTTACTCTGATATGCTTGCACTCGCATCCCACCTGCCAGAAGATGCTCTCGATGAGGAGTTAACTTCAAAACTTCAGCAAGCTCCACCTCCAGAAAAGGTTGAGGAAGTGAAGGAGGAGGTTGTGGAAGAAAAAGAGGAAGAAGAAGAGGAAGAAGAAAGCAAGGAAGAAGAGGCAATTGAAGGTCTTGGTGCGTTATTTGGATAAAGGAGGTAATGAAGATGGAGTACGTATATGCTGCTTTAGTGTTGCATTCTGCCGGAAAGGAAATAACTGAGGAGAACATCAAAGCAGTTCTTGAAGCTGCGGGTGTTGAAGTGAATGAAGCGAGGGTAAAGGCACTTGTTTCTGCTCTCGAAGATGTGAACATCAATGAGGCAATAGAGAAGGCAAGCTTTGCTCCAGTTGCTGCCGCTGCTCCAGTTGCAGCTGCACCGGCAGAGGCTACTGAAGAGAAGAAGGAAGAAGAGGAAGAAGAGGAAGAGGAAGAGAAGAAGGAAGAAGAGGCAATTGAAGGTCTTGGTGCCCTCTTCGGTTGATTCATTTTTTAAAATATTTGTTGTTTCAATCTTTTTTGGATTCTTTTTTAGACTTTTTTAGCCTTTATTCCAGATCAGAACTAAGTAAAGTATATTCCGGGAGAAAAGAGAGTAAAATGGTGAGATCAGGATATTAATAACTCTTTTCTCAGTAACCTTTCAATTTCTTCACTGTCTGCTTTCAAACACCTGTCTGAAAAGCAAATGCTCCCTTCTCCCACCCTCACTATAATATTGTGGTTGATGTACTTCCTGAGCATTAGAAGCTCTTCCCTGTCAGCTTCAACGATTATTGGAGCGAGGTAGGTTTGCAGAGCAAGCAGATAGCCTGCATCGAACAATCCATGCTTTATCCCTGCATATTTTTTAAGCTGCTCCTCAGCAAATCCAATGTATTCCTGGTTTTCCATCAGATGTCCCAAGGATGTAAGGTTCTGAATAATCTGTGTCAGCGGTGAGCGATGGTTTATGTCGTTGATACTGGAAGTTCCAGTCTTTTCTGAGAAAACACCATCACTGTAGAACTCCTTGATGGCTACATTCATGATCTCAGATGCGATCTCCAAATACTCATCTTTCTGCGTTGCTGTGTAACAATCAATGAGTGCTGAGCTCAGGAAGGCATAATCTTCAAGCAATCCTTCCATCTCATCCTTTCTGTAAAGCACTCCATCGAACCTTTCAAGCATCTTTTTAATTTTTCTTTCAGCTTCCTCAATCACATCGTTTCTTTCAAAGACGCATCCAAAATAAAACATTCCAGACAGCATGATTGAGGAATAGGATGTATAGACATTTCTGTCGATGTTCAGTCCATTAAAAAACCTCATCCTGTAATTTCTGAGCTTATCTTTTGCAGATTCAAGTATGTTATCAAGCTGGACTACCTCGAGGTTCATCATCTCTGCAACCGATTCCTTTGAAGCTATAATTCTCAGATGGTTTCTTCCGTGAAAGCCGCCATCTCTTGTTACCCCATAAAAAAGTTCGAATGCTTTAAGCTCCTCATACTCCAGCACTTCTTCAAGTTCATCATAGCTGTATGTGTAAAATCCACCTTCAACACCCCTGAAATCCGCATCTATGGATGTGAAGAAGCCTGATTCGGTCATCATCATCCTTGCAAAACTCACTATCCCTTCAGCAACATTTTCGTAGTTTTTACCCATTCTGCAGGCTATGGAATAGTTTATCAGAAGCTCTCCATTGTCGTAAATTATCTTCTCAAAGTGGGGTATGATCCACTCTCTGTCAATTGTGTAGCGGAAAAAGCCACCAAATATATGGTCATGAATGCCGGATGCCTGCATCTCATCAAGGGTATGATCAGCAAATTTAATGCTGTCATCGAATCTGGTTTTGACAGATAAAAGAAACCTGATTGCAGTTGGCATTGGAAACTTCTGGGCAAAGCCAAACCCACCATAAACTGGATCTGCAAGAGATAGGATTGAATCAATTCCTTTTTCCAGAATTTTATCCGAAATATCTGAAAAGCTAGTCTGTTTCAATCTTTTCTCAACCTCATCCATTATCTGCGACGCAAGACTCAGTGTTTTCTTCTTCTCTTTTTTGTATGCATTGAGAACGGCTTTCAGAACAGTTAAAAAAGGTGGTTTGCCGAACCTTTCCTCTTTTGGAAAGTATGTCCCCCCATAGAAAACCTTACCCTCGGGTGTTGCAAAGACTGTCAGCGGCCATCCACCCTCACCACTGATGGATGAAACGATCTCCTGATACATTCTGTCTATATTGGGCATCTCATCTCTGTCCACTTTTATACAGATGAAGTTTTCATTCAGGAAGGAAGCTATTTCAGCATCACTATAGGATTCTCTATCCATCACATGACACCAGTGACACCATTTGGCTCCAATATCAATCAGTACTGGCTTATCCTCTCTTCTGGCTTTCTCGAATGTCTCTTTATTATAAGGAAACCATTTAACACCCATGTTATCACACTTTTGAACTCTTGATTTTGAGTCTTTAAAACTATTCCTGAATATTATTCCTGGATGGTAGAAGAACTAATTTTACACATCAACTTAAAATAAGACATTGTGAGATTAAAAAAGTTTTAGTATAGATAATCCCATAGCCAGCAGTAAAGCTGTAAAGAGGTAACAGATGCAGGTGAACGAGAATTCAAAAAGGGTCGAGGAGGAGAACGCATATCATGAAGAACTCAAGGAACTCCTCAATCTCCTTAAGTCTCCTGATCCAGATGTAAAGAAGAAATCTGCCAGAAAAATTGCTGCTTTTGGAGATTTTTTCATACCCGAACTGTTTGAAATGTTGAGATATGGTGATGAGAGTGTAGTTGAGGGAGTGGTCCTTGCTCTATCAGAGATCGGAGAAGATGCGGTGGAACCATTGATTTTTGCCCTTTCTGATGACGAGGAAAAGGTTAGAATGGCTGCTGTGTGGTCTCTCGGACTGATACTGGGTGAGAAGGCTGTGGAACATCTAATAAAGGCTCTTAGTGATAGAAGCCAGAGAGTAAGGACTGCTGCAGCGATTACTCTGGCTAATGTGGAGGCTACAGAGGCGCTGGTGAAAGCTCTAAAAAGTGAGGATTGGAAAGTCAGTTACGGTGCAGGAAGAGCGATAATTGAGGCTGGAAGCAGGATTATACCATCCCTTCTGGAGCATCTGAGCAAGAATGAGTCCACAGAAGACAGAATACTTGAAGTACTGGGGGAAATAAAGGATGAGGTTTCTAATTCTCTTTTTGAGCTGATTAAAGATTATGATGATAAAAGCATTGTAGCTGCAGAGGTAATTTCAAAACTGGATAATACTGCCGAGTACATACATAAAGCCCTCATTTCGGGAAACAGAAGAGTTAGAGAGGCTGCATGTGTTTTGCTCGCATCGATGAGGAGGTATGATCTGCTTATCGATGCACTTGAGGATGACTCGTGGTTTGTGAGGTTCATTTCTGCTGAAGCGCTCTCTGAAGCTGAAGATGAAATTTTGAAAAGAGCAAAAGACTCTCTTTTTAGACTTCTTGAAGATGAGAAGAAGATTGTACGGAATTCTGCTGCAAAAACACTAAGGAGATTGGGCAAATAAAGTCTCATGGTAAATTATTTTCAAATTCTATTTTAGGTAAAATTTTTAATTTATTCACGTACTATCGAAAATTTTTTTCCTAATCATCATATATTTAGCAACTTATATTAATAATTCAATCAGCATACATCCATGGAAAAGCTGATACACTGCCAGACAGTAATGGAGTCAGAAAAGCTTATTAGGCTGAAGAAAAAATCTGGAGAATCTTCAACCAAATATGCGCTTTTCAAAGCAATACAGCATTACATAGAATGTTACCAAACAGAAAATTTTTAAGGAGGGGTTTTAAGTGATTACAACCTGTCCGAACTGCAAAATGAAAATTGAAGAGGGATCTTATGGTCTGAATATTAATACTGGCACATACCGTTGCCCCATTTGTGGTTTCCATATATCAAAGCAAACCTCAAAGTCTGAAGGTTCCTATCTTTTCTGATTTTTTGTTATAAACACAAACTTCAATTCTCGTAGCACAAATTATAAATAATAAAGTGCAGTAGTATTATTAAAGATAAATTTATCACAGTAGGTTGGTTTAATAGATGACACATAACAAAAAAGAAGTTAAAAGACTGGTGGAGGGAGACTGCGAGGAAGTTCTGAGTGTATTTGAACTCCTGATTGAAAATGCACCCTTCTCGGTGACTGGATGGGACAGGAATTTTGCCATAACTCTGTGGAATGAATCGTCAGAAAAACTGTTCGGATGGAGGAACAAAGAAGTCATCGGCAAAAATCTCTTCGAACTACAGATCCCGGAAGAAGACAGAGATACAGTTTACACTAAGATAAAGGAGATGATGGTCTCAGGAAAGCCATTTGAGAATGTGAACAGGGATTTAACCAAAGATGGAAGAGTGTTGACTGTCCAGTGGTTCAACATACCTCTTAAAAATACAGAGGGGGCTGTAGTTGGTGGACTTTCTATTGGAATAGACCAGACAGAAAAAATAAAAACTGAAATTGAGCTTAGAGAGAGTGAAGAGAAGTTCAGAAGTATTTATGAGTACACCACATCTCTCGTCGCAATCCTTGATGAAAAAGGTATATTCATGGACTCAAACCCCTCAATGAACAAATCACTTGGTTTCTCACCTTTAAATAAAAGTCTATTCGAAGTTTATCCTGAAGAGATTGCCAGAATGAAACAGGATTTTCTTGAGAAAGTTATAGAGGAGGAGGAACTACAGATCTTTGAGGACACTGTGGATGACAGAATCTACATAAACACATACATACCTTTCAGGGTTGGTGGGAAAAAAGCTTGTCTGATTATAGCAACGAACAGAACCGAAATTGTACAGCTGAATAGGCTCCTTAGGGCAATCATAAAAATAAATCAACTTATAATTCACGAACGAGATAAATTTCTTCTTCTGAAAAAAGCATGTGATGAGCTTGCAAAACTCCAAGGTTACAGGGTCTGGATAGCACTAAGGAAAAACTCTGACTTCATGGAGGCAGGTAAATCTCATGAAGTACCGACCTGCATTAAAAGGGATTTTGAGTGTGTGAGGATGGTTTTTGAAAAAGGTGAAATTCTTGGTGGAGTGGAAGATTGCCCTTATATTCAGAGTGAAGAGAAGTGCTACATCTTCCCGATGAAGTTCAAAAAAGAGATTATAGGGGCAGGAGTGATTCATTCTTCCAGGATAATCTCACATCAAGAGCAGGAAAGCCTCCAAACAATGTTCTGTGACCTGGCATTTGCAATCGAGGCAATAGAGCTTGAAAGGCAGAAGAAGATTGCTTACAAACAGATTGAGAAGAATATAGAATTGTTTGCGATTCTGGTTGATGCTATAAGAAATCCGATTTCAGTCATCTCGGGTATTACAGAACTGGAACTTGGAGATAGAGGAGACATATCAGAAATACTTCTTGGAGAGGTGAAAAAAATTCAGTTTGTTATAGAAAGACTGGACAGAGGATGGCTGGAATCAGAAGATATCAGGAAATTTCTTGATAGACACAGACACTCAGATGCAGACTGGTAGATAAAAAGTTATAAATAAAAATTTTCGAAACCTCACATGCATGAAATTCACAGATTGCCACACTCACATTACACCTGCTGATGTGGCGGGGAAAATACGGGAAAACTTTGTGAGCATGATTCCCTATCTGGATACGCTCAGAAAATTCTCTGAATCTCCTTCAGAACTCATCAACTACCTTGACAGCTGTGAAATAGAAGCCATAGGAATCATGAACTATCCTTCTCCTGAAACACACGGGATTGGGATGGAAGCTATTGATTCAACTCTGAGGTACTGCTCCGAGTTCAGAGACAGACTCTACCCCTTTGGTAGTGTTCACCCGGTTTTGATGTCTGCTGATGAAGTTTTGAGAAGTCTGGAAACCCAGTATGAAAAGGGTATAGCCGGGATAAAACTGCACCCTGTCCACCAGTACTTCAGACCCTGTGATTACAGAGAAGATGAGAGGAACATGAAGTCTCTCGAGGTGGTCTATGAGTTTGCTTCTGATCACAACCTCTCAGTTCTCATCCATACAGGAACAAGTATGCTGCTCAATGCAAGAAACAGGTTTGGAAACCCGCTATTCATAGAGGATGTTGCAATAGACTTTCCACGGTTGAACATAATCCTCGCTCATGGGGGAAGACCCTTCTGGATGAGGGAGGCTTTCTTCATTTTAAGAAGGTTCAGAAATGTCTGGCTTGATATAAGTGGAATCCCACCGCAAAAGCTCCTGAGTGAGTACTTCCCGCGCTTTGATCTTATATCAGAGAGGTGTCTTTATGGAAGTGACTTCCCGAGTCCCGGTGTGAAAGGGATTAGGGAGAACCTTGAGATTTTTCTCGGTTTGCCATTGAATAAAAAAGTAAAAGAGATCATATGTTATAAAAACTTCAAAAAACTTTACAGAGCTTAAAACAACTAAAAATATTCGGTAAAAATATTCGGTAGCATACCCTATAGATTCTCAAGATTTTTTTTGATCGATCTTATTATATCCAGGTTATAATCAACTTTCTCAATGGCAAGTGAATTAAAATCGTGAAGGTGACAGGACAGATAATGATTGATTGCTTCTATAAGAGAATCTCTCGTATTCATTCCTGTTTTTCTTTTCAGTTCTCTCAGTTTCTCTTCCTCAATAACTGTTTGAGCGTAAACGAATTTCATACACAGATTTCATTGAAGATACAGTTAAAAGTTTTGAAACTGTTAATGATAATAATCAGATGCTGTTAAGATCTGCTGTCATTTCCCCCTTAACGCTGTAAAACCCCTAAAATTCCCTCATCATGACATAACAGCCAATTAACTTTCCATCGTTCCATTTTATGGCGTTGGGAAGTTTTGCAACAACCTCAAAACCCAGTTTTCTGTAGAAGTTTATTGCTATCTGGTTGTTTTCAAAAACTTTAAGCCTTATGAATTTCACATCATCCCCCCACAGTTCCTTTGATGCAGAATAGCATCTGTTGAATAATCTCTTTCCAATGCCTTTACCCCTGTAATCCTTCAGAACGCTGATACCCATCTCAACAATATGACTTTCTCTGAATTCTTTTCTTAAAAAATCGCAACCGCCAACGATTTTTCCGGATTTTTTATCTTCAGCAACGAAGTGAACCACTTTCTTATTTTCGATATCCTCAACTCTTCTTCTGACCCATTCCCTTTCGCTATCGATGTCCTGAATCTTGTCGAGTAGGATGTAGGTTCTTTCTGTGATGAGTTCGTTAATGTAGTTGAGCATCTTCTCCACATCGCTTAGAACTGGTTCTCTTATGATGAGGTCCATGTCTGAGGTTGAGGGGGTTGTGGATTTAATACTTAACGGTTCTCAGGGTTTTTATCATCATTTCTCTGGGTTCTGTAGATATATTGTTGGCGAGATGAAAAATGAAAGTCATTGGTTTATATTTCCACCCGACTATATCTCTACCTGAAACCTGAACCTGAGATAAACTTTATTAAATAAAATTTGGCTGATTTGTTTATGTTTAAAAATAGACTGGTAATTTTATTGATCTTTGTTGTAGTTACAGCAACTCTCGGTTTCCATTTTTTAAAGCAAATATTTCCGACCAACCAACCAAGAGAGGTGACAGAAAATTCTATCATAATTAGGCCCCCTGATATAAAGATAACAAAATACAAAGGAATATGGATGCCCTTCTTAAGGGAAACCAAAATCGCCTTGAGCGATATTGATAACCTTAAATTAGATGGTATCAACATAGTTGCAATTGGGATTAAAGTATGTAAAAATGAGGAGTTCTATGTTTGTGAAGATGAGAATGAAATAAAAAATTCAATAAGTGAGTTTCACAAAAATGGAATCAAAACATTTCTGATTCTGAATACTGCCCATCCGGATAGTGGCATAAACCCGTATTCCTCTGAAGCTAGTGGAAAGCCCCTTCTGGATAAACTTACACCACTCGTATTGAAGTGGGCAGATATATCCGAGGAGTACGGTGTTGAGATATTCTGTCCTGTGAACGAACCACAATTACTGTCTTATAAAAATAAAAAAGATATTTCTGAGTGGGCACAGGAGATATTGCCTGAAATTAGAAGAAGGTATAGTGGCAAGATCGTTTTTCAAATTCAGGGTGCTAAGGAAAATGTGTATAATTTAGCTGGCTATGATTATGTTGCAGATGGAGGACTGACCTGTACAAAGGATATTGTTGATAACCCTGAATGGATAGGGCATTTAATTGATGAGGAACTATCAGCATTGAAAGCAGCATATCCAACCCATAAATATCTGTTCTTTGGTGCAGGTGCTTTTACAGGACCCGATTATTACTGGTGGGAACCAATATCCCCTGAAAACATGAAAGATAATCCACAAGGATGGCCAGAAGACTTTTTTACTGTCTCTTTTGAATCACAGGCTGATTTTTATGACATGTTTTTCAACAAAACATGGGATGAAGTAGATGGATATTTCCTTCCAGTGTATAAAGGCTGGGAATACAGAAACAAACCTGCTGAGGAAGTAATCAGAAGATGGTTTAATAAGGACTAATGAATCCATTAAAAAAATGGTAGCCGGAGTCGGATGGACTGGACAAGAGGAGAGGCAGAGGTATGGGATGATCGTCTGCCATCAAACCCAGCATTTTCCGCCGGCTCAGAGTTTTAATCCCAATATATAATTAAAATAGTTTGTGAAATTAATGATGATGAGGTCTTTTCCGAAAATACCGGTTCATCTGCTGATTCTGGAAAGTTTTCCTTCCTTCAAAAGCTCTTCAGGTGGTATTTCAATCAGGTGGCTTTCATCCCCGCCACCACCATAGACAACATCGTTATCCATCAGCTTCTCATCAATAAAAACCTCACAACCACTTCCGAAGGGTGAAACTCCACCTGCAGAATACCCTGTGAGCGACTTTACTTCCTCCTTTGTTGAAAATCTCAGCTTCTCTCCACATATTCTCTCAAGTTTTTCCCTATCAACCCTTGACTCTCCATCAACAACACCAATTACTCCCCTTCCGCTCTCGGAGACAAAAACAATGGACTTAAAAATCTGCTTCTTTGAGCATCCTACTCTTTCTGAAGCTTTCTCAACAGTTGGAACATCAGGAGTATATATTATTCTCCCAGAAATTCCCCTCTTTTTTATGTATTCCTCAAGCCAGACAGAGTCTTTCTCATCTCGTTTATTCAAATCATCCTGCATGTTTGAAGAAAAAACCATATCCTTTTTAATTTTTTATGTCCTTTGAAACTACTGAATACCATCTTTCCTGACTATCTTAGCATTCTCAGGAGACAAGCCATCCCATATGACCCGGTAACCTAAGAAGTCCACGGCAGCGTTTGCACCCTTCATGCCCAGTATTTCTGTAATCTCAGGAGGTGAAAGACTCTTTATGCATGCTTTGACTTTATTCAGAAGCTCTTTTGGGATCAACCAGCCTTTATGGTAAACATGAGTGTCTGAAAACCTCTCCACAATGGACTTGATTTCCTCATTTTTAAGCCCGTATCTCTCCGCCACTTCTGAAAGGTTAACTGCCTGATCGTGTTCAATGGATAGATCTTTCTTCTCATCTTTGAAGAAATCGTTTATCAACCTGAGAAGCTTGATATAAGGTAACTTTTTGGAGTAGGTAATCGTGAAAGGAAAGTCAGTAATCCTCCCAAGTTCCTCAGTTGCAATAACTATCAGTGGGATTTTTGCTCTTTCTATCTTTTCAACCTTCCTCCTCAGGTATTCGGGTGTCCAAAAACCAGCAATCTCTATATAAACCTCTTTATCTCCTTTCTTAAGTCTGAAATCAGGAATAAATGCGAATCCATTGCACGAAACAACCTTCGGTTCTCTCTCTATTGTGAGTTCCGGTTTGGATGCCTTCAGCCTTTGATAGAGCTCGATTTCAAGCTCTGAATCAAAGTCAACTACAGGTTCTTTTTTGGGTAGTAAAATTCCATCTTCACTTGAGAGATTGAGTCTATAAATTTTGCTGGAGAAATCATCAAGTATTTCAGCCGTGATTTTCCACCTTTTAGCTGATACGATCAGTGGTATAATCTCTGCAAAAGATATGCCATATTTTCTTGTGTTTTTAAGAACGGAGGCTGGACCTGTCAGCTGAATCACATCATCTTTTATCTCATACATAAGTCCGAGTAGCTTGATTTTCCTGAATATTTTTTGGTAGTTCCCGTCTGTGCTGAAAGAAAGTGAGAGAGAGCTGAAGAGGGATGTTTGTAGCAGGGATAGATTGTACTGGCGGATAAGCTCATCAGGACTTTCTATTTTTATTTCGGCTATCATCGACTCATCATCCATGTCAGCAAAAATCGCCCTTTCAATCTCGCTCTCTAAAACTCCGAACTGTTCACAGGCTTCCTGGATTATTCTGCTTCTCTCTTCTGCTGATGTTACAAAACCCCTCGAGAAAAGAAACTTTCTTACTTCATATGGATTCAGAGATGTTGATTTTTTGAAAGTAATCGTTCTCTCAACTATTCTTGAGAAGGCTCTGATCTTTCTGTAGTTATCTGCATTTTCAATCTGTTTTATCTCCGTCTTGGCTATTTTCAGCTTTTTACCCTTGGATCTCCTGTATATTTTGATTATTTTCTCTGCATGGGGCAGCCATTCCTCACCGGCAAATTTGGGATAAAATTTTCCTTTAACCTTTCTAACATCAAGAAACTCTTTCGGTAACACTATAAACATTGATTTCCAACAAATATTAATGTGATGGTTTGTCATTTTTAGTAGTCTTATATAATGAAAAATATTTTTACTATTTTCTACAAAATGGGAAAGACTTTTGGGCTTTACCTGACAGAACTGTTACTCAAACCCTTTCTCCTTCTTCTAGAAACCGATGCTTCAGATGTTTCAGCTGAAATCAGCTCATAAAGAATGGCTTTTTTACCTGATGGGCGAAGAATTCTTCCGAGTCTCTGGATATACTCCCTCGAACTCCCGGTGCCACTCATTATCACTCCAACATTTGCATCGGGAACATCAACTCCCTCGTCAAGAACCTGACTGCTCACTATCGCCCTGTAAATACCCTTTTTGAAGTTTCTGAAAATTTCCTTCCTTTCACTCTGATCTGTTTTGTATGTTATGGGTGGAATTAAAAAGGCTCTGGAAATCAGATACACGAGGTCATTATATCGTGTGAAAACAATGATTTTATCTTTTCTATGCTTCTCGAGGATTTTTTTGAGGGCTTTTAGTTTATTCTTTGAGTTGTAGGCAATTTTTCTTGCCTCCTCCCAGGACTTCAGAGCCTCATAAGCCTCTCTGTCGAATCCCGTTCTCATCACAACTTTTCTGAAATCATCGGGGCTTGTCAGCCTTATACCCTTCCTTCTTAAGTATTCCCTGAATTTCGTGGATTTGGTCTCGTACTCTCTTTTCTCGTCCTCATTTAGCGGTACAACGATCCTTCTGATTGTGTAGGGAGCAAGATACTTTCCGGCAATGTCCTCGGGTTTCAGCTCGTACACCTTCCCACCGACGAGCTCTGGAAGCAGATTGTGAAGGTTATCGTCTCTCTCCATTGTGGCTGTCAGACCCAGTCTGTAAGGGGCAGCACTCATCTCCGCAATCATTCTGAAGCTCTCTGAAGGGAGGTGATGGACCTCATCAAAAACCAGGAGCATAAATTTGTTCCCGAGCCTCTCTGCATTTATATAAGCTGAATCATATGTTGAAACAGTTATTGCTCTCATCTCCTTTTTTCTTCCCGAGAATTCTCCGACATCTCCAAAAATGGAGAGCTTCTCCATCCACTGATCGAGCAGGTCGAGAGTCGGAACAACAATTAGCGATGGAACATTGAGCTGTCTTATAATCTCCAAGGCAACATATGTCTTTCCCGCTCCCGTTGGGAGAATTATCACCCCTCTTCTGTCAACCATCCAGCTTTGAACAGCCTCTTCCTGGTAGTCCCTCAGCTCAATTTCTGCATCAAAAAAGGGAACGGGGATCGGAGATAGAACTTCATCCTGGTATTCCATTCCTGAAAGGTTCAGGTAATTTATGATGTCTCTGTACCTGTAAGCAAACACCCGGTAGCATTTTGATCTGTCGTCATATACTCCGAATGGTATGTGAACATCACCCTTGACTATGATCGTTCCCTTATCATACTCAAGTTTCGCAAGCATAGATACACCTCAGATGTCCAGAACCTTTCCCGGATTGAGTATGTTCAGCGGGTCAAATGCTCTCTTTATCCTCACCATAAGGTCATATTCAGTCTCTGGAAGTAACTCTCTAAGTTCTTTTTTCTTCACAGCCCCCACACCATGTTCTCCTGTTATGGTTCCTCCAAGACTTTTTGCAATCCTGAAAAACTCTTTTTTGAGATTGTCGTACTCTTCTGGCTTAAACTTGCCCTTCAAGGGGTGCTGATGGATGTTACCATCTCCTGCATGTCCATAGTTGATAACTCTGAAACCCATTCTCTCTGCAACTTCATTGCATTTTTTTATATACTCGGGTATGGCAGCAACCGGTACAGACACATCAAGAATCTCCAGAACATCTCTCTTTATACCTTCATATATCAGGCTTCTCACCATCAAAAGGTCTCTTTGCTCTCTAACACCAGTGGCAAGGAAAATATCACTGGCACCAAATCCTTTGCATATTTTTTCTATCTTTTCTGCCTGATCTATCAGTTCATTCTCACTTCCTGCCTCTATAATCACCATCAAATTTGCTCTGTCTCTCGGGGGCCATCTTCTCCCACTTACACCCTCACCTATTTCTATAGCATCCTTTTCGATGTACTCAAGAGCGAGAGGCATCAATCCAGCTCTTAAAATCTCAACAACCGCTTGGATGGCTCCATCAACACTCTTGAATGGAATTGCAAGGGTTGCAGTTTTCTGCATTGGAGGTAGAAGCCTAACTGTGATCTCTGTTATAACCGCCAAGGTGCCCTCACTACCTATCAGAAGGTGCATCAGGTTGTAGCCTGCATTGTTCTTTATCAGCTTCCCGCCAAACCTGATTATCTCTCCATCTGGCAAAACAGCGACGATTCCAAGGACATAATTTCTCATAACTCCATATTTCATAGCTCTGACTCCACCTGCATTTGTTGAAACCATTCCTCCTACTGTCGCCTCCTCGCTTCCTGGATGAGGGGGAAAGCTTAACCCACATGATTCAGCTTTTTTTATCAGCTCTCCGAGAGTTACACCTGCCCCACAAACAGCGCAAAAGTTTTCTGAGTCTATTTCAATCTCCTTCATTTTCTCGGTTGAAAGAACTATCCCGCTCTCAGTTGGAACAGCTCCACAGCTTAAGCCAGTTCCTCCACCCCTTATGAAGACCTTTATTCTTCTGCTGCTCGCAATCTTCATGATTCTGGATACTTCTTCGGTTGTCTCGGGCTTTACAACAACAATATCTCTTGAGGGTTCAACCCTCACGAACTCAGGAGTCTCATCGTAAAGGTATTTATCATCTAAATATGTTTTTATCCCCTCCTTTTCGAGAATCTCCTGAATGTCTACCATTTTAAATCCCCTAGTTAGCTCTTTTTCTCTTTAAAAACAACTTTAATGTCACTTATTTTTGTAGATGGATAGTTGCCACTCTCATCTTTCTCCATGGATTTTACCATATCCCAGATTGTAAGAAGGGCTACACTAACTCCTGTAAGAGCCTCCATCTCAACTCCGGTTTTACCAGTTGATTTCACCTTACAGATAGCCTTTATCTTGTCATCCTGAATTTCAAAGTCCACCTCAACCTGTGAGAGCGGGATTGGATGGCACATGGGGATAAGTTCAGGAGTTTTTTTCACTGCCAGTGTGGCTGCAACAACAGCAGTTGCGAGAACATTCCCTTTTGCCAGCCTGTTCTCAAGGATAGCTTTTACAGTCTCCTTTCTCAGTCTGATTTTTCCTTCAGCAACAGCAATCCTTAGAGAATCAATCTTTTCAGAAATGTCAACCATTCTTACCCTTCCAGAATTGTCAAAATGGGTGAATGCCATGGAATTGTGTCAAACTCAAAAATAATTAAAGTTTGTTGTGACCATCGAATTATTTCAGAATCTCCTCTGCCCTCTTCCTGTACTCTTCTACCTGTTCCTCACTTATGTCGGCAAGTATTATTCTCTCCAAATCTGTTCCAGCATCGACTGAGTTTTTTATTTCCTCAACCATTATTCTTGCAGCCTCACTCTTGGAGAACCCACCTACACCTGTTCCCAAAGCAGGAAAAGCTATTGACTTTATTCCGAGTTCTTCAGCCTTTTTGAGGGCAGCCTTCATTGCCAGCCTTATCTTCTCCTCATTAGTTTTGAAGTCTAGCTCCATCGTAGGAGAGTGAATAACATATCTTGCTTTCAATTTTCCTGCAGTGGTTTCAACGGCTTTACCAATCTTTATAGGTCCCTTGGAGACTGCTTCATCCTCTATTTCTTGACCACCTGCTCTCTTAATGGCTCCAGCAACTCCTCCACCCATATAGAGCCTTGTGTTTGCAGCATTGACAATTGCCTCAACCTCGAGTTTGGTTATATCTCCATGATAAAATTCTATAATAACTCCACCGTACTCCTTTGCCATAACTTTATTTTCCCATCATTATGAAAAAATTTTACGGTTTTCAAAAGAATTATATATATGTGTATCGAAAAAAATAATTATGAATTCACAAAGGATTATTCGCATATCATGGGGGAGCATTCTCTCTCTACTTTTTATTATCACCATATTTCCATTAACCGCTCAGGCAGCGGTTGTAAATTTATATGCAAACTTTGATTACCTCAAAAATCCATTTACGGAGTGGTATCACGGAGGTATTTCTGAAATAGTGGATGAGGGGGCGAACAAGGTTCTCAGGATTGATGGTGGAAGTTCGGGAAGAGTTCTTGGCGTTGACATTCAGAAAACACCCTATGTAAAGTTGAAAATGAACTTCAAAATCAATAGAACAACTGATGGGTATATGAGAGTGCTAATCTTTGAGTATCCTATGAGTTCTGAAGGTTACAGAGAAGACAGAGAACTATGTGGGATTTATATAGATAGCAATTATCTTTACAGCTTCAACGGTACAATCTCAAAGTTGACAGAGGTTAAAGGCGGCTGGGACAATCTCCAGCTCAATCTGAATGTGGTTGATGGTCTGGCATCGCTTGAATATGGTGATGAGAAATACATTTTCAGCGTACCGATTTCTGAGGCTAGAAAGTACTTCATCTTCAGGGTTGATCCCGGAACTGAAGCTTATCTCGACGAAATAGATCTGAAAGCTGGCTTTGACTATTATGAGCTTTTCGATGCCTATACTTTCTCGAAGGAGAAGAAGGTTTCTGAAACCCCTCCACCTGTTGAGACCCCGGCTGAAACGTCAACACCATATCCTCTCCCGATGCCTGATTTTTCAAGGCTGAGAATACTGCTTGACAGAAATTATGAACTACTCTACAAGACCAACTATTACGGCCATGATTTTTACATAGTGAAATACTACAATTACATCCCGGCAGGTAGTGGTGTGGAAATAGTTACAGAGAGGGGCTTTAAAATTGGAATAAACGACAAGGATTATGCAAGGGCTATAATCGACACTGTCAATGTTTCAGAGATTGAAAAAGATTTGCTGTACCGGGCGTGGGAAGATAGACAGAATGGAGTCGTGGCAGTATATATGTCCATAATCGCTTTCCTGCTTTTCCTTCTTGGAATTCTGGCAGTGATAATCTGGAAGGCTTAGTAAAATCCTTTAATTTTATGGCTTAAGCCTCTCTGTAAAACCTAAGACGATGTATTTTTCCCTTTGAAAGCACAGGCACATTTCCGGGCATGGGATTGAGGTTCACCTTTTTTTGAAACTCTGTCTGAGCCTGGAAGGTTGAGGAGTTAATCATCAGTACTCCTCTGTAGTACTTTGCCCCATAAGTATGAACATGTCCCGTGTGAACAATGTCCGGGATCTCATCGATTACCAGAGGATCATCCTTTTCAGGAGCTAAGGGGGATCTCCCACCATACATGGGAACGAGATGTCTTCGCTTTAACATTTCCTCAACTGCCCCAGTCGGCTCTGAGTAATCCAGTCTTGGTATCTTGAGGATTATATCATCGATACTTCTTCCATGGTAGACAAGAATCTTTATTCCCTCTACATCCACCCACGCAGGATTTCCCACTGGCATCACATTCTTGGGAAAGAGGCTTGAGAACTCCTTTGGTAGTGCTGGCTGCGGTTCTGCCTGCCTTACCGCATCGTGGTTTCCCGGAGAGAGAACCACCTTGATTGATCTGGGTATGTCGTCGAAATGTGAGGCTGCCTCTTCATACTGTCCGTAGATATCAAAAATTTCCAGCTCTTTTTCCTGCCCGGGGTATATGCCTACTCCATCCACTATATCTCCTGCCACGACGACACACCTGACACTTTCTGCAAGTTCCCTCATGGATTCGTTTCCAGCCTCACCCCTGAGCCACTTTACAAAAAGGTTCCATGAGTCCTCCAAGAATGTGTTACTTCCGAAGTGAATGTCTGAAATAAAAACGATTGAAAAATCATTTTTGACCCTTCTCCCATTCTGGGGAACATCAGGAAAGATTATTCTATTTGCAATAATTGTTCTGTTTCTGAGTCTTCCTGAAACGGCTATAACTTCATCTCCCAGAAGTTCCATGGCTATTTCTTTGAGCTTTCCAGAGGCTATAACTCCTATTCTCCCAGTCCTGTCCTCAAGCTCTATGAAATAGTTACCATTTTTTGTCTCTCTGACATCGCATACCATCCCGATAACATCCACGCTCTCAGCTTTAACCCTCGAAAGACCCTCGATTGGCACAGCACTAACCCTGTTTCTCAGGATTTTTCTGAGCTTCTCATATCTGGTGGTGAAGTGAAGATGAAAATCCTCTAACCCTCCTTCACATGTGGAAGAGCCTGTTATATCTTTAAGGATATCAATTCTGACTTCGCAGGATTCTCTCTCTTCCGTTATAACAGAATTATTTTTATAGTCGGTCTTTTCCTTCCCTTCTTTCTTTCTATAAATCTGTTTTAAAGCTCTATCTATGTCACCTTTTCCGATAATTATTGAGTTCGAAGAGATGTTTTTACATATTGCTTTAACGAAAGACTCTGGACTGATGTTTTTCTGTTCAATAATCCTTTTCAGAAATTCAACTGCAGATGGATTGACATTGTAACCTTCTTCAGCAAACAGAGATATTATCTTTGATGAGATAGAATTGTCAGCTTCCAGAACTTTCATCTCTGAAGTTTTTAATTTATTCAATTGATTCACCCCTATCTTTACTTCCATATCTGCCTTGAAATTTATTGTCGATTTAACAGCTTAACTCAATTTCGGGTGGTTTTAAAGTAACCTGTCTCCAATTCGATATATTTAATAACTCCAGTAGGATTTGTTTGTTACATGGACAGAGACACACTGATATCATGGGGAAAAGACATTGTATCAACACTTTTCATTGTTGCCTTAATTGTAGGCATCGGAATTCTGATTACCGGCACTTGGCCCTTTATGGTGGCTGTAGAATCCGGGAGTATGGAACCAAACATGCACAGAGGGGATGTTGTATTTTTGGTCAGTCCTGATAGAGTGAATATAGTCACCTACATTGAGGGTGCAGAGAAAGGATATAAAAGTTTTGGAAGCTACGGAGATGTTATTGTTTATAAGCCAAATGGTGATGGGAGTAAGACTCCTATAATCCATAGAGTTATTGCATATGTTGAGAAGGGGGAGAGCATCCCAATAAGGGTTGGAGATAAGATCTACCTGACTGAAGAGAGAGCAACAAGGTCGGGCTACATCACACAGGGAGATCACAATCCGATTCCTGATCAGCCCTATGTTTCGGAGCCAGTCGATAAAAGCTGGGTAATAGGTGTAGCGAAGTTTAGAATACCATATATAGGATATTTCAGGCTTATTTTCAGTTGAGGTGGAGTATGATTGAGTATCTCATCGCTCTTATACTCGGTGCAGTGGCAGGCATCACTATTGAGAAAAGGAAGAAGAGTTATGAGACGGAGAAAAAAGCTGTTTCAACGGGTATAACAGCCAGTCTCTTTCTTTTGATTTTCTTCTTAGGGTTTGAAATTGGTAGAAAACTCAATGTAGCTGAACTCACGCAGGTTGGAAAACTCTCAGTCCTTTTTGCCGTTACAACTATCTTATTCAGCTACCTGTTCTCAAGAATAATTCTGAAAGCAGTGGGGCCAAGGTGATAGAATGTTCGTAGGGATAATTCTTCTTATTCTCACATCAGGCTTTCTTCTCGGTTTTGCTGGGAAGTCAATTCCCCCTGTGGAGGAAAGCTGGGTTTTCGGGTTGATAGGACAGTATTCTGTGAATGCGATAGAGTATGTTCTGATTTTTTTCGTTTTTCTCATAGGCCTTGATATGGGGCTGATGGAGTCAAGAATGGATAAGATAAGAAGAAGCTGGAAGGTTGGAGCGCTGATATATCTTGGAACAGTTTCAGGATCACTTTTTGCCGGACTGCTTCTTCACCTTTTAACAGATTACTCTATTGTTCTCACTCTGAGTGTTGCTGCTGGAATGGGGTGGTATTCATTGACAGGACCATTTCTTGCCAAAACTCTTGGAACCATCGCAGGAGCACTTGGGTTCACATCTAACTTTTTGAGAGAGCTTCTTACAATTGTTCTCTATCCAAAAATTCCGGATAAAAAAAGTGCGATCTCAATCGGTGGTGCTACAACAATGGATACGGCGCTGCCAATAATAACAAAATTTTCCGACTCAGAAACGGGATTAATTGCCTTTATTCATGGTTTTTTCATTTCAATTACAGTTCCCGTTCTTCTTACAGCCATCTCATCTATTGGCTAATCAAAAAATTAAGTCATATTTCTTCTTATCCATCTTATAATCTCGGTCTTGGGCAGTGCTCCGACCACCTTATCTACAGGCTTGCCGTTTCTGAAAAATATGAGTGTGGGGATTGCGGTTATGCCAAATCTGTTGGCTATTCCCTGTTCTTCAGATGTATTTACCTTTCCAAACACAACATCACCTGCATAATCTCTTGCGAGTTCATCGATTATTGGAGCCATCATCTTGCACGGAGCACACCACTCCGCCCAGAAGTCAACAACAACATATCTGTTATTCTTCAGAACTTCCTCAAAATTGGATGATGTCAGATTAACGGGATGATTCACACTACTGTCTGGCTTTTCGGTCATCATTTTCTCCATCATCTCTTTCATCTTTTTCTGCTTGATCATCTCAAGTTCGTCCATAACTTAGAGAACCCATTCATGCTTTTTGAAGATTTCGGATTTTGGACTCCTAAGTAAAAATCGGAAAAGTTTTTCCCCTGTGAATTATCATGTTATTCTTCTTACGGCATCTTTTCCAAGTTCAAGCAGCTCCTTTGCCCTCGACTGTGTTTCTGCCTCGGCAAAAACTCTGACTATTGGTTCGGTTCCTGATGGTCTTATGAGGAGCCAACCATCTTCAAAATCCATCCTCGCTCCATCGGTGAAATTGGCTTCAGGAAAAGCCTCTCTCAATCCCTCAAGCAACCTTATTTTATCTCTGCATGGGAGCTTCTCCTTAAGGGTATAGTAGCGTGGAACCTGTGACACAAGTTCAGAAATTGGTTTGTTTTCAAATGCGATCAGCTCCAGTACCTTTGCTGCACTCATCCCCCCATCCCTTGTGAGCTGGAACTCCGGAAAAATGAGGCCTCCATTACCCTCACCACCAAAGACAGCATTTACCTCCCTCATAACCTTTACAACTACTGGTGAGCCGACAGCAGTGTAAATGATTTCTCCACCCTCCTCCCTGACTGTATCCTCAACACATCGAGAGCTTGAAACGGGGGTTACGACCTTTCCCTTCTTCTCTCTCACATAGTACTTTGCAACAAGAGCCAGCATGACATCTTCGGGAATGAAGTTGCCCCTCTCATCTACAAAGGTGGCTCTGTCTGCATCTCCATCATGTGCAACACCGAGGTCAGCATCTACAGCCTTCACAACCTCTTTCAGCAGCCATACGTTTTTCTCCTCAGGTTCAGAACTTCTCTGAGGAAATGTGCCATCAGGATGAGAATTTATGCTTATAACCTCACAGCCAAGCTCTTTAAGTAGGATGGGGGTTGTGTAGGAAGCGGTCCCATTTCCACAATCAACAACAACCCTGAATTTTCTGGATGCTATCTTCTCCGAATCGACCCTTTTCTTAATACCATCGATGTACAGCCTGATACAGTCATCTGAATACACCTGCCCGACATTATCCCAAGAAGCAGGGCTGAAAAGCTTGCTCTTATACACTCTTTCACTTTCCTCATCCATCTCTCTTGTGAATTCGGTTCCATCTTCGCTGACGAACTTTATTCCGTTATATTCTCTCGGATTATGACTCGCTGTTACAATCACACCAGCGTTAGCATCTCTGCTCTTGACATAGAACTGAAGAGCTGGGGTTGGAGCTACACCCAAGTCAATCGCATCGCTGCCAACAGAGGTAATGCCTGCAATTACCGCTGCCTTCAACATTCCTGTTGATATTCTGGTATCTCCAGCAATGGCAATTCTTCCCTTTCTGAGTGAACCGATTGTTCTTCCCAGGTTAAGCGCCATCTCGGCTGTGAGTTCTTTATTGGCTATTCCCCGTACCCCATTAGTGCCAAAAAGTTCTCCGGCTGCACCAATACGGGTCATAATTTTAATGGAGGAGTGAAGTTTAAAAACAATTCGATAAATCCGGAAAAAATAAATCCAGAGGGGAAGAAATATGTTAGGCAATGATGAATGGACCCCTCTGAAGGATGATGAGGGTATTGAGTTCTGAGCCGATTTTCCCGATTTTATTTCCTGAAAGATGGTCTGAAGGGAATTATATCAGCCATTGTTATTAATCCGGGATTGGCCTCTACAACAAACTCAGCAAGATTTACGATGACCGAGGCGGTGCCAAGGTCACCCTTAGTGCCGGTGCTCCTCCACTTTATGCTGTTATCACCTTCTATTACTATCTCCTCGTACTCCTCAGCTCCAGCATATGAGTGGAATTCTATCCTGACTTTTTCTTCTCCGCTGATTATCGCACTTCCAAATCCTTTCATACCGGCAACCATCCCTTTTTCAACCGGGCTATCATCATCTGCCAGTACTATCTCCTGCCCCTCTTTTACATGTTCGGGCTCAAGACCCATCGATCTGCAAACGAGAATCACAGATTCTGCATAGCCGGCATGACCGCTTATCTTTCCTTCTCTCAGCATTTTTTCAACTATTTCTGGCTTTTTGCCCACACCAACTTTTTCCTGGAAGGATTCTCTTCTTTTCATCGCATCTATGCTTCTCACAGCATGCACCCTATCTACCTCTGTGAAGGGTGCGGAGAGTGTTATTATCAGTGAATCTAAGAGAAATCCAGGGTTTATGCCAGAACCGAGAATCGTTTTTCCGTGTTTTCTTGCAAGAGAGTCTATTTTTGCAGAAAGTTCAGGGTATCTGTAATACGGATAGCTCAGCGTCTCGCATGTACTCAGAATATTAAACCCTTTGCTGAGACACTCCTCAATATGTGGGTAGATTCTATCGAGATATGAACCCGTACAGAGAAAAACTATATCTCCACTAAAAGTGAGGGTGTTTCTAATCGGAGCATCTGAATTGATTCCAAAATCACTAAGTCTTTTTCCTGCAATCTCCGGGTTTATGTCCACTGCTCCAACAACCTCAATCCCTTTTTTCAGACAGCAATCTGCAATAAGTCTCCCGATTGGTCCAAAGCCATAGATTACAGCATCCATGCTCTCTGGAGTCAGAGATTGTTTTTAACCTTTCTCATCAGTAAAGTATCTCGAGAATGTAAAGTGCCAGTGGAGATATGATGAGGGACGGAAGCATATTGCCCGGTTTCATGTCGATGATCTCCATAAGCCTGAGACCTATTGCCATTATAAGAAGCCCACCGGTTGCAGTTATTTCGGTCACAATTTCTTCGGGAATCATACCTGATGTTAAAACTGCAAATATCGTAAAAAATCCCTGATACAGAAAAACTGAAATCGATGAGAAAAGAACCCCGATTCCGAGTGTTGATGAGAGGGCAATGGCTGCAACTCCATCGAGCATTGATTTGGTGAGCAGAATTGAGTAGTCACCTGTAAGACCTTCCTGAATCGGTCCGATGATCGCCATTGAGCCAACGCAGAAAAGGAGGGTTGAGGTTACGAATCCCTCAGCGAATCTTGAACCCTCAAATCTTCTTTCAACCCTGAGACCAAAGTTTTCAAGTCTTCTTTCAATACCGATAATCTCCCCGAAAGCAGTTCCAATCAGAATACTGAGAGTCAAGAGGACAATCTGTTCTGTTTTCAGAGCCATAGTCAAGCCGATGAGAACCACGACGAGACCAAGAGCCCTCATAAGGGAGGCCCTGAGGTTCTCATCAAGTCTTGACCCTATCAGCAGTCCAGCTACGCTTGCGAGGATGATTGTGACTGAGTTTATAATCGTACCAATCATTCACCCTGAAATCTCCCCTTAGTATAATTATTTTTTGGCATCTGCTTTTGTCTGTTTGCATTCTCCATTCTGCCAGTATGCAATTGTGGCTGAAAGGTATTCAAAAAATTTATAATTACAAAATTTAACAACCCTTAAATATCTATCGTTTGATGGTGGTTCAATGCTGATGTCTCCTGATGTTGATGGCGGTGTTGTTTATGTGGGTTTAAAGGGGTTCAGCAGATATTCTGATGAGAATGCAATGACACTCGAGCAGATAAATGAACTTTCGGATGAAAAAGAAGTATATGTTGCTCTTAACCGCATTAAAAGGCCAGAAGAGATAATTGAAGTAATCAGGAGGCTTAAATGTAAAGGGGTTATTCTCAATGATGTGGGAACCATATGGAAAGCGGGGGAATGCGGGAAGGAGATAGTTTCAAGTGTAGGCTTAAACCCCCTCAATATTCTGGATATCGAGTTTTTGAAGGACATAGGAGTCGATATCGTTGTGATCCCCCCGGAGCTAAATGAGGATTTTTCTGAGATTGAAGGATCAGGTTTTCAGGAATCCAAACTACAGGAAGCGTTAAACCTTCAAGAAAAGTTAAAGGCAGTTAAAATAGAGATTTTTACCTTTGCACTCCTTGAAATGTTCTATAAAGGAAAATGCCTGCTTTCAGCCTACTTTGATGGTATAAGTTCAAAGAAAGAGGGCGTGTGCACGAAAAAGTGTTGCAGGAAGTGGAATGTTTTTTACGATGGAAAGCTGAAAAAGGTCAGCTTTAATCCTGTTGCCAGGAAATTTGAAGGGGATTTGAAAATCAAACCCCAGTACCTCAAAGTAGAGGGAAGACAGTTCAGAAAGTTTTAGTCTAATTGGAGAGGTGTTTATATGGAGCTCGTTACAAATGTACCAAATCTGGAGCAGTTGAGTAAGTGTAGTGTTGAGCCCTATGACGCAGTTTATTTGGGTAATCCTTACTGCTGGGATTATGATGGGAACCTTGTTTCAAATATGGATGACCTGGGTATTGCTGTGGAAATGCTGAGAGATATGGGTAAAAGGGTTTATGTCTCAACCTTTGCAGCTCCGAGAAACAGAGATTTGTCGAGAATTTTCAGCTTACTTGACAAACTCGTTGAGCTTGAGATTGATGCGGTTGAGTCATCCAATTTTGGTGTGATGAAATATATCAAAAGGGAATATGGAATGAGGGTTCATGCAGGAGGGCTTGCGAACATCTACACCTCTGCCACAGTAGAACTGCTTGCCAGTATAGGGATTGAGAGAGTTACTCCAGCCTATGAACTCTCTCTCAGAGAGATTGAAGAGCTAAAAGGAAGTGTGGAGATTGAAGTTGTTGCTCATGGCAAAATCCCGGTTGGTATATCACATGAATGCTTCCTTCTCAGATTTGAGGAGGATACGGGTATAAGATGCCCGAGTCTCTGCAGGAGGGAAATGATATTCGAATCTGATGGGCTCATTCTAAAGCCCTTTGGCAGCGTTACACTCAGTGGAAAGGATGTCTGCATGTATGAGCATATCGAGAAGCTGAGGAATTCAGGAGTGGATGCACTGAGGATTGAGGGAATATCTGAAAGGATCGGCTACAGAGAGAAGATTGGGAGAATATACAGGAGAAGAATTGAAAAAGGTAAAAGCGACGATGACTTTGAAAAGCTGAAAAGACTGAGCAAATACGGACTTTGCAATGGCTTTTATTTCAACAGAGCCGGACAGACTTACACAGGAGGTGTTTGATCATGGTTGAGTTACTCGCCCCTGGTGGAAGCACCGATATGGTCAGGGCTGTTTTCGAGGCTGGAGCAAACAGCGTGTATGCAGGGGTTAAGGGATGGAGCAGAAGAGCCTCTCGGTATGAGCTGGATGATTCAGGAATTGTGGAGGCTGTGAGGATAGCCCACGACTCTGGCGGAGAGTTGAGGGCAGCCATTAATGCCACTCCCTCATCGATGGAGATTCCCATGCTTATGGATAAGATTGATTTTCTTTATTCAAGGGAGGTGGATGCTCTAATTCTGAATGATCCCGGCATAATCAGACTGATCAGAGATCGCTATCCTGATATCAAGATTGTTGCAAGCATCGGATGTAACATCTTAAATCATGAAGAGGCTCGATTTTACAGAGAAGCCGGGGCGGATATGATTGTAGCGGACTGTAAACTTGATTTAAATGAGCTGAAAGAAATAAAGGAAAAAGCCAAGGTGGGTATTGAAGTGTTAATCCACGCAAACACGGATTTCACTTATCTCGGTAAGTGCTGGATGAGCAGCTACATGTCCCTGAGACCTGAGAAAATCGGAAACAAGAGCTATTACATCGGAAGTCCAAACAGAGGGGGGGTTTGTTTCAGACCGTGTCTCAAAAGATGGAAGCTGAAGGGAGAGGAAGTTTACTCTGAGGGATTCAATCTCCCCAACGACATGTTTCTTCTGCTCGAGGAAATTCCCGGGCTGATGAAAGTGGTGGATTGCCTGAAAATCCAAGGAAGAGAATACTCGGTTAGCCTGATAAGGGAGATAGTTTCCTTTTACAGAAGTTTCATCAATGCAGTTGAGTCTGGAGATCTGAGAATGGATTTCTGGAGGAGGAAACTGATGAAGCTTGCTTCAAGAAGGGATGCAGAGAGGTTGAGGAAAACTCTTGAACTGATGAGGGCTGCAGAAGGGGAGCTTCTGTTCTGAATTTGCGAACTTTAACTTTTTTTCAAAGGTCTGCAAGTTTAATCAGGATGGAAACTGCCTCAGCAAAATAATTTTAAATCCAGTTATGACTCATAGTGCATGGGCTAAATCGAGCGGGGGTTGCCGAGCCAGGCCAAAGGCGGTGGACTCAAGACCCTGTGGGACATCCACTCCCGAAGGGGTCCGAGGGTTCAAATCCCTCCCCCCGCATTGTTTTAGGAGTTCGAAGCAGGGAGACAAAGTTCTACAGTATAAATAGCAACAGCACGGAGAAGCTTGTAATGGTGGATATGGATGAATGGAGATCTATCGACTACAAGGCTAGGCTTGAGAAAGAGCTTAAAGCCTTGGATCGATCGAACATTTCTGAGAGCAACAAGAAATTAATTCTGAGATACAAGAACTGGAGGATAGCGAACGGTGTCAGCTTTGCCAGAGTTCAGAGAGAGCTTGTTTCGTTGAGAGTCCTCTGCGAGAGATTTGAAGTTGAGTTTGAGGAAATCGATGAAGAAAAGCTGATAGAGATTCTCGCTGCCATAGAAACTGCTGGATGGAAGCTAGCAACTAAAAATGAATACAAGAGGGATCTGAGGCAGCTATTGAGGATGCTTGGCAAGGAGGATCTTGCATCGAAGATAAGATGCAGAGAGCCTAAGGATAACGAACTAACGAGAGACGATCTGCTTACGGTTGACGAAGTGCTTAAGTTCGTAAATGCAGCTATGAACGAAAGGGACAAGGCAATGATAATGTGCCATCTGGACTTGGAATGCAGGCCTGAAGAGCTGCTAACGCTTAGGTTTGGAGATTTTCAGAGAGATACATGGGGTTTCAAGGTGAACATAAGGAGGAGCAAAACTTATCGAAGATCCCCCGCATCTGAGCTTCAGCATTCCTTACGTTGCAAGATGGCTTGAAGCTCACCCCTTAAAAGACGAGAATGCTCCAGCATGGATAGATTTCAGCAAGCTCAGGAAAGGAATAGTTGCCCCCGTTGACAACGCAGCCTATAGAAGGATAATCCAAAGATTGTTGAAAAGATCTGGAATAAGAAAGAAATTCAGCCCCTACAATTTCAGACATACGAGCATTACCATGTGGAGTGTTATTTTGACTGAACAGCAGTTGAGCAGGAGAAGCGGACACGTTCCTGGATCTAAAAGCCTGAGAAGGTACGCAAAGCTTGTAGATGCCGATGCTGACAGGAAGATTCTGAAAGAGCTGGGTATCGTAAATGAGAACATCGAGCCAGAAGTGAAAAAGCTAACGCCCATAAAGTGCAACCTCTGCGGAGAGTTTAACGAGCCTAACAGGCTTAGATGCTGGAAGTGTAAAGCTTCTTTAGATCCTGTTAAACTAGTGGAAGAGATTGGAGTAGAAGAAGTCATTGAGGCTGCGATGGATGAAGAACTTGAAAGTGTGCTGAAGGAGAAGCTGAAAAGGCTGATAAAAGAGGTTTTAGCTGAAAGCGGTTAATGCTATTTTTGATTTTGCTTTATTCTCTCATTTTATATTTTATCAATTCAATTTTTATCTAAAGCAACGAAATAGAACGAAGATATTCAGAATGGTGAATCACACTCGTAAACTTTATTCTATCTATCAATTCTCTCCTTTATCTTGCTCAAGACTTTCCATACTTCGTGTTCAGGAATTCCCTCTTCGTCGGCAACCTCCTTTACAACTTCGTTCATAATTTTTTTGAGTCTCATGATATCCCTTAAGTTATCCTCACATCCTTCAGTATTCCAATCTTTCTGGCATGGCTCAGATAGATGAAAAGTCCTGGTATGTCGACTCCTAAAAGCCCTGAAGCCTCGTTCCAAGTTAACCTATTAATCTCCTGAAGGTCTCTGAAAGTAATCTTTCTCCTCTGATTGTACTTGTATGTGCTTTGCAACTTCTTTGGAATCTTCACCTCAGCCATTAAGTTGTATTTAGTGATAAATTCAAATTTAAAGCTTTTTAATGGATTTAAATTGCGAATAGAGATAGAAAATATCTCTATTTTCTCGATAAAATCATGAAGTTGTAGAGAAAATTGCAAGAATTATGCTGAAATACGCTAGAGACTATGCAAATTCATCTGGACTTGATCCACGTCGTCTTCCAAGCTGGGTTAAATCAGCCAAAGTTGTCGTTGGCAAAGTATACGAAACGTATGTTTTTCTTTTCCAACCTTCACTAACCAATGAAGATATTGTCATGTATAAAGGTGAAATTAAATCTGATTTGCATTTATTTTTGGAGCTCCCTGACCCAACAGCTCGAAATAGGCCTGTGAGAATTATACCACTAATGGGAACTGTCCCCGGTAATGAAGGGGCAGAATTCTTTTCAGAGGCGGGGGAAAGAAATTACAAAAATTATTCTTGATTTTACAGGGCCACCCGAAATGTTTGATCTATCAAAGGAAGAAGTACATGCTCCTATATTCTTAGTCAATTTTTTCATGAGATACAAACCTAAAGACGTCGTAGCTGCTGAATTTATTCCATTTGTGGCTATGATTCATGAAAACGATTTTGCCTTTAATGGTCGTATTTTTGATATATGTCGGCTAAGAGTAGAAGACGCCCTCAATTATACTTACAATACTCCAATTGGCGATTACTATGAATACAGATCGGTTAGAAAAGATATTTTAAGAATTACCTTAGAAAATTCAGTAATAGTTCTTGGTTCCTACAAAGATAGATGGAAACAAGAGTTAGAACAAGTCCGGGACTATCTCAAGACAGAAGGTTATGATGCTGCATCCCTCGTTAGTAACAAGCTGATGCAATGCGTATATCCACAAGGATATCAGAGTTGAAGTCATTGGCGTTAAGGAAGAACACTACGATCAGATTCTAAAGATAATTTCAGAGGTTGAAAAGCAAAGTAACTGATTCATTCTAAGCTGAAAATTCTTAGAATTCTAGAACAAATAAAAAAGGGGTTAAGAAGTTAAGTATTGCTATCTCCTCACCAAATAAGCAACTGCTATAGCAACCAAAGCAAATATCACTTCAAACCCAGGAATCTGCCACCATGGTTTCAGTGTAGGAGTAGTTGTTGGAGTTAAAGTTGGTGTGGCAGCTGGCTTTGCAGTAGGCTTAGGTGTTGGAGTTAGAGCTGGTGTCACTGTTGGTTTAACAGTTGGAGTTGCTGTAGGTATTACCTCTGGTTGCTTTACCTTAACACCAATAGCAAACAAGCTGAATCCCTGCATGTAGGCTTTGTAATAAGCAAAGCTTTCATCTTGATTTACAAACTCGGTCTTGAGCTCTTCCCATTCCCTTGATTCATTATTCCAGCGGAACATAGCTATGTCATCAAAGCTGTAGCCTCCCTCATTTATCCAAGATTTCTCAACCCTGAATTCGATGTAGGCTTCCTCTGGATAGACTTTTTCTCTCGTGCCAAATTTAACTATGCAGATCTCGTTGAATTGGTAGAGATCGATTGGTGGCATTGAAATGCCTTCCTTAGGCTTTATAACCTTGGAGAACCTTATATCTGCATACGTGTTCTTTGCGAACTTCAAGCTGAACTTGAGGATGTTAGTCAGATTTGCATAGTTTTCTGGAACTGGAATGTCGAACCACTCTGGTTTAGGCAGATATTTAGAGACAGCAAAGGCATAGTAGAATGGATTCGTTAGAATGGGGGGCCTCCACCACCTCCTCCACCACCTCCTCCAGCTGCTCCAGCTGATGGTTTTGGAGTTGGTGAAGGTGTGGGTGTAGGAGTTGGAAGCAGGGATAGAACAGTTATCGATCCATTGACAGCTTTTGCTGAAAAGCTGATGAAATTTGAGTCACTGTATTCAACTTCACTCAATATAAGATCGCTTGTACCAGACGAAACGGCTTTAACTCTCAAGTCTATAAGCGGAGTTGGCTTGTGGGTTATAATTTTCTTTGTGCTGATTACAGCCAAGTTCAAATTGCCATCATCTATGTTGTAGTAGAGAAGGGAATCGGGAAAAGATTGATTGACTGAAACGTTCAGGATAGTTAAAATATTAGCATCGTAGCTTAGCTGGAAGGACACACCGGTTGAGTTCTCGAAATTAGCAATTTCTATCGGGATTGTCAGGGAAGTGTTAAGGAGAATCGTCGTATTTGGAGCGTAAACTGTTGGCTCAGCCGAAGCTGGAAAGATTAAAGCTAAGAGGAGGATGGAAAAAATCACCTTGAAAAGAATTATTTTAAAGTTCATTTATCTCCCCCAACACATAGTATGCTAATTTTGCAAGGTCTGCGATATCAACGTCTCCATCTCTATTGAAGTCTGCTGCAAGATCTTCATCGCTCGTTCCAATGACCATGTAAGCCACTTTTACGACATCTCCTATATCTACCCTCTCATTCCCGTTAAAGTCTCCTCTGATTGTGACCGTTATCGAGCCATTAAGGATAACATCGGGCTTGAAAGCCTCTCCATCCACATCACTCAACTCTGCATTCGTGATGTTTAGGTGTATGAAAGTGTTGGTCGATGCATTTACTCTGAATTTTAAGGTTAGCAGAGTCGCCTGCTCGATTGCGTTTATTCCGTTGGTGTTCGTAAGGAGAATCCTCGCTGTACCGTCTGTGTTATCTATGCTTGAATAGATTGTGGAGTTCGATCTTATTTCCACCATTTCCGCAGCATTTGCATCATAACTTATGGTTAAATTTATTCCCGCTATTCTCTCATTTGATGAGACTTTTAGATCAACGAGGGTTGCAGTGGAATTCGGTGGGGAAGAGACAGCTTCAAGCATCAAGATGGTTTGAATTGGAGGATTTGAAAGATTACCCATAGCCTTCAATGGCAGAAAATCGATGTTGTTCTGATCAAGCTGGTATGGGTAATCACAAATTCCATCACCATCGTTATCTGGTGCAAGCTGAGAGAAACCAGTTTTGTAGGGAGTTAGCCATGCGTTCCCTCCAATATAACTCCCACCCAAAATGTTTGTTGCATAAGTTTTTGCTACACTCCAAAAATTAGTTTGAAGTGGGTAGTAAGAAGAATCAACATTTTGAGTATTGTTGAAAATGTTGTTGTAGATTGTATTATTAATTGATGAGTGAGTAAAGGATATGCCCCAAGTGTTGTTATAGATATTGTTGTTTCTTATAACGTTATCAGTGGACGACCACAAGTATACTCCATATCGGTTTCCATGGAGCAAGTTACCCTCTATTAGGCTACTATTGGTGTTATAGAATTCGATTGCAGCATAGGTGTTAGAAATTTCCAGATTTTTAACAGTAATGTTGGAACAGTTTATTGCTATAACCTGCCCTGCATCACTAACAACGTGGTTCTGTACTTCATCGAGATAAACGAGAGGTTTACCATTCACAGAGTTGTTAATCACGATGTTGTCTCCTTTGGTGATTGTGGCACCAGAATTAACAAAAACGTTGTTGATGATTGTGTTGTTTGAAGACTGGATTGAAAGACCTGCATACTCGCTATTCTGAAATTTATTTCCATCAACTGTATTATTGGAAGAACCAATGTAAACTTCACAACCGATAAAACTGTTATCAATAAACTCATTTCCACTTGACTTCCAGAGAGTGATTGAATCTTTGATAACATTATTTTGAAATGTAGAATTCTTTAGATTTGTTAGATAAATATTTCCTCCATTTTCAATTACATTGGAGGAGATAAAGACACCTTCCGAGCCATCAATGTAGAATCCATTCCCTTCATTACCAGAAATGTTGTTAGAGACAAAATCTATGTTTGAACTGCTAAATATTTGTATTCCTTGGTTATTGTTTAAAATGGAACAATTCCGCACTGTGATGTATTCAGAACTAAAGATACTTATGCCAACATCATTTTCAAGAATTGTGTTGTTCTCCAAAGTAATATTGTTAGAGTAAACATATATTCCATCATCCTCGTTATTCAGAATTGTACAATTTAGAATGGTAGCATTTTGACCATCAATTCGGATTCCATATCCGCTATTGCTTTCTGATATACATGATTCTATCGTAGCATTAGTCCATACAGTATAACCATTTCCACCGCTGAATTTGACGGTATTATTCTTTAGAGTCACATTCATGCCGGAGACTAAAACACCATCGTCATAGCTATTCAGAATTGAATTATTTGAGATGGTAACGTTATTCGAGTTTATGTAAATACCCCTATATCCATTCCCATAAAGGTAGTTGTCCGATACTGTAACGTTGTTTGAACCGGATACTTGTATTCCACTGTACGTCCAAGGACCCTCACCGTTGTTTTGAATAGTATTTCTAGAGATAACTATGTTTTCAGAATCACTTAAAATAATGCCCCCAAGAGTATTATCCTTGAGTAAGCTGTTGACAATGGTTAAATTACTAGCTAAGTCTATTTCAACTCCAATAGTTCCATTCGTAATTGTAAGATCGATTAAACTCGCATTTTCTGAATTATACACCTTAACACCATTGTTCCATTCATTTAGGGTTACATTCTTGATCGTAACGTTTGGAAGAGTAATAGAGTAGTTGTAAACTTTAATTCCATCTCCCGACCCAATTCCATCAATCTTAAATCCCTGTCCGTCAAAAATAACATCACCTGATTGGATATCTATGCAAATGGAGGAAGTGCTGTTGGTGATATCTTTCGTTAAAACGTAAACCCCTGGATTTTTAATAATCGTGCAGTTAGTAACATTTATAGGCTCACCGGCGGAGAACGCAATTGTCTGAGTTAAAAGTAGTGTGAGTAAAATTAGAACGAATTTAGCATTTTTCACCACCTTCATGAGTGCGATTCTTAACTCACGCATTTTTAATCTTTTTGAAAATTTAAATATCGAAAATTTAATGTCTGTAAAGAAACAAAATGCAGACTTTCTTGGGGACTCAACTTTTCATCCCATCCAATTTGAAGCATTTCGTCCCTGAGATATCTCTCTTCACCATACACCTAATTGCCTAATATAGTATCAATCAATTCAGTTGAGAAATGAGGTACATAGACATCTTGAAAAAGATTGCTTGGGTGACTGATATAAACCAAAACTATGGATAAATTGCAAGCTTATGATGTTATTCAAGCAAATGACTTTGGATGCAATCTATAAGCTCTTCTCTCATGTCTCCTTTCTCAAAATCTTCGATATCTCCACATAACAGCTTGTACTTCGTTATCTTACTATTTTTCAGAGGAATAACACCCTGTATCGACCTCTCTATGCTTTCAAATTGCTTCAGTTTCGAACTTCTTTTGATTTTAAGTTTTAAAGTGTCTATTATCTGGATGAATAGAACAGAATCAAGCTCAACCGCACATTCTTTTATGAAATAACTTGAAAGAGCGGAAGCGAGGAATTTACCAAAGATGTGGGCGGGATTTTTCCCGGACTCCTCGATCTCTACGATAACTCTCAGCTTACCATCCTTGATTATCGCTAAGTCAACATCTGCATACTTGGTTATTCTGGACTTATTTCTGCTGCAGAAGAGAGAGACGAGTGTATCTCCTCCGCAAGCTGGATCTCTTACAATCTCAAATTCTGGGAAAGCAGCTGTTATGATGTCTCCAATGGTTCTGTGAAGATCGTGAATCATAGGCTATATCTACGCTCTTAATATATTTTTGTTATTGTTGGCTCATTACCAAACTAGCTCTCAGCCATCTTTCCAATACTTCTTCTCCCTAAATCCACAGCTACAATCATGCCAACCAAAGAGAAATTTAAAGCTCAAACTTGTAAACAGAATGCATGGCATAGCTAATGCAAGCTTATTAAGCTTATCGATTTAGCTTAAAAATATCTTCAATTGTGGATCTAGGCTTGAGAACTTCCTGCTTGGTAGAAAAACATTTAGTCTTATCAAATCCTTTGTTGACACTATTCTACCTCATACCACAACTTATTTGTTGTGAGTAGCAGTATAGAATTTATGAAGATTGAAAAGATAAGAATCGAGAATTTACTTTCTTATGATGAGTTTGAGTTTACGTTTCCAGATTTTGTAGTGATTGTTGGTCCCAATAATGTTGGGAAAACAAACATGGTTCGAACACTAGACTTCATTAGACATCAGTTTGAAGACAGGGCTATTGGTTTAGAAGAGTTGGATGGAATGTTACATGAACCAGAAACTTTAAAGGCAAGAGTTGAGATAGATTTGGATCTCGATGATGAGGAGATTAATTACATTAGGGAGTTTATCTCGTGGTATTTAGGGACTGGAGTTGAAGAGGCTGAAAAGAGTAAGATAAACTTTCATGTAGGGGTGTCCCAGTTACTAGAACTGTATTTGTCGGATTTAGAAGAGAAAAGATATGTTGAATTAAACCTTGAAGAAGAACTCAAAGATGAGAAAATTCAAGATAGACTTAACAGTCTTTTTTTACAGGAGCTTAGGCAACTTCAGGAAACTTTCCCGCAGCAATTCAAAAAGGTAAAACTTGTATGGGAGTATAAAGGGGAAGCTACTTGGTTGCCCAAACCTGTTTTTGAGATAAATGATTTCTGCATAGATCATCAGGGGGATATGTATCATGCTGATAGGGCTTCATGGGATGGTTTACTGGATGCTATAAAAGCCACTTTCGTCATGCATCTAATTTCATATGTTGGAGAGAAAAATGCTAACTTGGGAAAGATTCTCCAAAAGGCTGAAAGTGATAAGTGGAAATGGAAAGAATTCATTTTGAAACATATTCTTTACACACTTTCACATGGGAGAGCTAAATTAATCGTTCATTATGATAAGCTTCCAGATGAACATAAGATTAGAGCTAGGAAAATCTACGAGAAGTTTGGATGGAGGTTTGAAAGAGAATATTATTCTTTGTGGGACTTGTTAAAGTGGATATTCACCTCATCAATAATCCAGCTTGGTGAGATTCGAGGGCTACCGTCAGAGAAAAAGTACAGACCAATAAAAGAATACGATGGTAGGGGTGAGACCCTATCATACTTTCTGCATTACTTAAAAGAGGTGAGCGACCCTAGACTGAACGAGATAAAAAAGCATTTTAAAGACGTCTTCTTCCTTGACTTTGATACTGAAAGGTATCTGGCTAAGAACACAAATGAAATGACCCCTCCGAGGCTTGTTATAAAAAGAGGAGATAGAAAGTTTTCAATAAATACCGTTGGTTCAGGGGTGTTTGAGGTTCTCAACCTCATATCAACAATAGCTGGTTCAAAAAGCAGGGTGATAATTCTCGACGAACCTGCACTTCACCTACACCCTTTACACCAGAAAAAAGTTTTGCAGACCCTAAAGAGGTTAAGGATACATCAAAATCAAATAATTCTGACGACGCATTCGCCTTACTTCATAGATTCAGAGGTTATCGAAAACACGTATCGCTTTTACATAGACAGAAATGCAACAAGAGTTGTAGAGATTCGCTCTCTATTAAATACTTTTTCGCTCAAGGATAAGACCAAGATAATAAAGGATTCGAACTTTATAAGTGTACTTTTTGCCAGCGGGGTGATTGTAGTGGAGGGAGATTCAGAGTACTTAAGCGTTCCAATTCTCCTCAGAAAGATTGGGTACTCTCTCGAGGATTACAACGTCGAGGTAATAAATGCAAGTGGACAAGGGAATATCAAACTATGCGTTGAAATTGCTGAGAAACTTTGCATACCGTTCAGAGTTATATGTGACAGAAAAGCGATAAATGATATTCCAGAACAGTACCATACAAAGGTGTTCAATTGTCCTGCCAATGACTGGAAAGATTATCTAGAAAACTTGTTTGGTAAAGCTGAGGGTGGGAAAATCGAGGCGAGCTGGAATATTGCCAACCGGGTCTCCGAAAGAAAGGTCAGAGAGAAAATGAATGATCTCAAAAAATTTATTGAGGATTTTCTTACTACGGTGCTCTAATCTCCAGAAATTTCTTGTTCATAGGATTCTTTATCCAGAATTTCCAATCAAACTTGAAAAATTCAAGAACCTACAATCTTATCCAGCTCATCCAGAATTTTCTGCAACTCTTTTAGGAGCTTTACAGCCTTTTTACCGTTACCTGTAAGTTCATATTTTAGCTTCCCTTCTATTGTGATGTCAGTGATTAGTCCTGCTGTGGTCATCTCTTTTAACCTTCTCGTTAGAGTATCGGGATAAGCATTGAGAGTTCTTAAAAGCTCATTAAATAACATTGGAGATTCTCCAAGCAAAGCCAGTATTTCCACAAAATGTTTACGGCAGATGTAGTTCCTCATTATCTTCTGCGAAACTATTATATATAATAATAAAAGCAGTAACTACAATAAATATATATAATAATAAAAGCCGTAACTACGATAAATCGTAGTAAGGTGAGATTATGAATTCAAGATCGAGAGCAATCTTGATACTTGCAGTTTTCTTTATTATTTGCCCTGCTGTAGCCGCAGATGGTTATATAGCAGTATGGTCCTATCCTGACGATGCCTATGTTTATGTTTATCAAGATACATGGGTTTACATTGGCAATACTAAAGATTATGATTGGCTAACTTGGCAACTCACAGAGGGTTTTTACAAAATTAAAAATAACTAAACGAGGTTATGAAGAGTGCCTCAAAGAAATTTATGTAGAAAAGGGAGGATACACTTATGTCGAAGGCTTATCTAACTCCAATTGCAACCCCCACCTCAACCCCAACTAATATAGCCTCTAGCTCTTTAACTATCCTTAGTGTGGATGTTTCCAATTATGATATCACCTATGGAGATAGCATCACAATCGATGTTACTTATATTGGCTCAGGAACTCTGAAAATTATAAATTATGAAACTGGGTTTGTTGAGAAAGTTTACATATTATCAAGTGACCAAACCGAGATGAGTCTCACGGTTGACACTATAGGAATTCTGTTTCCGGGCAGGTATTATCTCTCTATATCTGATGAAAATGGAATTGAAAAATATAACAGCATTACTAACACCTATTCAGGCTTATTTTCAGGCACTATAGAGGTTAAGTATCAAGTCCCAACTCAGGGTGAATTGTATATCTGTCCTTATCCAGCTGAAACAGAGATTTATGTGGATGGAAAGCATAAAGGAATTGCTGGTATAGACTGTATGGAGATTTAGGTGAACAAAGATGACATCTGAATCAAAGACAGCTGAAATCGAACTCGGAGATCACCTCTGCATGATTTACGATGACGAGAGGGAAAAGCTCTACACTGAGATTCTTTTCATAGCGGATGGGTTAAAGAATGACGAAC